>Ga0335075_10000439_pt1 | contig 74248 bp, 39 predicted proteins | sample Lox_Sample_24_FD_206723 | JGI IMG/M metagenome (GOLD analysis project Ga0335075, IMG submission 206723) | Soil microbial communities from Loxahatchee National Wildlife Refuge, Florida, United States - Lox_Sample_2.4 | ecosystem: Environmental > Terrestrial > Soil > Wetlands | place: USA... | reverse complement strand
GCGTTGCTCCGGCGTGTGATGGGGACGATTACTGGTCGAATTTTCCATACCCTCACTCTGACAGAACTTCCGCAGCCCTGCCTAGCCGGGGTTAGTAACACGGATACCGTCAAGGAATCAATTTTATCAGGATAGTCAGCAAAACCTTTGACATAGGCCATGCCTTCCAGCGTAGCTGTATTCGACTTCGGAGTTTTGGGTACAGACATGGATCAGCCGACCTGTGGCCAGGTCGTAGTCGTAGTTGATGACGCCTTCCGGCGAGTTGACCTGGCTGAGGTTTCCTTCAACGTCATAGGTGAAGTTGGTCACAAAGACGTTTTGGTAGCTTGGGTTTGGCGGAAAGATGTGCACCCCTCACGGTTGGGGTGTCGAGCCCGATTCACCAAAGCAAGGCAACGTCACCCTGACTTGTGCCGCTTCCTCCCGTTCTCCGAGTTTGTCAAATTCACCGGCAATAAACTGCAATGCATTCACTGTGCCGGCTCGATCGCAAGAAAAACCTTCAGGAATCCTCCAGGCCAATTCAATTGCCCGATGATGGTCATTTATTCGAGCATAGGCAAGTGCGGCTAAAAGCAAGGAGGAAATCCGTTGATCCGTAGTCATCGGCCGAAAATCCAGGATCAATACCCTTGCCTTGACCCGCTTACGAACATTTCGATCTTCACCGATAACGCGGGTGACAAATCTTTCTTGATCATCATAAGAGCTAAATGCGGGAATCGTGACGGAAGTATTGGTCCACCAGGACGGATTGTTCTCAAAGTTTCGCCACCAACCCGGCTTAACGAGTTTGCACGCGGGGAAATCGCCGTCCAGGCAAGCGATTCTCCTGTTAGCCACGCTCACAGCCATTGAGTCGTCCTTGAAGTTCTTTAATACGAATTCATAGAGATGACGCTCGTAACTCTTTTCACCCAAAAGTTCGTATTGCTCTGCCAGGTTTCGGATTGAATCCCAATCCGGATTGTATTCATTGCACAAATCAAAAAAGCACTTTGCGGAACGCTTATAATCTCCAAGCAAATAGTATGTTTCAGCAATGTCGGCCTTCAAGTTTCTGCGATCGGGTCCAGAGGCAACTTTAGAATCCGCGAAGAAATTCATATACTTGATTAATTCCTGCCTTTTGATTGTCGGCGAAATTCCGGCGTCAACCATTTTTTTTATCTCATCTTGCATTAACCATACACGAGCCCACCAATTAGAGGCCGGGCTAAGAATAGGGAATGGGTGAGCGGTTTCATGCTCCCACTCGCGCACCCATTCGTCCGAATGCTCTTGCTCGAATCGCAAATCAACCGTAACGTTATTCCACCAACCGGGAACCGGAGGCATTTTTGACAGCCACGACGGCGGAGATGGAATGGCACCGGCATTGGCACAGACACAACCCCCGAAGATGATAAAGACGCACGATAGAAAAATACCAAGCGAAAGAACGCAGTTCGGAACATTCGCAAGCGGATAAGAATTTATGAAAATCCAATTCCGCAAATATTTCTTCATGGTTCTCAGTTTCTCAAAGCGCTAAAACGTGTCAATACGCAAGTTCCGTTGCCATTTCGATTAGACCCTTGAGATCGTCCATGTAATCCTGCACGCCATCTGGGTCGTAGCCGTGTGACTCCATGTAGGCTCCGGCTGTTTGGATTTGGTCTCTCGATGTCAGTTGGTCCCATGTCGGTGCCGGGTTTTGGTTCGGGAAAGCGCCCGGCAGGATGTCGTTATTCATCGTGGTTAAGTCGCTACCGGCCATAGCACATGCTGCCAAAACCTCCCTATCCGCCTCTTTATCCTTTACTTTCTTTGCCGCATGAATCCATGCAACAAGGGCGACGAATTTCGCGGCATTATCGAGTGATTCAGTGGACTCTCCAAGTGCCTGAACCTCTTCGGAAACATAAGGTGATTTTGCCGCTCCCGTAATGGCATCGTCGGCCAGTTTTTGGGCGGAAGCGTTAACGGTAAAGTAAAAATTCACCTGACCGGACTCTTTTTGCTCCGCCACCGTGCCGGTCACGGCTGTAACACTGTTTCTCTGAAGGTGTATTATCAACGGCAGGACAACGAAGAAAATGAGCAGCAAGACCAAAATTAATTCCAGAAGGCTAAAATTGCCACTTGGGTCAGTTGCATTTATTGGGTCGCAATTCACGTAGAGGTACTTGTGAAGGCTTTGCGGGTCTTCATTATTACCCGCAGACAAATCTCTCTGATTAAATCTTCCATTCAGCGGATCGTAATAGCGCGCCCGCAGGTTATACAGGCCCATCCCCGGCGTGGCGTCGTATTGTTCGCCGCAAAACAGCTTAGTCGTCGCTGCCGCGCCCTCTCCGGACGACGAAATAACGGACTGAATTGAGCCATAAGCCTCGTAATCGTAATTGTATGAGACAGTTCCATTTATCTGAGCCAACTGACGATTGTTGCCATGGCCGTCCTGGAGAAAGTATAGGGGGGCCGTCGTGGTCGAGCCAGAGCATTGGGCAAGCACGTCATCCCCGATGACATAGCTCATAGTGGGTGTGCCGCCCAATGTTTGAAGTTCTTCCAAAACCTGCGCGTTGCCGGTCCGATTATTGGCGTCAATGAGGAAATGTGTCGTACTGGTTTGGGTTGTCAATTCGGTACGGATTCCGTTGTCGTCATAACGATAGCTGGCCTGTAGCGAATTGTTAACGGACACGCTTCTCAATTTATTGGCCAGGTCGTAGGTGTAGCTATCGGTTGTGCCTTCTGACGCCTTGTTTGTGAGCGAGCCATTTTGGTCGTAGAGATAGTTAAGTGCTGTTCCGCCATCCACTTCATTGGTCAACTCGTCGTTGGCGTTGTAAAGGTATGTGTCGGTCACGGCGCCGTCACCCGTTCGGGTCTTGCTGAGACGATTGCCCACAGGATCATAGGTGTAGGCGTTCGTGTAGGCATACGTCGTTGTGGCCGTTGTTGAGACGCAGACCTCATTTGTCAACCGGTACATGGCGTCGTATTGCCAAGTCAGATTGTTGGTCTGATATGGCCCGCTTTGCTGCTGGACGATTTCGACTGCGTTTGTTCTTTTTCCTGTGGGATCGAGAACGTAGCTGTAACTGGCAAGCAGAGTGCCGCTGCTGTTTGTGGAAACCTCGTTTGTCAGTCGGTTCAGGTCATCGTACATATATTTCGTGACTATGCCGTTGGGTAGATCCAATCTGCACCGGTTGCCAACCTTGTCGTAGTGATATGTAGTCGTTTCATCTATCGGGGAGCCGTTACGCTTGAGAGCCACAACCGTTTGAAGTCGTCCGTCGGCATCGTAGCTGTACTCCGTTTCCGAGTTTAGCGTGCAGACATGGATCAACCGGCCTGTGGCGAGGTCATAGTCGTAGTTGATGACACCTTCGGGCGAGTTGACCTGGGTCAGGTTTCCTTGAACGTCATAAGTAAGAGTGGTGACAAAGACGTTTTGGTAGCTGGGGTTTGGCGGAAAGATGCAATCGGCACGGACTGTGCAATATTCGTAATAGCCGGGTTCGCTCAGGATGACAGCCAGCATTGTGACCGGCGAGACAAAGCGCCAGAAGTGGGAGGGCATGTGGATCCGTCTTTGCTGCGCTACGACGCGACAAGCGGATTTGAGTCTCGTGACCTCGATTCCTACGGCCAGGATAAAGCGGCGGCGTTTTTCAGCGGGGACGATGGCCATTGCCAGGCTGAGCATAAACAGGACGGTTGTGCTGCCGAAGAAGTTCGGATACCGGTTCAATGAGGCCATCAGTTTTGCCGGAACGGCAGCAATGCCTTTGGCGTTTGGATTCGCTGTCGCGTAAAATTGGCTGGCGGCGCTGCCGTAAAACTGTGTGACATTGGTCAATTGGTTCAATTGGTTGTAGGCATAAGAGACTGCGTAAGAAGCCGTTGCGGCACCGTCAGCGAAATACGTCTTGTTGGTTTCGCGGCCAAAATTGTCATACCGATGCTCGATCATTTGCCCCATGAAGTCGTACTGTTTCCAAACCTGACCCTTGGCGTTGTAAATGGTGGCCATGTTGGTTTGTCCCATAGGCAATGCCTGCGCAATCTGATGGGCCAATGCGTCATTAAAATTTGTCGTTGAATGGCCATTAGGGTCGGTCGTAACAGTCAATTGGGCATTTTCATCGTATTGAAAGGACCAACCCGGGGAACTCGGCGGTAATTGCGGTTTTATGACGTTAGTCAAGTTGCCCGCAACGTCATAAGCGTATAGTGACTGCAATCCGTTCTGGTCGACCACACCCACTCGTTGTCCAATACTATTGTAGACGTTGCTAATGCTAGTGTTATTGTCATAGATGGTTGAAGCCATCCGGCCAACCGCGTCATAAACGAATCGCGTGGCGTGGTTGTTCGCGTCTACAACCAGTGAATTACGCCCAGCGTCGTCGTAGAAATTTGTCGTCGTATCGCCGAGAGGATCGGTAACCGTTTCGGTTTGGCCATTCGGCCAGTACGTATACGTTGTTGTGCCAACTGGACTTGTTTTTGTATGAATCCAGCCGTTGGCGTAATACGTCGTGGAATTGGTGGATAAGCCGGTTCCTAACGACACTATGGTACTTGCCATTTGGCCGGGTGCGTTAGCATCGGGAATGAGACTGACTTGAACATTTTGGAATCGGATCACATTGGTCACACGGCCATCCGCGTCATATTGGGTGAATGTACCAGTGATTCCATTGGGATCCGTTGTCAAAATCGGATGTGAATCCAAATCGTAGACCATATAGATGCTAGTGCCTGTAACATTTGTAGCCGCGATCAGATTGCCCCGCGCGTCGTAGAGGAAGCTGTTTGTATTTCCCTCTTTATCGACGGTATAAGACACCTGGCCGTTGAGGTTGTAGAACGACTGGCTCGTATTTCCATACGGGTCGATCGCCATTGTGACTCGGCCTTGTGCATCGTAGACCGCAAGGTTCGTCACCGTCGCCTGACTACCGTCCGGGGCGGTCCAAACATAGGAACTATTTGTCGGGTTACCATCGGCATCGTACGCAAACGTGTGAGCCAAATTATTAGCGTCCGTGGAGTTCGTCATGTAGTCGGACGAAGAATCGTAGCCAAACGTCTGAGTTACCTGACCGCTTGCATTTTCTGTCTGCGTAAGTAACCCGTTGTTATACGTCGAAGAGGATTCGGTGATTAGGTTTCTATCGGGATCCAGTTGTTCGCTTTGAGTCAAATCGCCATTTTGATCATACCAATTGGTCGTTAAATCGCCCAGCGGATCCGTCTGGCTGGTCAGATCACCGTTTCCATCATAGCTATAAAAATTCGTATGATTGAGCGCGTCAACGACCATTGTCCTGTTGCCGTTGCGGTCATAGGCGTAGGTATTTGTGTTGCCAAGAGGATCTACGGTCTCAATGAGGTTGTTATTGGCATCGTAGGCGTTATTGGTCGTTTCGCCGAGCGCGTCAGTTTCAGAAAGGACGTTTCCTCTCGAGTCGTACGTATAAATGTTGGTGTTGCCAAGGCGATCAACGACGGTCTGCGTGTTGTTGGACGGATTGTTGCTGAAATATGTTGTGTTTCCCTCTGCGTCTATCGTTTCAGTTAACTGGCCATCGGCATTGTAGATATTTTGCGCCACTTGGGTGCCGTCTCCGTTCAAGATGCCGGTAATGTAGTGCGGGAAATTGAGGTTGGTATAAGTATAGGAATTCGTGACGTAACTGGGTATACTGCTGTCAACCAGTTTTTCCACGTAGATGAGGTTGTCGTTACCGTCGTATTCGTATTTTACGGTCGGCGGGCCGGGGGGAATGGAAGATTGGGCATTGGGATCGCTGATGGAAGTGATCAGGTTATCGGCATTGCGTTCGAATGCTACTTCCTTCGCTACCAGTCCATTTGCAGATTTGTAGGTAATGCCGGTTGAACCAATTGTAATGGTGCTTTGATTACGTTCGATGATTTCGGACAGATACGGCTGGCCGTAGGTCTGCACAATATAATAGTCGCCCTGGTCGTCGTAGTAGATGTCGTACAGGCCTGTGTCCGGGCGGCTGATGATGTATTGGGTGCCATCGGGCGCGGTGAGAACAAAACCCGGAAAATCCGCATTGTAATAACCGGCCAGGTAGTCTTCGGTGCCTTCTATGTCCCAGCCATTTCCGCCAAGTCCAGGGGCCTCATAGATTGGATCGCCCGAGACAGTCAAAGTATAGCCCGGGGCAGTTCCCGGAGCAGCGATCCATGACGGTGATATTGCGGCCCCCTCCGGGTCATCAGATGACGGCGTATAATAAAATGTTGTTCGCTGGCCATTGGGCAAAGTCAAGGTGACGTCGCGCCCACCCCCGGTCCGTTCACTGAATGTGACATTTTGGTCAGCGTCTCCGACGGAGCTATCTTCGTCCACCGAGCCTGAGACCTCTGACCGGGTTTCATCCAGTTGAATGTCCATGTTGTTAAGGGAATACGTCCAACAATAACCGAAATCACCTTTGTCGGGGTCAAAGGAGTTGTAAGTACGTGTTACACTTAATGGAATTCCGACTACCGGGATGGAAGAATCCTGCACACTGAACGTCATCTCGCCGATTTTCAGTTGTGAATTTAGAAGGATTGGCGCGCTTGCATCTGTTTCGATATAATCGCTGATGACCCTCAACAGGAGCATATAGGGTCCATTTTGGAGGGAGGTGAGGTCGCAAGTGGCCAGAATATTGCTTGATGTGAGAGTGCCGGAAGCGCCGGAGTAAAAACCATTGGTCTGAGGCTGAGGTGTAAGGTTACGGATGAGGGTTGAGCCATCGGCCGAATAGACATCGAGTTGCCATGTGACAGCGTCGCCATCCGTGTTCGTTGCCGAGCCGTAGATGTTGAATATGCCGGCATTCAAGTTGGCAGGGCTGCCACTGGCATTTGGGCTCAACGTTCCCGAAGTATTGGTATCGTTGAAGCCGACATAGTTGTCCAGCAGTGCCGTTGGCGCCGTGGCGCCCGGTGGCAGACCGACATTGATAGTGATTGCGGGCGAAGTATTGACCTGTCCAAACATGTCCTCGGCCTCGGCCGTAATATTGCCCGGGTTCGGGTTGTAAACGGCGGTCCAATCGGCGGTGAAGCTGCCATTGCCGTCATTGGTGGCAACGGCGATGGGCGTTAGACCATAATAAAATGTAACGTTTGTGATGTATTGGCAGGGCGTCACATACGCGGTGAGGGGAATCATCGTGCCTGCCGTAGTATTAGTGGGAGACACCGGCGGGTTGGTGATGGTAACATTTGGCAAAGCACTGGCGTAAACGTTTACAGTAACGCCGCCTTTGGCCGTACCGCCGTGGCCATCTGAAACGAAGTAGGTAAATCCGTCGGCGGGATAGCCCTGGACGCCCGGCACGGGTGTATAGCTGATGGCTGTACCGCCATTAATGATTGTGACTGTGCCGGGAGTGTAAGTTGGAGTAGCAGGCGCCAGCTGGAGGCCGGTGATGGTCAGCGGGTAGCCACTGGGCGAATAATCGTTGGCCAGGACATTGAAGATGTTGTTTCGGCTGTCGGTCAGGACTGTGTTCGTGACATCTATTGTCACGGGGGGCGCGCCAACGATGACTTGAACTGTTACCGGCGAGGAGGTAGTGCTGCGGCCGGAGGTATCCACCGCGATTGCGATGAAGGTGTATGTGCCGGCAGGCAGAGACGGGGTTGTGAGTGCGTAATTGCCTCCTCCAAGGGCTGTGCCTTCGCCGAAATCAACGTTTCCGTTTGTGCCCAATTCCTGGAAGTCTACATAGTTAATGGGTGAAGCGCCGTTCGTGGCGAAGGCGGTGATGGTGATGTTTGCCGGGGCGTAAAAGGACTGCTCCAGTGTGGGGCTGACGATTTGAACAGTTGGCGGGGCGCCGGCGGGGAAGGCGCTTGCGACCATGTAAACTATGTAAGTGCCATCAGCGGTTCCCGGCGCGTCTATCCCAATGCCTCCGATGAAAGTGCCATTGGTGAGGGCGTTGAAGCTTACATTGATGTTTGTTGTGTCCCCAAAATACGTCGTGCTGCCGGAATCGTCGTTCACCAGCGAAAAGTCGCCATCGGTAAATTCGCTATTGGTTTCCAAGTTGTCTATTTCAAGCGCTACGGAGGCGGGATTGGAGACCACCAGTGTGGCAACGACAGGCACGTTTGTCAGAGTGGTTGGAAGGATAATGGTGCCGCCGCTCGGGACATTCGTACCGTTGTAGAAGACCTGCATTTGCGGCGGTACCATTGTGCCATAAATCGTGACCGGGGTTGCCTGGCCCATGCCACCATCATTGTCCACCACGGTTGCGTTGAACACATACGGCCCCGGAGTTGTAGGATAGACCTGAGTTGTAAAGTAATTTGTGGCAGAGGCGTTAACTATATTTGGCTGGTACCATCCGGAATAGAACCACTCCAGGGTATTTAATCCCGATGCGTCGGGAATCGCGAGGGCGCCTGCGGTTACGGGCTGCTGTCCATAATAGTAGTAGTTGGGGCAATAAAATTCCGCGCCGTTGGGCGGTGTAACGATCTGAATCTGCGGGGGCGTAATTCCACTTGAAACGGCGTCAGCGACGAGTTGGACGTCGTAATAATAATTGCCGTTGACGTAAAAACTAAAGTCGCCGTTGACGAACGCATTTGTCGAGCTCAGGAAACTAATAGTCAAATTGGTGGACATCCCGGGATTGATCGGCGCCACCGTGATGACGTTGTTGGTGGTAAAATCGGCACTTTGATTTTCGCCCTGGCCGTCAATGTCATCATCTTCGATGTTAAAATAACCAATGGATATTGGGGCTGAGCCGGAATTTGAAAATGTGAGGGTAATGTTCGTTGCCAGCGCTGGAAGAGTCGGCGGAAAAACAACAGGCCCGTAACCATAGGCAGTGGCAAGGTTTGGATTTAATATATTTGTGCCATTGTCCAGGAGCTGCACAGCGATGGTTTGGAGATTCTGAATTTGGCCGCCGTCACAGGAGAGCGACAACGTATAAGAAGGAGTTGGGTTGATACTCGACTGGCTAAACTGCTGGTTTGCCTGGTATGATTCGGAGAGTTCAGCGACCTCGAGAAGGTAGTTGCCTGAAATTAGCGGGGTGTAATTTAATACGCCATTATAGCTTATGTCGACAATTGAATTTGACGGGTCTCTCAAGACCAATGCCTCAGAGATTGGACTGCCATCCGTTCGATAGTACGTCAATGCAACAGGGCTGTCGGTTACGCCGGTGAAGTAGTAATAATCGGCGTAATGGGGAGTGTTGGTCGGCCAATCCATAGAGAAGCAACCGCTATAATCATAGGAAGAATGAGTCACTTCCATGTCACAGGGCAGGTCCTGCGCCCAATTAATGACAGCATACACCGGAGTGGCGTTTGGTGCGGCGACCTCGATGGTATCGGCCCCAATATTCTGGTTTTCATTCGTGTCACTAAAGTAGGCATACCCGTTCGCATCGGTATTTGTGGTTAGTGATCCGCCATTTGCCGACCCGTAACCGAGAATATTACCACTGAAGGAAAAAGTGACAGGGACGTGGGCCATGGGACTGCCGGTGTCACTAAGGAGTTGGGCCGTTACAGTGTACGGCGTGTTGGTTAACGCGGGCCAACTGTTTGTCGGGGACACGATAAGGATTGGCAGATCTACTGTGATTGTGACGTCGCTAAAATTGGTCACCTGCCCATTATTGTCAGCCCGCAGTTGGAATATGTAGGTGCCCGCGGCACTAAACGTGACAGGGGTTGAAGCTTGTGTGGGGTAGGTTATCACCGGAGTGTCCCCGGATGGCCCGCTGATTGGGACCCAAAGAATATTTGTGACGTTATAGGGAGGCGGCAGGCTAATATTGGTCACAATACCCTGCACTTCTGTCGAAAGCGTTGAAATGACCTGATTCGTGCCGGCGTAAGCGTAGGGCGCCTGATCTCGAATGACTGTGACTTCGGTGTTGCTGTAGGCCGAGAATGCTCCGTCATAAGCGGAGAGTTGGAGGATATAGGTGCCAGGGACGGTGAAGGTTGCTAAGGCATTTGTCAAGGACGGGTTATTGAACGTGACGGGCGCCGGCCCGCTGAGTTCGTTCCAGGCATTGGTAGTCGTGTTGCCGTTTTCAATAATCACCCCTTGAAGCTGGACGTAGTTAATAGCGGGCACACCCAACAGGCCTGCCGGAGCGAAGTTGACGCCCTCCCAGGGATGACCATCGTACCCGCGAATCTGGTACCAATCAAAATTGGTTCCGTCCCAATGAATCCTGTACAAAGTCCCGGAGCTTTCCCAGGCATCAAGGATATCCCCCACCATACCCTGGAACTGCGAAGCGGGGGCTCCATACACTGTTGAATTTTGATCGCATCCGTAGAAATTCTCGTTTGCCGTTATGACCCTGATATCTTCGGAGCCAAACGGGAAAGTATACGGAGTCACAAAGCCATTTGTATCAACGGCGAAGAAATCGCCCGCAGAGTCACCGCCAACCAGAATTTTGCCCGCCCACGGACCATATTGCTGGACGTTATTGGGACAGGTTGTGACACCTTCGTAGCTATCACTTCCCACATTCGGGTTCGCATTCATTTGCGCGATGAAAGTGGCCTGACCTTTTGAATTGACGCGCCAAACATAGCCGACAGAAGTCGAATCGCCGCCGCCCTGGGTCGTCGAGACGATCAAATCGCCACCCCAGACGCCGGTCCGGTCGACCCATAGGCCGCCTCGCAATAACCCCGGGGTGACTACCGTTCCATTTGTAAGGGTGATTGTGGGAAGAATTACCCATTCATTTGAATGGGAATAACCAAGCGAATCGGTCCACTGGTTTGTGCCAATAGTGCTGCCATCGGGTTCGATTCGCATTATTCCGCCGGGTTGACCGCTGCCGGTGAACATTTCGCCAATGTTAAAGCCGCCGTTGGTGCTTCTAACAGTTGAAATATAGACTTCGTCCGAGAGATTGCTGATTGAAGAGAATTGATTGGTAAATCCGTTGGAATTAATCAGCTCGAAATTATACGGCGAACCGTTACCGTAGTATACGGACAGAACAATACTATTAGAGGGCGGGAAATAATCGATGCCAGTCGGGGCGGCCAAGGCATTTGTATTAATACTGACGATTTGAATGGTTGAAAGTGGATTGGTACTGGGGAGTTCCGGAAGAACCAGCGTTGCCCACGGACCGGCGAACACGATCGGCGGAAGGCTCGGCGGGAGAATCGTCACAGTGTTCGTCCAGTAAGCCGTGCCTCCCGAGGCTGATGCGGAAATCACGAATTGATATACGCCAGTGTTGGTAAAGTATACGTAGGTGGGGTTTGTAGTGGTGGTCATAGTCACCGGCGCGGGGCCGCTGATATTTGTCCAGGTGACGGAAAGTGAGTTGCTGAACAAGCCCTCATAGGTCACGAAACCCTGAATTTCGACGGCGTTGGTACTCAAATAGTTGGTCAAATTCGGGGCATACACTCCCGGCGGCTGATTGGTGATTACTGTGACAGCAATCGTCGCAGACCAACCGATGCCGCCATTTGTATCAAAGGCCTCGGCGGCCAAATCATAGGCGCCGGCAACTACGGGCCCCCATGGAAAACTATAGACGTTCTCCGTCCCGGACGTGACAGAACCCATGCGATTGGTTGCCGCTTGGGGGCTTGTTCCCCAGAAGAAGGTCACATTTGTGATAATCGTGCTGGGGTCGGGAATTGCCGAGACTTCGAGAATGGTGTTGATGGTCGGGGTGCCCAGGAACGTTTGCCCATTGGTCGGAGAAATCCATGAGACGGACGGATTGTTAATCACAAAATCTGTAACCGGCGCGGATGTAGCGACCAGTCCATTGGTGCCGGTGATTTCGGCGGTTAACACGTAAGTGCCGTTGGTTCCGGGCGGCCAGTCAAACTGATAGGCATTCGAGGGCGAGGCGGGCGCGTTCCCAACGACGAATTGCGGACCGCCGTTTCTTGAGGCGAGGATTTCGACGAAATTTGTCGGTTGCAGCACTATTGACGTTGTGGCCTGAATCGTAATGTGTGTGTGGGTCGGGAACGTTTGATTGATGGGAGAGAGGATTTGGATGGAAGGTCCTGAGTTGATAACGATTACGTCAATCGGGGGTGAGGTGGCGTTCAATCCGTTACCGTCGGTGGCGACAGCTGTCAGGAAATTGGTTCCAATAGGGGAAGCAAACCAGGCAATATCGTAAGTATTGCTGGCGCCGAGAACGCCGGAGCCAATGAGATTGGTTCCGGCGAAGAAAACGACGTTGGTGATATCGCTGTCGGGGCTCGAAGCCGTTGCGGTAATGACGGTGATATTGGAAAGGCTCAGGAAGGAATTCGTGACGGGACTTGTGATGACGACCGTGGGCGGCTGCCAGACGGTCAATGCGGCGCTGTTTGTCACGGGCGCACCGCAGCCGCCCATGACGACCACGCTATAAATTCCCTGGTCCGAAAGAGTGACGTTTGAAATTGTGAGGGTGTTATTGGCCTGATTGGAAATCAAAATGCCGTTTTGATACCAGCTGTAAAGATAGGGAACGGCTCCGTAGGCTGTGGTGCTGAAGGTGGCGGCGGTTCCGACGAGATTTGTAATGCTGACCAATGGCGTGGCACTCACATCAGCATCCAGAACCAGCATGGCGCTGTTGGTCACAGGAGTACCGCAAGCGCCGATGACTTCCACACTGTAGGTGCCGGCGTCGGCAAAGCTGACGTTTGTGAGATAGAGACTGTTATTGTACTGGTTGGTCATCACCACGCCGTTTTTGTACCAGATGTAGTCGAAAGGCCCGGTTCCTGAGGCTGCGGTGGTGAAGGTGACCACAGTGCCGGGACAATTTGTGAAGCTGGTCAGCGGGGTGGCGCTCACGGCAACATTGACGGTCAGCGTTGCGCTGTTGGTCACGGGATTGCCACAGCCTCCGGTAACCACGGCGGTGTAGATTCCGGCGTTCCCGGACTGCACGTTTGTGATTTCCAGAGTGCCGGTTGTTTGATTAGTGAGGAGGGAGCCGTTGTAATACCAGGCATATTCAAATGGTCCAGTCCCGAAAGCAGCGGTGGTAAAGGTTGCGGTTGTGCCGGGACAATTGGTCGAGTTGAGCGGCGGGGTTACGGTGAGGTTTGTGCTGATGGTCAATGTCGCGCTATTGGTTGCAATGGCGCCGTTTGCGGCAGTGACAAGCACGGAGTACGTGCCGGCGTTGGCAGAAGAAACGTTGTTTAATACCAGCGAACTGCCGGTCTGGCCCGACAGCACGCTTCCATCGAAGCTCCAAACATAACTGAAGGGCCCAATGCCGGAGACCGTGGTGTCGAATGTGGCGGATTGACCCGGGCATTGGGTTTGATTTGTCGGGATTATGGAGACTGTAGCCGACGCGTTCGAATCCTGACAGCCGTAAATGGCCATGCCCATGAGGACTGGATTTCCCACCGAGGGGGTGCTTACGGTAATTGACAAGGTGCCGTTGGTGACATTTGCTCCGTAGGGCCCCAATTCGAGCCATTCGCCATTGGTCAAATTTGCGCCAATGCCAGTGGCAACGGTTTGCCCCTGGAGGGCGATATTTTCGCTGATGCTATTTGATGGATCAATAACGAGCCAGCCGTACACGTAGTAATAGCCGTTGGTGAGGTTTTCGTTGTGATTGGTTTGGGTAATGGTGAAGCTGACGGAAAGCTCACTATTGCTCCCACAGTTGGTAGAGCCAATTTCACAACAGAGAGGCTGGTGGTTGGTTGGATCCAGTATACACACTCCAACCTGGCCACAACCGGGCACAAAATTTGTGCCGTAGAGGCATGCCTGATTGGTCATGATTATGTAATTCGTCGTCGGGGTATAGGGCGTATTAGTTGTAAATATATTTGTGTTCGCTTGTCCCAATAACGTCCAAATTGCATTTTGAATGTCATCTATATTTGTCCCCTGCTTATTATTTAAAAGATAGTTGATTTCGTTCATGGGGACTCCCTGGTAACGAGGATCTGGATCCCCATAAGAATAATAGACCTCACAGGGATAGGTTTTGGTGCTTGTGCTGTCCAAGCCGGCATTGATGCACCAGCCTCGATACACGTCGCTTTCATTGGTGATCATATAACCACCTGGGAAACCGGTTAGCGTAATCCTGACGTAGCAATCACCGTAGCCTAACGTGCCACCACCCCGCACACCTGTTTGTTGACTTATCGTGGGCAGGCGATATGCGGTCAACATATCCTGCAACATGTTGCTGGTCCCGGTATCCGTTGAAGGGTTCAATTTGCTGACCGCCACGTAATTGGTGGCAGCATTTGTTGAATACGATAAGCCATTGTTTGTCGCATAGGCGAAGCTCTCCCAAACAAGCCCTTGAAGGTTGGTTTCCGCCGGGCCATCGAGATTTACGGCCAGGTCAAGGGCAATGTCATCGTTTGTAAAGACAACGGCGCTGGACGTGGCGCTCACGCCGTTGCCATCTATGGCCACGGCTGTCAATTCGTAGGCGCCCGGCTGAATATTGGTCCAGACAAAGCTGTAATAGCCCGTATTGGTACCAACGGAGGCAGCGCCAAGCTCGGCGCCATTTCCGAGGAAGAATTCGACTTCGCTGATATTTGTGTCGGCGCTCTGCGCGAAAGCGGTGATTGTCAGGTTGGTGAGGTCGGCAAATCTTGAGCCATTTACGGGACTGACAATGCTAACCGTTGGCGCAATGAGGACGGTCAAAGCGGCGACTGAACTGGTGACCGAGCCGACGGAATTGGTTATGACCACGGTGTAATTTCCAGCGTTTGTGGTCTGGACATCGGACAACGTATATGTTGAATTGGTTTGCGAGGCGATATTTGTGCCACCCAAGCGCCATTGATAGCCAAGCGGTTGTGTGCCAATTGCTGTGACTGAGAAGCTCGCGCCATTTCCCACAACGACCGACTGATTGGTTGGCTGGAGAGTAATGATGGGCGCCTGGGCCGTCACAATCAATCGCGCGAAGGAACTGGTGACGCTACCGGCAAAATTCGTAACAATGACTGAGTAGTAGCCCGCGTTGACGGCCTGCACGTCCGCCAGGTTTAGCGCGGTATTTGTGTCGCCCGACAACAGGCTATTTGTATTGAAATACCATTGATAGCTCAACGGCACTGTGCTGTTGGTGCTGATGGTGACGCTAAATGATACATTGGCCCCGGCGTTCGTGGAGACGCTCGAAGGTGGGTTCGCAATTACTGGTGGAACAAGGACGAGCAAAGTGGCGTTATTGGTCACGGAATTACACGCGCCACTCACAACAACACTGTAAACACCGGCGCTGCTGCTTTCGACACTGTTCAATGTAAGGCTGCTTCCCGTCTGTCCGCTAATGACCGTGCCGTTCTGATACCACGCAAATTGATAGGGTCCGGTTCCGGAAGCAGTCGTGCTGAAGGTGGCGGTCGTACCGGCCACATTCGTGGAATTATTTAGGGCGGTCGCGCTGACGGGGGTATTCATCGCCAAGGTCGCGCTGTTGGTGACGGGGCTGCCGTACGGCCCTGTCACGACAACGGAGTATGTGCCGACATTCCAGGAGCCTGCGTTGTTGATGGTCAGGCTGCTATTCGTTTCGCCGGAAAGCGGTGAACTATTGAAGTACCATGTGTAGGTGTACGGCGGAGTGCCGGAAGCCATGGTATAGAACGTCGCTGGTGATCCCGGGCAAACGGCCAGGTTGTCCAATGGTGTGGCGCCGACGGGGACATCCACGGTAAGGGTGGCAATGAGGCTGGTGACACTGCCGACGATATTGGTGATGACGACAGTGTAGTCGCCTTCATTTGTGGTTTGGGCGTTTGTAATGGTCAGCCACGTGTTTGTCTTGCTGGCAAGGAGGTTGGTGCCATTGAGCCACCATTGATAAGATAAGGGCAACGTTCCTGTTGCGGTCACGGTAAATGTAGCGTTGCTGCCCTGCATGACTGATTCGTTTGTAGGCTGCTGCGTGATGGTAAGGGGAACGTCCACAGTCAAAATGGCATTGGAACTGGTGGCGCTTCCGAAGGAATTGTTTACGACTACCGAATAATCGCCCGCATCAGCGCCCTGGACGACATATTTTGTGTACGTGCTGGAGGTCGCACCGCTAATGTTCACGCCGTTATATGCCCATTGATAATACAGGGGCGGAGAGCCGGCCGCCGAGACGCTCAGATATAATGTGCCACCCTGAACGATATTTGTGGACTGCGGCTGTCCGGAAGGCGGAACCGTTGGAGGTGTCTCGACCGTCAGCGCAGCCACGTCACTTGTCACACTACCCTCAGGATTGGATACCACCACGGTGTATGGGCCGGCATTGGCCGCTTGAGCATTGGTAATATTCAAAACTGTGTTAGTCATACCGGACAAATTCGTCCCATTAAATTGCCATTGATAACTCAAGGGGGCGCTGCCCGTGGCGGTCACACTGAAAGCGGCCGTGCTTCCGACTGCTATTGTCTGGTTCGTGGGCTGTACTGTGATGACCGGGGGCGTTCCTGAAATTACGGGGGTCGTGTTTTGATAGATCGAAAGTGTGTTGTCGTAGCTATTGACAAAGGCGATATCGGGCCGGCCGTCACCATTCAAATCGCCAACGGCGATGGCGACGGGGTTGTAACCCGAGCCAAAAACCAGTGGGGAAGCCAGGGAGTTGTTGGTAATAACACCGGGCGTGCTGGTGTTGAGGAACACGTCCATTTGACTGCTGAGGATTTGCAAAGCGGCCGCTACGTCAAGCTTGCCATCTCCGTTTAAGTCGGCCAGGGCGACCGAATTCACCCAGTTTGTGGCGTAAAAGTCCACATGCGGCGCGAATGAATTGGTGGTGATGATGCCGGGCGTGCTCGTATTGCGATAGACTGAAACCGATTTTCCACCGCCCTGATTGCCGTCCTGCGAGCCAATCACTACGTCGGGTTTACCGTCTCCATCCACGTCGCCGACGGCTACCCAGAAGGTGTCAACAAGCCCCGGAAAATCAACATGGCTATCAAAGGCCATGTTTCCGAGTGCACTGGTATTGCGCAACACGGAAAAGCCGGGGCTGGCGCCATAGTAGTTATTGTCAACGGTCACCAGGTCGGGCTGGCCATCACCATCAATATCGGCGACCACTACATTTTGTGGGTCCGTACCGGTGGCAAAGGCGACCGCCGGCTCAAAAGAATTTGTAGTAATAGTTCCCGGCGTACTGATGTTGCGCAAAACTGACACGGTGCTATCCCCGAAATTGGCAGAGATAATGTCGGGCTTGCCGTCTCCGTCCATGTCCTGGACTGCGACACCACGCGGACCATTTCCCACAGCAAACGTGACCGCCCGGGCGAATGAATTGGTAGTGATGTTTCCGGGTGTGCACAGATTTTTTATGACTATGACGAGATTGGAATTGAGATCTTCACAGACCAAATCCAGTTTGCCGTCTCCAGTCAGGTCCGCGGCGACCATTGTGCCCTGACCGCCGGTGCCTATGGGCAGCACGACCGGAGAGGCAAACGAACTGGTTGTCAGCGTTCCGTTCGTGCTGATGTTTCGATAGACATAAATCGTATGGCTGCTGCCGTTATCGACTGCCAGATCGGGTTTGCCGTCTCCATCCAGGTCAGCAATGATCACGTCGGACGGACTGCTACCGGTGGGCAGGACCAACTGCGACCCCAAAGAAAAATTGGTGGCGACGCCGCTGAATGTCGGCAAAAACGGCTTCGGAGAATACGCGGTCAGGCCATTGACCGTCTCGGTGATGGGCGCGAAAGTAGCTCCGGCAGGTACTGTAACTACCAGGTTCGTTGTGCTTGCCGAGCTCACGACCGCCTGGACCGCGCCAAAATACACAATATTGTTCGACGTCGTCGAACTGAAGTTTAATCCGGTAACATTAACGACTGTTCCGGTAGCGGCCAAAGCCGGACTAAACGCGGTAATGACCGGAATGAGGTTGGTTGGGGTCAGGCATTTGCCTGCTGAACCAGCCTGGTAGATGGCGGCAATTTGATTGGAAGACAGAGCCCGGTTATAAATCGACACCTCATCCAACGCACCTTCAAGGCGGCCGTCGAACGACTCGCCGGTTGTCCCAAAATAGACGGGCTCGGTGCCGTAATTCAAAGGAAACCCGGCCGTGGCACTTCCTTCCAAGACGCCATTGACATAGAGTTTTACAGTCGTACCGTCATAGGTTCCGGCCAAGTGATACCAAACACCGGGCAGCACAGTGGTTGTGGAATTTACGGGAACCTGTACCCCGCCTGAGGAGACTTGAAACCGAAATACGTCCTGGCCATTGATTCGATTCTTTTCCAAATCGTACCCTTCGAAATCGTAGGACATCGAATTTTGTTTGAAGACAATATATTGCAGGCCCGGCGAGACTGAGACCGGCGATGCCAGCGCGTCCAGTTTTACCCAGCATTCGACTGTGACATTGGTCGGTTCGAGACTGGTAGAATAAGGAATTTGCACATCCTGATTTGAACCATTGAAATGGAAAGCCTCGCCTACAATGCCATTTGTGAAGGTGACGCCGTTAACTAAAATGCCGTTATTGGTGCCGATGATGTCATCGGCATTACCCTCACCGGGCCACCAGGAAATAATGCTCGAGGGCGCCTCGATACACGGGGCCACATACACCGTGAGAACTGCCTGCGAGCTGGTGATGCTGCCCGAATAATCACTCACGACAACTGAATAATCGCCCGCGTTTGTGAGCTGGACATCGGAAAGTGTCAGGATGGAGTTTGTCTGGCCGGTCAGAATGGTGTTGGTATTGAAATACCATTGATACGTGAGGGCCGGACAAGCGGTGGCCAAGACCGAGAACGTAGCGGTGTCTCCGAGGGCAACCGTTTGATTGGTTGGCTGGCTGATGATTACCAGAGAATTGGAAACGATGACGGTCAGGGTCCCCACGATTGCGACAGCGGTATTCTGCGGACAGTCCGGGTCCTGGGAGATGCCCTGGACTTCATTCGTATAATAAAAGATTCCTGTATTGGTAAAGACGGATGGGAGCGGCGGCGTCCACGTGTAGTTCGCCGTGTAGGTGATGCTGGCTGTATTGCTCCATTGGTCGTCGCAATTATCGGAACAAAATTGTACCTTGCTTCCGTCGTTGAAGGTTGCCCCGCCCACGGTGACTCCGGCATTTTCCCCCAGGCAGATAGTTACATTGGTTGCGGTCAATGTGCCGGGGTTGTTGACTGAACCCACAGTGCAATTCCAGGAGCTGCAGGTGACGTTTGTGGTCATGCAGGGGTTTTGGGCGCGAACCGCCGTGCCAATAGCCGCAGCCAATATTACCAGCAATCCCCATCGCCACGTTGTATGTATTGGTTTCATGCTTTCAAGGTTTTGCCTTTATCTGATTGAAGCCTGAAGTTGGAGCCGTTGTTCAATCCGGTTAATGGCTGTTTGGGCAGGCAGCGTCAGGCGCTCGTCATTTCCCTGAAGCAGATTTTGCAACAGGGGAATATCATTAGCGCCGCCCATGGTTCCCAACGCTCCGATGGCCGAGATTTGCACCGAGATGGTCTCACTGGATTGCGCTGCCGCCTCGATGGTGGGCAAAGCCTGCTGCACTTCTCTTTGCGCGCACACCTGATAAGCCGTGATGAGAGTCAGTTCGCCAGCGTTTGGGTCGTTAGCCATTTCCAGGGCCATTCCGGATAACTGATTCGAATTGACCTGCTCTCCGGCCTGCGACAGTCGTTGCAGCCCAATGAGAGCTGTTCCGGCGATGCTGTCGCTGGTTTCAAAGAGAGCGTTCCACAATGCCTTTTGATCTGTCTGTTCTTCTTTTGCAATGGCCTGGCCATTTTGCGCGGCGAGTTCTTCATCAAATGTCGCCAAATGCTGGTAGGCATAGTCCCGGACGACTTCATCCTGTTTGGCGTCCTTGCCCATTTGAGCGAAGACCGTGTTGAGTCCCGATGGCGTCGGATGCATCTCACAGAATTTGTCCATCAGTGAGTTTTTCACCACCTGGCCCAACTGGTCATTGTCCGACGGATCGGGTTTCAGCAGGAAATTTCGCAACGCTCTCCAGTCGGCGTCGGTGAGTTTGGCGGGAAGGCGGCCAATCGCATCGAGGCGTTTGTGAAAATCCGCTTGAGTGTCCATGATCAACTGAATGTCGGACCAGGGATTAAGGCGGGAGAAGGGGGCCAATTTCACCGCAGGCCGACGCGTCACCGTAACCATTTTCGGCTGATTGATGCGCTTGAACAGGGCCCGTGGTTGTGTCGCTTTGGCCACCTGGAGCGCGGGTTTGGCGGGCAATGCGGCATGATGAAAATGCAACATCAGCAGAGCCGCGATCGCGACAGCCGCAACAACGATAATGATCGTTACATTCCTCATTTAATATTGGTATCCAATTTGGTAATTCCCCTGAGTCGCCTTAATGGAATTACAAACGGACGAAGTCGCAGAAGCCGGACGGATAAAGCGAACGGGGCATTGGCCCAACGCGTCAAAGTTTGTGGCGGTGAGTATCTTCAGTGTCGTGCCGTCGTCGAAGATAACGCCGCTGACAATGGGCTGGAGCGTAAAAATCACGTTGGTTTCAACAGGGCTGGAGATGACGAGCATCTCGACCAATTGACTGCCGTCGGGAAACACTTGAATGATTTTTGTGTAGGCCTGGTCGCCCGTCCAAACGTCAAAGCCCTGGACCTGCGTTGAATCCAGGATGGGACCGGTGGCACCCAACCGGGCCAGCATCGTGCGAGGCTCGTTTGCGTCAATGCCCAGGGTGAGTTGGAAGCCTCCGTTGCCGTTGGTTTCTGAAACCCAACATGTCAAACGGGAGTCGGCCTGCAAAACGGCCTCTGGCGCAAAATTTGTGAGGTTCAACTCTCGTTCCATGCCCGTCCAGGCGTCGGGATCGACATGGGGCAGTTGGTGTCGCGAAACCACATCAACGGTGACACTGCCACTTTGATTTTGGCCCGTCTGGGAGGTGAAGGTGCCCGCAACAGAGTAGGTTCCAGGCGTGGTAAATTGATAAGGAACAGGATTGGCTGAGCTGCCTGACCAGGTGTTGGCGCCGATAGCGACCTGAACGCGGCCACTGGCTCCGCTCGATGGCGAAGCGCTGAATAGCAGGCTGTCTCCCTGTCGGATTGTAAGGTTGGTCGCGCTTAGCAGGTTCACCGGCAGCCATCGAACATTCGCTTCCTGAGACAGGGCTCCGTTTTGATAGCTGGCCTGAAAGACGGTTTGGGCGCCAGCCGAGAGAGGCACATCGACATACCAGCGGCCATCGCTGGTGCCTACCTGAGAGAGTGCGTTGGTTTGACTATTGGTCATTCCCGTCATCAAGGGGAATGGATCGCGCCCTTCGAGACAAACCGGCGACGTATAGCTGGTGATGACGGGGTTGGTATTATCCATGCCGGATTCGTCTGCGATCATCTGTGCCGCCCAATCTTTAATTCCGGCCTGATTGACAGAGCCCGAAACGCTCAGAAGCTTGACCTGCTTGATACGCAAACTGCTGTGGCTAATGACGCCATCCCAGAAAACATGCAGCGTGTGCGGCCCGGCCTGCAAGTACGGCAATACCAGTTCGACTGTTCCATTGGTGCCATAGCCGGCATTCAGGAAATAGTGTCCCAACGTCTGGTTGTCGATTCCCAGCAAGAGTTTGAAACTGCCTTGAAGCGAATTGTATTGGTTCGGCGTGCCAATGAGGTTCAGCACATATTTATCGGCGCTGTTGATCGGCAGGGCAAAATCCAATCCGCCGCGGCGGTCCAGACAATAAATGTCCGTACCATCGACCTGCCACTGCCCCAAATAGTTCGTTGCTTGCGCGCCGTTGATCGAAAGAGCCACGGTGATTTGGTTGGTGCAAACCAGGGATGGGCCAGTGCCCAAATACTCTTCTTCAAACCAGTCCGGCAAACCGTCGTCATTCACGTCAACGTTCTGTGGGTTGAGGCCCATTTCATAATCCTGCAAATTGCTCAATCCGGAATTGTCATAGTCCATCCCGGCGTCGTTGGGATATTGCGGGTCGAGGCCGTTGGCAATTTCCCAGGCATCGGGCAAACCGTCGCCATCGGTGTCGGAGTTAGTCGGGTTCGTGTGGTATTGGTATTCCTGCAGGTTAGAGAGGCCGTCATTATCCGGGTCCGCGTTGGGGTCCACACCCGTGTGGCCGAAATAAATTTTCTCCCAAATCACCGGCAACCCGCTGCCATCCGGATCCATCTGCGGCTGGGAATATAACTGGTCTTCGGAAATCACCCGTTCAGGCGTCGAGGGACTGCTCCAATTTAAAATCGCGCGACCATGCCCCAAATTGTTATACATTTCGACTCGAATCAAATAATGCTGACCGGCGACCAGATTCACTGTTGTTCCCTTGAAATCGCCATCCGAATGCAAAGTCCGCCATTGGTTGATAACAAGTTTTTCATTGACCCATACGCGAACCCAGTCTTCGTGGCGCGCCTGGATGCTAAAGGTGTACGGTTCGCTGAACTGAGCCTGAACTTCCCCGGCCCAGCACGCGCCATAGCCGTCCGGGTTAAGCCAGGCCAGCGGCGGCTGATGGCCCCAATCAAAGTCAACCTGAGAAGCCACCCTTTTGGACTGCAGCGGGAGGTATAACAAACTGTCATTTCGAAAACCGCCAAGCAGGCCGTCTCCAGTCCCGGTCACCATATTCATGATGTCTGATGCGGGCGCTGGCCCAACGCTGACGTTATCAAATTTTGCGACACATGGCGGATGGTTTGTAAAAGGATCCCGCGCAGTCACGGCCAATCCAACAAAGACTTGCGGCGACAATTTGCTTAATGTCTCCCAGTCGATGAGGTTCCAGTTGGTCCCGTCAGAGGAAGCGTAAGAGCCGACCCAGTCCCCATTGCGCGAAATCTTTAACCACATTGGATACAACTGATTGGACATGCCCCGGGTTTGTTCGGTTAAACCGTCAGTGTACGCGCGCCATTCGGCATTCAATGCGTTCGTCCACGTCATGGCCAACATGAAGTTTCGCCCATTATCATCCAGACTTTCACGCAGCATCACACCGGCCTTTGCATGGCTGCAGTTGCCCGATACTCCCAATATCCGGGCAACGATTTCACCGTTAGTCCCAATGGCTCGAAAAGCATAATGAAAATCGTCGTGATGATCCCAAATATCATGACCCAAGCTGACCACCGTAAAGACTCCATCAGTATATCCAGCACAGCCCTGGCTGTTGCCGCCGATGCCCTCGACGTCGCCGTGCGTCCATTCATTAGGCAATCCCCACTTCATTGGGTCAGTGGGATCGGTATGCTGCTGATATTCCTGCAGGTTTGAGACGCCATCATGGTCGGGATCGGCGTTAGGGTCGACGTTGGTCTGGCCAAAATAGTGTTCTTCCCAGTAAATGGGCAGGCCGTTCGCATCCATTGTGGGCTGCGAGTACAATTGGCTGCACGGTATTAATCGTTTGGGTGTGGAAGGACTGCTCCACGACAGTTTCACGCTTGCTGCCAGGTGATTCTGAAAGTATTCGATGCGCAGCAAATATCTCTGTCCGGCAACAAGGTTCACGGTCGCCGATTTCTCCGTCGCTGCATGGCACGTCCAATCATCAATGATTAATTGCTCATTGAGCCAGACCCTAATCCCGTCGTCGCTGCTGGCATAGAGCGTGTACGGTTCGGTAAATTGCGCCTGCAGTTCTCCGGTCCAGCGAACGCTGAATTGGTCGCTCCGGGGCATGCCAATAGCTGACTGACATGCCGCGGCAAATGCGCCCCAGTTGGTTTGTCCCGCGTCATAGAGATGCTCCATATGGGTAATAAAGCCCCAATCAAAATCAACGGGCGCATCTACACGGGTCATGGCAGGCGTTCCAAAAAGATGGCGGTTCGGATAGTAATCGCCCAGCAACCCGTCACCTGTGCCAACCGCCGGGTTAAGCACTGACGATGGATCAGCGGGGCCGATGCTCACTTTATCAAACAAAGCCGCCGCGTTTCCCTGGGCCGATCCCGACGACACCGCCAACCCAACATAGACCTGATCCGATAAATTACTGATGGTTTGCCAATCCACTAATGACCAGTTCGTTCCATCCGCCGAGGCGTAACCTCCTATCCAGTCCCCACTTCTGACTAACTTTACCCAATACGGCGCCGCGCTGTTAATGCCCGGATTTTGCCGGCTCTCACCGTTCACGATTGATCGCCATTGAAAATACGCGCCCTTGTTTAAGGTCACGTCCATCATGGCATGGCGAGAGCCTGGATCCAGGGTTTCCCTTATCATTACCCCAGCTTTAGCCCAACCGCCGCCTCCCTGCATTGCCCCTACTAATGCGACAATTTGTCCGTTAGTCCCCATGGACTGATAAAGGTAATTGAACGTGTCATTGGTTCCCCAGATATCCGTTCCGGTGCTGGTGAGGGCAAATCCGCCGCTGGGATCGTTTTGGGCGCTTCCTGCAGTTTGGACAGTTCCCACGTCCGCGTCTGTCCAGGTGGGCGTGCCATTTTCCTGCGCCCTGACGACATACCTGAGAGCGAGTGTAAGTCCCACTGCCAGAATTGATAGAACCAGCAGCGTCAGTTGAAAAGAGTGCCGTCTGATTGCGCTCATTGGGTTATAAAGTTATTTAGTATTTATTTGCGAAACCGGCATTTGAACGACTCCTTGATATATAGAATTCCCGCGAAGGACCTCTGATCCCCTCTTAGGCCACGAAATTATCTCCAAAATTGTTCTCATATTCCCGCCCAAAATTTCCGAAAAGCGTATTACTCCGAACTGTTACGCTTACTGAGACAGTCGCGACCATAGCAGCTGAGTCCTGGAACGTCAAGAACTTTTTTATGATTTCTTTTAGCGAGACTTATGTGAATTGTCAAAGCCCGTCTTTTACTTTTAACGGTTTGGCTTTAAATATTCACTAAGTTTTTGGACTTCTAGAACACGGGGCGCCTTTTTATTTTCCGGCTTTAACACCATATCTCTTTGATTTGCAACTGGCTGGACGATCAAGAGGGCGGCCCGCGAAATGATTTGCGCACAAGTACAAAAAGTGGAAGCAACCGTTGCTATTCTGCAAGTTAATTTCTGTAACGTCTTCTCTATCGGCGTGTCAACAGGTTGTATCCAGAGTGAGAAATCCATGCTATTCTGGAGTGAATCAATGTCGCTCGCTGAAATCATGTGCGTCCCGAATAAGCGTGAAAGGGGCTGCGCGGCCGCTGCCACGGCAGCCGCTATTTATTGAACTTCGCGAAGATTTTGTTGGCTTCTTCGAGGGTTTCCTTTGAGCCGATATCGTACCAAAGGCCGGGGACGCGCCAGGTATAGACGGGTGTGCGCGAATAGAGCCATTGGACGAGCCGGCCGGGCTGGTCGGGATTGTTGCCCTCCGCGATGTATTGCCGGATCAGTGGAATAGTGGAACGGGGATAAAAATACAGGGCAATGCCGGTGAGCGTGCTGGTTGGGTTTTTGGGCTTTTCCTCGAAAAACGTGATTTTGCCGTGAGAGTCCACGGTAATGGAATTGTACTTTTTGATTTCCTCAAGATTGCCGACGTCATAAAGGGCCAGCACGGGCGCGTTTTTTTGGCGGATGAAGTTTCCAAAATCTCCAAGCTTATCGCTGAACAGATTATCGCCGGCGACGATGATGATGTCGTCGTCCACTTTTTCCTTTTCGATGACGAAATGGATGTCGCCGATGGCGCCGAGCTTGTTGGAATCGTCGGTTGAACCGTCGTTGACGATGGTAAAATTGAGTTTGGATTTGGCGGCGCGGTAATCGTCGGACCATTTTTGGAAATGACCGGCGAACTTTGCGTTTGTGACGACATAGACGCGGTCAATGCCGCCGATGGGAGCGAGATTATCGAGGACGTACTCGACCATGGGTTTGCCGGCGACGGGCAAAAGCGGTTTGGGTTGGGTGAGAGTGAGCGGGTATAAACGCGTGGCGTATCCAGCGGCGAGTATGATGACTTTCATTTTATTTTAATTGGAACCGTCTCCGTTGACGGGCTTTTAATACAACAGGATGGGGGAGAATTCAAGAGCGGGGATTTACACCCTCCCTCACAGTCAACGCCCTGGTTCGAGGAGGGGGAAGAGAACGATTCTGAGGCCGAACTAACTCTTTTCAAAGAGGCTTGGGGCGGTTTCGCGGGCTAATTGCTGGCAGCGGGCGAGGATTTCGGCCGGAGACTCGCATTGGCAGGCGAATTGGGCGAGGGCCTGGGCTTCGGACAATTTGAGGCGGCGAATGATATATTTGACGGGCGCAACGAGGGTGGGCGATGCGCTTAATTTATCGACGCCCAGGCCGATCAGGAGCGGCGCGAGGACGGGATCGCCGGCGATTTCGCCGCAGACGCCGGCCCAAATGCCGCAGGCGTGGGCCGCATCCACGGTGGCTTTGATGAGCCGGATGATCGCCGGGTGGGTCGGCTCATAGAGGTGCGACACTTTTTCGTTGGTGCGGTCGGCGGCCAGGGTGTACTGAATCAAATCGTTGCTGCCGATGCTGAAGAAGTTGGCGCGCGGGGCCAGGGTATCGGCAATCAGGGCCGCCGAAGGGATCTCGATCATCGCGCCAATTTCCATCTTCTCATCGAATGGAGTTTGTTCGGAGCGCAGCTCTTCCTTGCACTTTTCGACGAGGGCGTTGGCCTGTTTCAATTCGTCCAGGCCGGAAATCATGGGATACATCATTTTGACGTTTCCCTCGGCGCTGGCGCGGAGGATGGCGCGGAGTTGCGCGCGAAACATTTCGGGCTGGGCGAGGCAAAACCGGATAGCGCGCCAGCCCAGGAATGGATTCAGCTCTTTGGCCAGTTGCAAATGGGAAGCGAATTTATCACCGCCCAGGTCCAGGGTGCGGATGATGACTGGCTGTGGTTTCAAGGCGGCGGCAACCTGCCGGTAGACGGCCAATTGCTCCTCTTCGGTGGGGAGGGTCGTGCGGTTGATGAACACAAACTCGGTGCGGAAGAGTCCGACGCCTTCGGCGCCGCCGGCGAGGACGGCCTCGACGTCGTTCTGGTCTTCGATGTTTGCCGAGAGGGGGACAATTTTTCCATCGAGCGTGACAGCGGGCTGCATCTTGATTTCGCGCAGCTTTTCTTCGAGCGAGGCTTTGATTTTGGCCAACTGACCGTATTCAAAGAGAGATTGGTCGGTGGGATTGACGATGACGTTTCCGTTGTAGCCGTCGAGCAGCGCGTAATCGCCGGTTTCGAGTTCGTTGCTGACGTTCTGGAGAGCGACGACGGCGGGAATGCCCAGGGACCGGGCCATGATGGCAGTGTGCGAGGTGTGCCCGCCTATGTCCGTAGCAAAGCCGAGGACAAATTTCTTATCGAGTTGCGCGGTCATGGACGGGCTTAAATCGTGGCTGACGAGGATGCAGGGTTCAGACAACCGGCGCAGATCAAATTCGTTTTTGACTTCGAGCAAATTATCCAGGACGCGGACGGTGAGATCGCGCATGTCGCCTGCGCGTTCGCGCAAATATTCGTCTTCAATGGCATCGAGCGCAGCGACGTAGCGATCCGAGATTTCGTGGAACGCATGTTCGGCTGCGACCTTTTGCTCGCGGATCATGCGGACGACTTCATCGACGAGCATTCGATCTTCGAGCATGAGCAAATGGGCTTCGAAGATGTCGCCTTCCTTGGCGCCCATTCTCTCAATGACCTGGCGCTGGACCTCCAAGATTTGACGTCGTGTCTGGCCGAGTGCCTTTTCGAAGCGCGACACTTCGGCGCCGACCGAGTCAGCGGGGACTTCGCGGCGGGCGATGACGCGGCGGGCGCGATGCAACACGAGGATTTTGCCCCGGCAGACACCGGCAGAAACGCCAATGCCTTTAAACACACTTTCCCCTTTTGGATGAGTTGACATCGTGTGGAAACAGGAATAGCGCAACGGCCTGCGATTGGAAAGCAAATTGAGTCGGATGGCAATAAATCCCGAGTCCAGAGTGCCCAGTCCAGGGCCCGCGTTCGGATGGCGATGAAGGACGAAATTGCCTCGACCAATGTTTTGAAATTCCATAATTTTTGCGGGTGCCACGATCTACACGGAAGACGATTGCGCCGCGGTCTGACGTGCGCCCTTCGGCGCAACAGGCCGAGACGCTGCGGCGATCGCGGAGGGATCGGGCGCTGGAGGTAGCGCAGGATTACGTAGAGGCCATCGCAGACTTATCTCTTTCGGTGGGTGAAGCCCGGCTGACGGACCTTGCGCGGCGGCTGGGAGTCACACACGTCACGGTAAACCGCACGCTGGGACGATTGCAGCAGGCTGGTTACGTGCATACGAAACCTTACCGCGCGATCTTTTTAACCGACGCCGGACAGAAGCTGGCGGAGGAATCAAAGAAACGACATGAAACCGTCGTGGCATTTTTGCGCTCGCTGGGGATTTCAGATAAAACGGCGGAATCGGACGCCGAGGGTATTGAGCATCATGTCAGCCCGGAGACGCTGGCGGCGTTCGAACGGTTGTTAAAACGTTGAAACGTTGAAACGATTCGCAGCGCTTAGCTCCCTTGATTCAAGCACCCATCGTTACACCCGTTTCGGACGGCGATTACGGAATGTTTCGGACTGTTTTTTCCAGCACGAATTCAATCCGCATTCCGTAATCGCCAATCCGCAATGATTACGGGGTCGTGACTTCGTAGTAGCGGCTGGGGCCACCGGAAGTGTCGTGGATTTCCATGTAGGTGCCGTTGCCAACGTTGGTGGAGATGGTGGTCCACTGCGGCGGGAACAATGTCGATGAGCGTTTGACGGTGTAAGACTTGCCGCTGACGCTGGGCCAATAGAGGACCATGTCCTGGCCACTTTGGGCCATTGCCTGGTCGGTTCCTTCGTTCAGGACAGAAGTGGGATCCACGGGATCGAGACCGGCGCAGTATTTTTGCCAGTTGTTCATGCCAGTGCCATCGGCGTCGGCATTGGAGACGGACAGTTCGTTGTAAATGGTGCCGAAATAGCGCAGCCGCCAGGAATCGGGGATACCGTCGCCGTAAGAGGAATTGGTGCGGCTGGAAAGGGTGATGAGTCCGGTCAAGGTCCGCGACGGGAAGGACAACAGACCGCTGGGAGAGCCGGAAGCCGTGTCAAAGTGAATAGCATAAGAGGACATGCTGGTAGCATTGGTCGGAATGGTCACGGTCAGGGTGCCGAGGTTTACGGTGTTCGAATAACCCGGGAGTTGGATAACGCTCGGAGTGAATGGAAGCCAGGCGGCGGAATAGTTTCCGTTACCGGTGGAATTGACATAACTCGGAGTTGCCGAGCCAAAGGCTGTGCCCATAGAGGCGTTTGGAGTAAAATTAATGGCCGATGTGAGCGCGGGCGAGCCATCGAGCGGTACAACGCTCATATTCAACAACAGCATACGCATTGGATAGGGACCAAACACCGTCGCATTGATTGGGATTTGAAGAGTTTGGCTGGCCGAGGCGACGTAATCGGTGGCCGCGAAATCGACGATTGGGGTATTGGTGATGGAAACGGGTTGAGATGCCTGGGGTTGCTCAGAGCCGCCGCCGGCTCCGAATCCGCCAGCAGGGACGACGCCGGGCGCCCAGACGGGATTGGCCACGCGCACTCCGTTTGTCCAAAACCGCTGGAACCATACGAAGTTGTTCGTAAATTCGGAACGCAGGAATGTTAAATAAACGTCGGAGATATCGAGTTTGCCATCCCCAAAGGCCATGTTATTTATCAGGGAATAATTTCCCGCAAAGAGTTGTTGCTCGTCGGCAAGTGTGAGAGGACCGGCATTGGTGTAGAATCCATAATTTTTATCCGCCGGGTTGTTATCGAGGTAGCCAAGCTGGCCGCAGGAATCCTCGGCATCGTACATGTCGCACACAATTGTGTATCCGCCGTGGGCATCCATTGAAAGCGGATTAAACGGTGGCGTATCGAGGTTGTAAATGGCTGATTGAAAGACTTGTTCAATGTCCGCACTTTGCAGATTGGAGTTGCCAAAGTCGCCAGCGTTGAACCAACCGAACGGATAGACGTTGCCGGCGAGGTATGGGATACTGCCGACGGTCACATTTTTAATAGCACTGAGGGTTCCCGCACCAAGGCTGGCGGCGTTGGTCAAATCGGCGGCGTAGATATCAATTCCGGCGCCCGGTGCTCCAATGCCGTCGGAAGTTCCCGAAGCACGACTGAGTTCAATCTGGTATTGTTCTCCGTTGACGGCATTCGAAGAAAGCTGGAACATATAGCCCCCCGCGAAAACACCATTGGGTTCGCCCTGGGCGGCGCTGGGATATAGGATGTCATGCGCAATTGAATAAGTGGTGAGGGTTTGCGCTGCTGTGTTGTAAAGATTTGTAAAACCTGCGCGCTCAGCCCAGCCCACGGCCAGTTCATTTCCATTGCTCACGTCCAAATCGACAAACTGTCCGCCATTATAATTTATGTAATTCGCGTCTTCATTGGTGAAAAACGCGGCATAGGCATACGGAGGAATGTTCGTATAGATCACGGGTTGGGTATTGGGGATTGGCTGCATCAACATGGATTGGAAACTAAACGGTCCAGCGAGCGGGGCCGGATTTGTAATGCCCGGGCCGCTGCTGGAAACGGTCATGTTAAATTGCAAGCTGTACAGGTTTACGCCCGGCAGCATGGTCAATGTCACGGGGGCAACAAAGTTCTGACCGGCGGAGCCTATAAATCTGCTGGATCCCTCGCCGGAGGCGAAGCCCCAACTGATTTCATTGGGCACGAAGGTTCCGGGTGTAAATTGCCAGGAAGCAATTCCGCTCATTAGATAGTCGGCTTCCGGGCCATAGCCTATGGCGCGCACCTCGAAATTAATGTTCGTGCTTCCGTTCAGTGACAGGGTAAGGACTCCGTTGGTCGTATAAACCTGCTGGCTGGTCGGAGCGTTTGTGGGGTCGGAGCCATCAAGCGTGTAATAGAAGATGACGTTAGTCGAAACGTCTGAGACTGTGAATTGGGCTGCATTTAACGGCCCGCCACTGGGGGATGTGATCGAGGGGTTGCCGATCTCATACTCGAATGAGGCCGATGCGACGGCGCTGTCTTCATTGACGCCGTTGACATTGACTGCATAGACGGTCACGACGCCGTTTGACAATGGCAGAGTGGGCAACGGATTGACGTCTTTTGAAGTAATCCCTTCATTGTTCAGATACACAGGTGGAGACTGGCCACCCGCGACGATGGCGGCAGCGGATACATTTGTACTGGGCGGCGTCGTAAGGTAATAGGTTGATATTCCGAGTTCGGTCGGATAGATTGCGAGGTTAATCGGATTATGAGTGATAAAGGGATTTCCCGGGCCCTGAGGATGAAGGACTGAGAAAAAGCCTGTTTCGTCGTTGCCTTCAAAGTCATACCAACCGATTTCCGGAGCAGGCGGCGGAGGGATGGGAATTGTGATACCGGCGACGGGAGAATCAGCGCTAATCCCGCCGCTGCCTTCAGCCTGGACGACATAATAATAGGTAAATCCCGCCACGATATTAGTATCCAGGAAATCGTCGGCCGTAGTCACGCCGATGATGGAAAAACTGTTAGTTGAGGTAGAGCGCTCGACAAGATAATTTGTCGCGCCCTCACTGCCGGGCCATTGCAATTCAACCCCAATGAGGCCTGAATTGGTGACCACGGTCGCGCTCAAAGAGGCCGGGGGATTGGGCGGGACCGGTTCGGGGACGAAACCTGCGTCGGTGGCATGGCGGATAATATGGTAATAGTCCTCGGAAACGTAGAGGCTGCCGTCCGGGGCGATGACGACGCCGTTTTCCTCGCGCCCGGCTACGCCGCCGTAGTTATCCGGCACGGCAACCGTGCCGTCCTGGAAACCCGGATAAGGAGGAGTCCAATAGGTTGACGAGATGCCATAGACATTTGTAACCTCGCCGTTCGCGAGAACGGCTTTGACGCGGTCATTTCCGTAATCGGTCACAATCAACGTGCCGTCTCCAGACTCAGTGATGCCTGAAGGTTGATTGAAAGTGGCGGTGTTGCTGTAAGCGATGTTATTCAGGGAAACGAAGTCACCCACGCCATGAAATCCGGCGTTGGTGGTGACAACACCTGTGTTGGGATTGACGAGCAATATCCCGTTACGCCCGGTGTCGCAAACGGCGAGCATACCATTGTGCTTAACGACTATTCCCTCCAGGGAACAATTCGCGGCTGTGATGGTGGCGATGTTGGTGACAACGCCGGACAGCGAGAAGACCTCGAAAATTTTATTGCTCGCAGTGATAAAAACGTTGTCATTTTCGTCGATCGCGATGCCACCGGCGTTGGTGATGCTGGACATGTTGGTGGCGATCAAGTTTCCCATGTAATCAAATTCCATGGCATAGCCGTTATTGCCTGTGCCTTCGCAGAGGACAAAAACGTTATAGTCCGGATCAAGGGCGACACCAATGGGCTGGGTAAAGAGGTTATTGGCCTGGACATTATTTGTGTAAGTCAGGAGCGTGCCTGTTGTATTTTCGCTGAATATCAGGCCACGAACGGCGTTGTTGTTCCGGTCGGCGACGAGGAGTTCATCGCCGGAAATGTCAATTGCCAGGCCGCAAGGGGTGTTGTATTCAGCGTATTGGGTCATATCACCATCCACATAACCGGCGCCCGAAGGATAACCTTCATTGGGTCCGCCGCTGACCCAGGCGACCTGGGTGGCAGAAAGGTTACCGGTAGAGGCGACGAGCAATGCCGTCATCGCGGCGATGCGCAACCCGGCGCGCGCAAGGCGCGCCGCGAGGCTTGAGAGAACTGAATCTTTTGTTTTCATGGGACCAACGTGTTTGATGTTATCGCCAAAAATGTTTCACGGAGCCAATCCATCGAGCGGGCTATTGCGACGAGGAGGAACCGTTGCCGAATTCGCCCGGTGAAGGCGTCGGGTTGCTCCAATCGGTTTCGCCAGGTTTGTCCCAGAACGAATTCGGATTCATCGGCTCCTTCATTGGGGCCGGCTTGGACGCCAGAAAATCGGTAGTGGCCGGTTGGAAATCGGAGTCTTTGACAATGGTTGGTGTGATAAAGATAACGAGGTTTTCTTTGTCCATGGTCACGCTTTCGCTTTTGAACGCCCAACCCAGGTAGGGAATATTTCCAAGAACGGGAACCTGGGTGTAACTGGCGGTGGGATTATCTTCAACAAGACCGCCCATGACGAGTGTATTACCGTCAGGAATCATGACTTGAGTTTCGATGTGACGGGAATCGAATTCATCGGCCTGGTAGGTGCTGCCAGCAATGACCTTGCTGACGGTAGCAAAAAAGCTGGACACATCGGGAATAACTTTCAGCCAGATGTAATCGTTTGCGGTGATACGCGGGGTGACTTGCAAAGTGGTTCCAATATTGGAATAGGTGATCGATGTGCTGCCGGAAGAAACGCCGGCTGTGGACGCTGTAATATTGATAACAGGGAAATCGCGCGTGACGGAAATGGAGGCCGGCGTGTTGTCGAGAGTCACGACGCGAGGAGTGGACAGCGTCTGGGCATCGTAGCTCTGGTTCAGGAAAGACAAAACTGCCTGGACGCCATCGGCGTTCAAAAATCCGATGGCTGGAGTGAGGCCTGTAAGGGTGTTCCACGACAATCCGCCGGGCAGAAGCGAGGGTTGCGATGAACTGTTAATGGTGGTCGTGGTGCTATAGGAAGGAGTTGTGGTAAAGGAGTGTCCGCCAAACGTCGTGGTCGTGGGCGTGCCAGGGGCAACCGTTTGTGAGTTGGCCTGGGCGAGGCCATTCCCGAAGCTGACGTTTTGATTGGCAACCGTTCCGGACCAGTTGACGCCTTTGGCGGTTGACGGCGTGCTGGAAACTTCGACGAGTTTCGTTTCGATCAATACCTGGCGGGTCGGTTTGTCCAGTTCATTGACCAGGGTGTCCACAGAATCCTGTTCAGGGTCGGTGGCTACAACAATCAACTGGCTTGTGCGGACATCGGGAAGCACGTGGCTGCGGCGGTCTGTGAAGGCCGCCTGGACAGACAAAACCATATTTGAAACGCTGGCGTATTTGAGCTGGACCACGCGAGTCTCAAGCGGGGGCGGCGCAGTCGGGTCTTTCATTGTGATGCGGCCTATCCCGGTTTTGGGGTCTCGAATCAATTGAAGATCATAATTGTTAAGCAGGGCCAGGAGGGCCTGTTCGGCCGTAACATTTTCCCAGCGGATGGACAGCGTGGGCTCGGCCTTGATTTGCCCGTTTTGATCGGGCTGGCCATAACCAATTTTCGGGTCCAGCAGATAATTGATACTGGCCTGGCGGGCCAGATTTTCGATAGCTACTGTCAGAGGAACGTCTTGAAATTGGATGAGCGGGATGGTTTCGGGCGCCGGGGCGGCGTTTGTATCGGCCTCGGGCGCGGCCGCGGCTTCGCTGGGGAGGGCCGGCAACGGCGCATTCGTGGAAGCGGCGCCGTTCGTGGCCGCCATCGCGTTTGTATCGGTCATGCCAGTCGCGGGCGCATTTGTATCGGTCATGGCGGTCACAGGCGTATTCGTTACAGAATTATCAGCCACAGCCGCCGCCGGCGCATTATTCGTGGCGGAGGCATCGGCCAACATGGGCGCATTGGTTGCCGGGGTCGCCGTTTGATCGCCGGCCGCCGCTGTTGCATTGCTGCTGACGGCGGTCTGCGTATTCGCCGGACTATTCGAGTTGATCGAATTGGTCGGCCACGCGGTTTGTGTTAGAGCAGTCTGCTGGGAAACGATGGCTCCCATCAGTGCAAACATATATAACTTTAGTTTCATAAGTGTTTAGTGCTTCATCTGTCTTTCAACTCCAACCTCCGTCGGAATCAATTGCGTCGATTACATTATTTCACCATTTCGTTCGGCTGCTTTCGGGGTTCAAGGTTGACCGTAAAATCTCAGGAGATGGCGCGAGCCGTTGGATTCAACCAGCACAGCATCGGCGCCGAGGGACAGGCAATGAATATGGACACGGCCTCCGGGTGTGATCACGTCGCCCTCATCACCTTCGCCAAACGTGTGGTTATTGATGATGACATAACGATGGCCGGCAATTTCTGAAAATCCTTTGATTTTAAGCGCGGTGAGATCGACCGCGCGCTTGGGAGCGAAATCCTGGTAGGGACGCAGGGAATTGGGAAAAAACGGGTCGTGTCCTTCGGCCGGACTCGTGGGCAGGACAAAGACAGACTTCACAGGCGCGTTGGTCTCCGCGGGAGCCGCGGCCAGAGGCCACGTTGCTCCGGCAACACATGTCCAGAATATGTAAGCTTGCCATTTCATTGTCATCTTTTTCATGGAGTGGTTTTGACGAGGGCCACAACTTCCGCCTTGAACGACAGCTTTTCAGTGTCGCCGCCGACCGGACTCATATCTATGTTTTCTACGCGCATATGCGGGTACTCATTTTCGAAGTCAGCAATAAACTTGCCAATGTCATGGTAATAGCCGGATCCACGGATGGTGAAACGTAATTGCTGATAGGGAAAATTGGGGAATTGGTCCATGGCGCTGACAGCGGGCTGTCCAATTTCGGGGATATCTATTCTATAATTGGACTTAAAATGGCGAATGGTGTCGAGCGTCCAGGCGTAAATGTCGCCGGTGGCCATGTCGGTTTCATTGCTGGCCAGCTCCTGGGAGAGGTCAGCAAGTTCGCCAGCGTTACCGGCTGAATCCTGAATGAGGCGGGAATTTGCCTTCCATTTGACCTGAGCTTCGCTTGTTTGTTTTCTGACGGCGGCGAGATTGTTGTATTGGGGACGAATCACGCCGAAGCCAATGCCGGCAAGAGCGAGGGCCACCGCAGCCAACGTCATAAAGAGTTGATTGCGTTTCTGTTTATTTTTAGGAAGGAAGTTCATCGCTTTTGGTCCGGAAAATGACATTCGACTGTAAAGAGAACAAAATTATCGCCGCTGCCATCCTGCTGCGCCGACGATTCATCGGTCAGGACAATGCCATTGGTTTTGTCGAGCATGTCACGGAAATATGCCTGCTGCGAAAGAGCGTCCATAAATTTGCCGACCTGGTCACCCGGATTGGGACTGGAATCGCGGGCGCCAAGTGACACCAGAGTTTTTGCAACGACCGACGTTTTGCCAGTCTGGCCCCTTGGAGGCGCTGACAGGACGTAGCTCTGATCCACTTTGATGCGAGTTAATTGGACGTTAGGCACAGTAACTTTTTGGAGAGCGTCGAGCAAATTTCCCTGGAGCATCCGGGCATTGGACATTTTTTTGAGGGCGGCAATTTTAAGTTTAATCGCGGCGATTTTTGCGTTATTGGTAATTGCGGTGTCGTAATCAGTTTTGTGGGAATCCAACTGAAACTGAGCCTGGCTCAATTCGCGACCGGCGAGCATGACCTTGAGTTGGACGGTGCTGCTCCAGACGGCCATTCCCGCCAGCAACAAAACGCCGGCCACGATGACGCGCTTGACAGGGTCGCGCCTGCGCAGTTCTTCAGCGGACTGCGCTTCAGCCAATAAGTTGATTCGAATGGGCATAAATTCGATTGGTTAAAATGCGGACAGCGCCGCGCCAAGTGCCACAGTCAATTGCGGACCGATGTGTTCCATTTCGACGGATTGCTGGGCCGGCAGCGCCCATTGCCAGGACTCCCCGGGGTTCCAGGCCCTGCACTCAACGACCATTTCCGAGTGAAGAATTTGGAGGATCAATTCCGACTGGGCCGAAGCGCCACAGACATAAACGCGTGACACAGGCCGGTCATGTTGATGCTCAAAGAAGTCCAGCGACGCGCGCAATTCGCGTCCCAGCGGCTGCACTTGTGCTTCAAGGGCGGCCTGCACTTCGCCAGGCATCCCAATTTTGATGCCTTCGGCCTCGGCGTAACTGATGTTCATCATTTCGGCGAGGCCTGCGGTCAGCCGATCACCACCAATATTGACCACGCGCATGAGAACCAGTTGCCCCCTGTCCAATATGCAAATCGAAGAATGCTTGAAGCCGATATCCACGAGCGCGACAGTTTCGCCGGCGAAGGCTTCAGGCAACGAAACCTCGAATGCGTTTAGCGGGCCAATGAGACCCGGCACCACATGGCCCATGGCAAAACCAGCTTCCACAACGGCGGCGTGATAGATGTCTAAAAATTCCTGTTTTGCGCCACCGACAAGGACCTTCAATTTTGGCGCGATTGGCGTTTTGGAAATTGCTTCTGCGCTCGGCGCAATCTTTGGAATAAAAATGTGGCAGTCAAAAGCGTAATTGGGAAGGTCCTGCTGCAAGTAGGCCTTGGTGTTGTTTTTAATGACCAGCCGCATGTCATCGACGGGAATTTGCGGCAATTCGATTTGCTTAAGCATTACATCATCGAGGCCCACAGTGAGTGTAACTGATTTGGGTCGCGCATCCATTTTTTGGACAATTTCACGCAAATGTCCGGCCAGCAATTCAGAGGAAATTCTTTTGTCAAAAATTGGGGCGTCAAGCATGGCATAGCGCGTGACGGCCAACCGGTCGTCGCGCTTTTCAATCAGGACGGACTTGCTCGTTCGGCCGCCCATGTCAACGACTAACATTGGGGATCGCCGTTTCCCGGACGCGTCATTCAAATTTGGCCATGCCATTGTGTTAAATAAGTTAAACAGACGGTTAATGTTACGATTGAAACCTGTTCAATCTGACAACAGAATGACTCGGATAAGCAATTACCCTGCCAGAATAGCCGGCAAGGCATATCACCGGTCAGAACAATAATTTATCGCGGGAATGATTTTTGATTTTTACTTTTGCATTTATTCGCTCGACATTCGGCGCGTGGGACAAACGAATTCAACGGAGGATTCAACGCGCGGATTCTGGCGCCTGATCGCGACCCAGTTTCAAGTGGCCTTCAGCGACAACGTGTTGAAGAACCTGATCATTTTCATGATCCTGGGCCTGAACGTCTCGATCGCAGAGAAGCAAAAAATCAGCAGCTTTGTCGGCGCGCTGTTTGCATTGCCCTTCATCCTTTTTTCGACGTATGGCGGCTATTTTGCCGATCGTTTCAGCAAACGCTCTGTAACGATCGCGGTAAAACTTTTTGAGTTCGCGGTTGTGGGAATTGTGTGCATTGGATTGGCGGGCCCGGACCGCGCGATCCTGCTGGCAGGAATTTTTCTGATGGGCGCGCTGGCGGCTTTTTTTGGGCCGTCCAAATACGGGCTTCTTCCGGAACTGCTGCGGGAAAGCAAATTGTCATGGGGCAACGGCGTGCTGGAACTTGGAACCTACAGCGCAATTATACTCGGGACCGTTGCGGCCTCATACATGCATGACATTTTTGGCGCGCGCCAGCTCTGGTCGGGACTTGTGCTCATGGCGCTGGCATTCGCCGGTTTTGGAGCGAGCCTGGGCGTGAGCCGGGTTCCGGCGGCCGACCCGGCGCGGAAATTTCGCATAAATTTTTTGGCTGAACTTTACCGGCAACTGAGCCGGGTCCGAAAGGACCGCCTGCTGGCGCTGGCGTGTGCGGGCAACACTTATTTCAATTTCGTCGGCTGCGTATTGCTGCTCAACTTGTTTTTCTACGGCACGTATGTCCTGCGGGTCGGCGACACCGCGATCGCATTTTTCAATGTCGCGCTTGCTTTGGGCATCGGCGCAGGCAGCATGGCCGCCGGTTATGCTTCGGGTGGGAAAATCGAGCACGGGCTCACGCCGCCGGGCGCCGTTGGACTTTCGATTACATCGATGGTGCTGGCGCTTCCGGGCTGGCGGCCGGATGCGGTATTTGCATGGCTGTCGGTCATGGGATTCGCGGGTGGATTTTTTATCGTGCCGGTTTCGGCCATATTGCAGCATGTCCCTGAACCCACCCAAAAAGGCGGAGTGCTTGCGGCGGCCAACTGGCTTTCGTTTGTTGGAATTTTTTTCGCGTCCGGCGCGTACGATTTCCTGACGGAAATCCTGGGTTTGTCTCCACGCGCGATTTTTCTTTTTTGCGGCGCGTTGACATTTGCCGGAACAATTATTTCGCTGGTTCTTTCGCCCGATTCGCTGATGCGGGCGTTTTTATGGATTGCGACGCACAGTATGTATCGTATCCGCGTTGAAGGGCTGGAGAATCTGCCCCGGCGCGGAGGCGCATTGCTCATCTGCAATCATGTCTCTTTTGTGGACTGGCTGCTGGTCATGGCCGGCGCTGACCGGCCAGTTCGTATTCTGATGGGCCGGGATTATTATGATAAACCGTGGGTTCGGCCGCTGGCTAGGGTGGCCCGGGTTATCCCGATTCCGCCTGTGGTCCGGCCGCACGAAGTCATTGACGCGTTGCGCGACTGCAGCCGCGCGATTGGCGAGGGCGACGTGGTGTGCATTTTTCCCGAAGGCGGAATTACACGCACAGGACGCCTTCAGCCATTCCGGCGGGGGGTCGAACACCTGATGAAAAGCCTTGTGGCCGGAAATGGCGTCGTTTCGCCCGCCGGAAAGGAAACCGCGGAGGATCTGAGCGGCAGTCCTCCCATTATTCCGGTTGCGCTGACCGGCATTTGGGGAAGTATTTTCAGTTTTTCGGGCGGAAAATTTCTTTGGAAGAGGCCGAGCCTCATTCCACGGAGAGTGACGGTGCGTTTTGGCAAGGCGGTGGCGCCCACGACCCCGGCGGATGAAGTCCGGGCGGCCGTTGAAGGTTTAATGAAATAAAAAACGAGGCGCCCTTGCGGACGCCTCGTTGGTGGCAGAGTCTCGAAAATTAATTCGGGAAGTTAAAATATTGGAGACCCCATGGCGTGCCATTGGTTGCGTATGAAAGAGCGGTCTCAAATCCGTTGCAGGACTCTTCCTGAACGCTGCCATCGGCCAAACCAATGTTGCCGACCTTCAAATGCAGATCATTTGCGCTCCACGCCCATTGTGGGCCGGCTGTGCTGCCGCTGCCCCCGCTTGCGCCGGTGCCCAAACCCCATCCACCAGTCATGTTGATCTGGTTAGCCGCTTGCCCTGAGGTGGGGGTCGTGCCGACGTTACGGTCGCCATCCATCACCATTTGCGGGTAGGCTTCCGTGGCGTCGCCGCAAACGAAGAAGCTAATGCCGTTAGTGCCCAGGCCCTGGGTTGTTTGCGGATTCAGAGCCCCAAGTTCCTGGAAGTTTGTGGCAGGACCGCGCGTACTGTCCGCAGGACACACAAGAACCTTCGGCGTGCTCAATTCGTTGGACATGACACAAAAGATGTTTGTGATGCCCGCAGGGACCCAAGTCGGATGAGCCTGGCAATAGGTGGTCTCCTCAGCGCCACCAGCAGAGGTGCTAACGGCCATCGGATAGAGGTTGTTATTGTCACCTTCCCAAATCCGGAAGGCCAAATTGATTTGCTTGAGGTTACTGACGCAGTTGATGCGTTGTGCGCGGCGCTTGGCGGCAGCCAACACGGGGAGCAACATGGCTGCCAGGATGGCGATAATCGCGATCACGACGAGGAGTTCGATCAGCGTGAAGGCTTTTTTCCGTTTGAGGATTCTTTTCATACGTTCGTTAGTTTTGTTTCACTGTTTCGGTGTGAGACGGGCATTTTACTTAAATGGCCAAAAGCGTCAACACAATATTTGCAAATTTGTTTAGCACCGACAATGCCAACGCGACTTTTTGCAAAAAACGCAGCAAAATCGAATAAAAAATTTTAACACTTTGATTTTCGCGGAAAATTTTCACGCATTACGCGTGAAAATCGCGCACTTTCGACAACTTTGACATTTTCATGTGTGTCGGTTGCAACGTTGCAAAACGGTAAATTGCAAAGGGGGATAATGGCCGAAAATCCAAAAAAATTTCATCAAAGAGCACAGAGGAACCGAAGGATTAAGACAATCTCATGTTTGTGGCGCGCGCCAAATGCAACCGCGCAAAACTCTAAAAAAACTCTAAACTTGAACGGCGGGGTTTTAACGTTCAGACTGGCGTTTCATGGCTGACCCAAAAGAAAATCCGCTGATGGAGAGAATCGTGTCGCTTTGCAAGCGTCGCGGGTTTATTTTTCAATCGTCTGAAATTTACGGAGGCATTAACGGTTTTTGGGATTACGGACCGCTTGGGGCGGAATTAAAACGGAATGTTAAGGAAGCCTGGTGGCGCGCCATGGTTTCGCAGCGTGATGATATCGTCGGGCTGGAAGCTACGATCATCATGTCTCCGAAAATTTGGAAAGCCAGTGGTCACGTGGATACTTTCGCGGACCTGATGCGAGAATGCCCGCTCACAAAAAAACGGGTTCGCGCCGACCAGGTCGAGCCGCAAAGTGGAACCGTCGTTCGTTACTCAGGAATCTCCCACGCCGGCAATGCGTCATCCAAAAATTTTGCGGTGCTCCTTCCGCCCGGGAAACCGATTGAAAGCGCCCGGAAAATTGCGAACCAGTTTTACACTGAGAATGGCCATTCGGATTTTATATTGCTGGGCGAACAGGTTGAAAAGGTTGAAAACTCCGTTGATTTCCATCCGGAAAGCGGGGTCATGTTGACCGAGGCGCGTCCCTTTAACCTGATGTTCAAAACGTATGTCGGCCCTCTCGAAAGCGAAGACAACGTTGCCTACCTGCGGCCGGAAACCGCGCAGGCCATTTTTGCGCAATTCAAAAACGTCCTGGAAACCTCGCGTCAAAAGGTCCCCTTTGGCATTGCTCAAATTGGCAAGGCGTTTCGGAACGAAGTGACGCCGCGGAATTTTACGTTCCGGTCCCGCGAATTTGAGCAGATGGAATTGGAATACTTCATAAAACCTGACGAGGCCGTTGAGGCAATTTGCGGTACGGCGGCCGCGCCTGCGTCGAAGGATCACCCGGGCGAGCCGCAACCGAATTGGGGCTGGCAACTGTGGCACCAATATTGGGTTGAGGAGCGCATCAAATTTTACGACAGCATTGGCCTGCCCCGCGCCATGCTGGAGGAATACTGGCAAAAGCCGGACGAGTTGGCCCATTATGCGCGCGCGACGGTCGATATCCTATATAAGTTCCCGTTCGGCGCGCAGGAGTTGGAGGGCATTGCCGCGCGCAGCGACTTTGATTTGTCGCAGCACCAGCGTTTTTCCGGAAAGGCCATGGGCGTATTCGATGACGAGTTGAAAGCCGCCTGGGAAAAATTGCCAAAGGAACGGCAGGAAGCGTTGCGGGGCCGCTATTATGAAAACCGGAAAAAATATTTGGCAAAAACGGCGCGGCCCAATGAAACGCACGAACAAATTGACAAACAGGCCAGGGAAGATGCCGATGCCCTCGCCAAAGGCCAGTACATACCGCACGTCATCGAACCCAGCGCCGGCGTGGATCGGCTAATCCTGGCATTGATTTGCAATGCCTATGCCGAAGACCAGGCTCCGGACGAAAAGGGCAAAATGGAAACGCGCATCGTTCTGAAATTTCATCCACGCGTGGCCCCAATCAAGGTGGCGGTCTTTCCACTTTTGAAAAACAAGCCGGAACTGGTGGCCAAGGCGAAATCTGTGCGTGATATTCTGCGCCGGCACATGTCTGTCTTCTATGATGAGGCCGGAGCCATTGGCCGGCGCTACCGGCGGCAGGACGAAATCGGCACGCCCTTTTGCGTGACGATTGATTTTGAGACCCTGGGAGAAAAGGGGGAAACTCTTGCGGATACCGTGACTTTGCGTGACCGCGATTCGATGAAGCAGGAGCGGCTGAAGATTTCTGAACTTTTGCCGTTTTTATTGTCTAAACTGTGCTGATGAATCCGGAAAAGACGACAGTATTGGAAAGCGCGGGCCCGCAAACGCATGGCGGGGTGAAAAAGGACCACGCTCCAACGCTGTATTTCATCGCTATCTGCAAATTGGCCAAGGGAGCGGCGCTGTTGTTGCTCGCGGCGGGCATTTATTCGATGGCAGGAAGAGATTTGCAGGACGATTTTGATAAATTCATCGAATGGGTCCATTTGGACCCTGAACACCGCTTTTTTCGCAATATCAGTGATTTTCTTTCGACAGTCACTCCCGGCAACGTGCGCGCGACGGCCCTGGCCTTTTCCCTCTACGGTTGTTTTCTTCTCGCGGGCGGGGCCGGCCTGGCGATGCGGGCCAAATGGGCGATCTGGCTGACCATCGGAGAATCGGCGTTTTTTATTCCAATCGAGGTTTTCGAATTGACCAGCCGGAGGCCTCCGCGAATAGACATGCCGGACGACCCGCAACCGCACTCGCACTTATTTCACCATCCCAGGGTCGGGCTGTTGATCGTTCTGATATTAAATGTCCTGATTGTGATTTACCTGTATAAAAACAAGCAACGGCTGTTCCGGCATCCCAGGGGGAGCGGATGAAGGAACCAGTTCCACGGGATTTTGGTTATTGACTTTTGACGTTTAAAATCTATTCTACGGTTTCATATATTTTGCGGACGTATCGTTCCGCGTGGAAAGGAAGTGAGTTGCGTTGACAGAAATTAAATTAAAAAAAGGCGAGCCGGTGGACCGCGCGTTGCGACGGCTGAAGAAGAAAGTGGACCGCGAAGGCACGCTTAAAGTCGTGCGCAATCATCGGCATTTTGAAAAGCCGAGCGAACGCAGGCGGCGCAAGGAAAAAGCCGCCCGTTTTTCCGCGATGCTTTCCGCGCGTTACGCGGATCTGTAATATTTAAGCGCGTTGAAGCGTTGAAGCGTTAAGCCGTTGAAGCGGCGCATTTGCGCCCTTCAAGGCCGCTTCAACGCTTCAACCATTTTATCGCTTCAACCATGTATTCCTTTTCGACCTGCTGGAATTCGCACCGGCATTCTGACGGCCGCGTCATGTTGCGTGAAATCGCTGAACTGGGATTTGAATACGCGGAATTAAGCCACGGAATTCGGCTCACCCTTGTGCCGGGGATACTGGAAGCAGTGGACAAAGGGGAAATCAAAATTTCGAGTCTGCACAATTTTTGTCCCCTGCCCATGGGCGTGACGCAGGCGGCGCCCAATCTTTATGAATTTTCGGCCGAAAATCCGCGCGATCGCGAACGGGCGGTCAAACATACGCTAAAAACGTTTGAATTTGCGGCGTGGGTAAAAGCCCCGGCGGTCGTGCTGCATCTGGGCAGCATCGAGATGAAAGACTATACTGGCAAATTGGAAGGGCTGCTGGAAGAAACTGTTCGGGATTCCAGGAAATTTCAAAAGCTTCAGGAAGAGGCCCTGGTTGCGCGCGAAGGGAAAAAGGAAAAGTTTTTTGATCGAGTCAAGGAAACGCTGCGCCAACTCCTGCCCGACGCCGAGCGGCGCGGGCTGATACTGGGCTGCGAAAACCGCCAGGCGCTCGAGGAATTGCCGCTGGATGGAGACTTTGAACATTTTTTGAGCGAATTTCAAAGCCGGTCGATCGCTTATTGGCATGACACCGGCCATGCGAAAATCAAGGAAAACCTGGGTGTGATTGAACATGCCCGCTTCCTTCAATCCCTCGCGCCAAGGCTCGCCGGATTTCACGTTCACGACGTTGTGCGTCCCGCGCGCGACCACGCCGCCCCCGGCACAGGAACGATCGATTTTGCGGCGCTCAGGCCGTTTGTCAAACCCGGGCACATCAAGGTATTTGAATTAAATCCCTCGGTGCCAAAGGAGGCGGTCCAAAGCGGCGTTGCGCATGTCAGGAGGATTTGGGGAGAAGACGCATCAACCAGGTAAATGGACGCGTCAATTCGCAAGCCGGATGCCGAGCCGTTCGAGTTGGAAGCGGGCCTGCGGGTTGTCGGGTTGGAGTTGCAAGGCCTGGCGATAGTATCGCACGGCCTGATTCGTGTCGGCAAGGCGAAGGCAGGTTCCGGCAAGGTTAACGCATATGCGCGGATCCTGCGGCGAGAGTTGCAGCGCCGCGCGAAATTGTTGCGCGGCCTGGCCATACTGGCCCTGCGCAAACAGAACTGAGGCCAGGTTATTGTGGGCATTCGCGGATGCCGGCGCGAGTTGCACAACGGCCAAAAAATTCGTGATGGCGTCCGCGTATCGCTTCTCTTTGGCAAGCGCCAGGCCAAGGTTATTCATGATGTCCTGCTGACCGGGAGCAATTTGAAGCGCGCGGCGATAATCGCGAATGGCTTCGTCCCAATTGCCCTGTTTGGCGAAACCATTTCCGATATTATAGAGTTCATCCGCTCTTAACGTGTTGTAAAAATTATAAAGCGTTGTCTGAAGCCGGCTGTCAGTCGAATATGAAATCGCGGTCAGATCATTGGAACTCATTTGCATGGCGTCGTCGTACAATTTGAGCGCGTCCTCAACGCGACCATGGCTTGAATACCAGGAGGCCAGGTTCACGCTGGCAATGTAATTGTTTTTTGTGACGGCCACGGCGTGGCCGAACAGCGTGCCATCGTTCTTCCAGACTGTTACCTGATTGGCGGCGCGGACGGCGCCACCGAGAAAAAGCAACGCCGCGCACAAAAGGATGGCCCCCTCCGGCGCGCGTAATTTGAGGCATATCCCGGCCGCGCCCCAAATAACCGCCATCAACACACCAATGAGAGGAAGATAGGCAAAACGGTCGGCCATGGACTGCACTCCGGCCTGGACCAGTCCAATGACTGGAATGAGCATTCCCACAAACCAAAACCAGCCCGTAAATACATACGGAACTTTCTTTCGCGCTGCAACGGCGATCGCGCAAAGAATGACAAACAAGGCCGCTGAAGTAATGACCAGGAAAACAGGCCAGTGCGCTGGATTTGGATAAGGAATAGCCAGATTGATTGGGCAAAATATCTTTGCCAGATAGCGGGAATAAGAAACAAATGCATTCGCAAGTCGTTTCGGCAATGGGTCGTTAACGAGCATGGCCATTGTGCCCCATTCTTTGCCGGTAAAATATACGATTGCCGAACTGGCTGCGGCGGGCAGGAAGAACGGGATTTTTTCGACGAGCAGCCGCTTAAAGGTTGGCCTGTTTTCGTTTCGCTCCAGCGCAACACGTTGAAGGGGCCAGAAATCGAGCAGCAAAAGGACACAAGGGAGCGTAACAAGCATTGATTTGGACAGAATGCCGCAGAAAAAGAAGAACAAGGCAAATCCGTAGAATATCCAGCGGGAACCCCTTCCTGGCGCGTCGTGAGTCTCCGCGGAATGCGGATTTCCGTGCGCCTGGGGAGGATCTTTTTCCTTTGCCAATTCGGCGTAACGCGCGTAGCAGAACAGCGTCAACAAACCAAAGAAGCCGCTGAGAACGTCTTTGCGTTCAGTAATCCAGGCAACTGATTCAACATGGAGCGGATGAATGGCAAAAAGCATTGCCAGAGCGGCGCTGCGCCATGTGGCGCCGGTCATCCGCAGGAACACTTGAAACACCAAAATGGAATTGATTGCGTGCAACAAAACGTTCGTCAAGTGGGGCGCGGCCGGACCGGCGCCAAACAGGCTGGCATTCAGCATGAGTGAAAGCCAGGTCAGAGGATGCCAGTCACCGGATTGAGCGTTCGTAACGGCCCATTCGAAATTGGACCACCTCAGACCCGTCAGCACGTGTGGATTGTCATGGAAATAGAAGGGATCATCCAGGGCCACAAAACCATAATTGCGGACAGGAAAATAGATCGCGAACGTCGCCGCGATCAAAAGAAAACAAATGAAAGCCGGATTACGAAACAGACGAAATCGGCCGGCTTGATGGTTCACCATTAAATGAAAATGGATAACTCGCGCCATTGCCAGAAGAATTGTCGGAAGAGGTGAAAAACAATCCGGGAATGGCGGCAATTCCAGGCCAACATTCCATCAAACCAATCTTTGGCCGGTCCAATTCATAGTTTACAATAAACACACATGAGCGCCAGTTCACCTAAACTCATTGCAAAAAAGATCGTTGCACGGCTGCACAAGGCCGGCTTTGCCGCATTTTGGGTGGGTGGCTGCGTGCGCGATTTTTTGCTGGGGCGCGAACCGTGGGACATTGACATCGCCACGGATGCGCGCCCTGAAGAAATCGAAGGACTTTTCAAACGCACCGTGGCCGTGGGAAAGAAATTCGGAGTCATCATTGTCGTCGAGGACGAACAGGAATTTCAGGTGGCTACTTTCCGGAGCGATGAAGATTACAAGGACGGACGGCGGCCTGAAAACGTGGTATTTGGGGACGCCCGGGCGGACGCCCTTCGCCGCGATTTCACGGTCAACGCCCTGTTTTACGACCCGATTTCAAACACCACTCACGATTGGGTCGGCGGCGAGCAGGATTTACGGGCCAAAATTATTCGCACAATCGGCCGCGCCGAAGATCGTTTTGGCGAAGACCATCTGCGGCTGCTGCGCGCCATCCGGTTCGCCGCGCAACTGAATTTTGATATCGAACCGAAGACTTTTGCCGCCGTTAAAAAGTTCGCGGCTAAAATCCGGCTCATCAGCGCGGAGCGCATCCGCGACGAGCTGTTGAAATTATTCCGGCCGCCGCACGCGGCGCGGGGACTGGATTTGCTGCGCGACAGCGGACTGATGGAACACGTGCTTCCCGAGTTGTGCCCCGCAATTACCTGCGCTCAATCGCCCAATTATCACCCGGAAGGCAGCGTGTATAATCACATTCGACTCATGCTTGAACAGTTGCCGCCAGACGCGGCGGATGCCCTGCCCTGGGCGGCAATTTTGCACGATATTGGCAAGCCGCCGACATCGAGCGTGGATGAGACCACCGGCGCGATTCATTTTTATGGACACGAAAAAATCGGCGCGGAGATGGCGCGCCAGATTCTCGGCCGCCTGCGTTTCCCGAAAAAAGAAACTGATGAGATTGTGGCGTGCGTGCGCCAGCACATGCAGTTCAAGGACGTGAAACAAATGCGCACGGCGACGCTGCGGCGGCTTTTGATGCGCGAGACATTCCCGCTGGAATTGGAACTGCACAAGCTCGATTGCCTGGGCTCGCACCGGTCGTTGGAGCACTACGATTTTTTGGTGGAACAGGCCGGACAATTGAAAGAGAAACCACACATCCGGCCGCCATTGCTCACTGGCGATGACCTGATTGCGTTGGGAATGAAACCCGGACCAGAAATGGGGGCGTTGCTCCATGAAATCCGGGACAAACAATTGGCAGAGGAACTAAAGAGCAAACAAGCGGCAAAGGCATGGGCGAGAAAGCAGTTGAAAAATCGCCGCTAAAATTATTTTTAAACGTCATTAGTCATCATCAGGTGTTTTCATTGTGGACACAGGATACGGTGTGTGTCCTTTTCCGGCGCGCCAGAGGATATGATTAAAAAGGTCTTCAGGGCACTGGTCCTCGTGCTGGAGCGGCAGTTTGGCGGAAACGAATGCGTCTTTGCGCAATTGCGGGTCGGAAATGGAGGCTGGATCCAGGTTCATTTCATCAAGGGGCACGTTGTTCGTAACGGTGTCATAAGGAGCAAAGTCCGGGATGTCGTTGAAGCAATCAAACATTGGCGTCGCTGTGGCGTCCATCTGGTTCATGGGCGGCAGGCCAAGGATAAGTTCCATGGTGCGGACGATACTGGTTTGGTTGTACTGCGTGCTGACGACGGTATGGCGTTTGGTATAGGCGCTGATGACATAGGCCGTGGTGCGATAGCCGCTCACGTGGTCCCATCCATCCTGCGGATCGTCCTCGACGGCGAAAATGCAGGTGTTGGTCCAAAAAGGCGAATGGCTTACGGCGTCCACGATCTGGCCGAAAGCCAGATCGTTGTCGGCAATTTGTGCTTCGGGCGTGGGCGAACCGAAGCGCGTGCCGCTGGTATGGTCATTGGGCAGCCAAAGAATGGCGAGATTCGGAAAGTTGCCATTGGCTTCAAATTGCTTGAGGGATTGGATAAAGTGGGAGGCGCGAATCACGTCAGGCACGTCCAGGTTCCAGCCCATGGCATTGGTTTCCATATAGGGCCGCAAAAAATCGAAGTCCATTTCTGTGGAATAGGAAACCGCGTTGGAACCGTTCAGGAAATCCCTGTAACAGTCCGCAAACCCGGGTTTATGATTTCCTGATTGATTTTTCCAACGCGCGACGACGTCAGCGAACTCGCCGAAATCGCCGACGGTTTTGCCATGGCTGATGGCGTCATTCCAAATAAAGCCTGCCGGGGAATAAATCAGGGCGTCCCCGCCGCCATAACTCCGTGGCCAGCCGGCGAAGCCGCGCTCCATATAGTCGCTGGCGATGGCGGCGGTGGCCCATTCATGGCCGTCGGCGCTCAGAATGCCGCAGCAATAGGTATTATCCAAAAGAACGAAATCGTTGACGAATTTATGTTGGTTGGGAGTGACGCGCTCGCCAAATTCGCAGAGATTGGTATCGCCGTTGCCTTCCGCGACGTCGCCGAGGATTTGGTCGTAGGTGCGGTTTTCCTTGATGATGTAAATGACATGCTGAAACACGCTGGGTTCGCCGGCGCGTTCGGGCACGGCCCGAGCAGGCCGTCCGGGACGGGGTGAGAGTTGGGATTGGGCAAGCAATGGATAGCGCAGGTCCGCGAGCGCTTTGCGTGAAAGGCCGGCCAACTCGTGTTTTGACGGCACGGGCACGAGTGAAATGGAACCATAATACTGATGAGTCTTAAATTCAGTTTCGCCGGCGGGCCCGGGTCTGCCGGGACCAAGGCTTTTGATATTGGCGACTTCGATGCTTTTAAGCCGGGCATTGTAAGCAATCGAACCGGGAAACCACCCCACAGGAATCAAGCCAAGCATTTCTGAATTCGGAGGATCGAACCTGAAAACAGCGACGGCATTTTGTGTTCCGTTGCAAACGAACAGGGTCCTGCCGCGTTTGTCGAAAGCCACGGCGTCAGGTTGGGCGCCGAATAAATCAGCCGGGTTTTGACGGGCGCAAATTGTCTCGACGATTTTATCCGTGCGGGTGTCAATGACGCTGACGGTATCTTCGCCCGCGTTTGCGCAGGCGAGGTATTTGCCATTGGGCGAGAGAGCCAGGGCGCAGGCGTGACGGCCGGTGACGATTTCAGCGACGTTATCCGCCGATGCGGAATCCAAATCAATCACTGAGACCGAGCCTTCGGCGGCGATGGAGCGGGAGTCCACACGCACGTGGGTGCCAAGGCCGGCCGGACCGTTGAGGCTGTTTGCGCCGGGACGACGGCCACCCCAATTGCTGGCATAAAGCTTATTTCGACAAACCACAATGTCATACGGAGCAACGCCGACGTCCCAAAGCCGCTGGACGGCGCCGCTTGCGGCGTCCAATTCAGCCACGCGGTTGCCGAGGTTCAGAGCCGCGTAGAGATGCTTGCCATCAGGAGAAACCGCAAGGCCCGTCGGAATCTCGGCCTTGCGTTCAGGGGCATTGGCGGGAGGCAGGGGAAAAGAAGTGAGCGCCGTGATTTTGCGGTTTTCACCAACGGAAAAAACCTTGATGTCGCCATTCACGTTGGAAAGGAAAATCCGGGATCCATCGGGAGAAAAGACGAGTCCGGTGAAGCTCAGTTTGTCCTCCTCGCGCGCGTTCAAAATGCCGGCGGAAACGAGAGCCGGCGCGCGCAATTGGTTATCCGCCGGAAGCGACACGTGTTGAAGAACATCGCCGGTGTCAGGGTCAATGGCAATCAATTCGGACTTGATGCCGGAAGTGACGATCAGCCGGCCATCGGGCGAAAGCGCCATTGCATTGGGCCTGACGCCGCGAAGCTGCACCTGCCGGCCGGCGGGCGTGACAATTTGGTTCACGGGCGTGGCAAGACCGCCAGGAATTTGGCCGACCGTTTCGGTGGTGGCGTCAAAATCATCCGCAAAGGTCTGCGGAATCCAAAGCAAGGTCATCAACCCAAGGGACAACCATTTCTCCATTTTCATCAGCGGATAAAAATGGAGAAAAAACAGGCGATTACAAGTGACGTTCGCGTGACGTATTCCGAATTGACGGCGGGAACGGCTTTCTGGAAGCTAATGGTTTATGGCGAAAATTCAACGGGCGCTGATCTCCGTATCGGAAAAGATGGGGTTGGTTGCCTTTGCTCATATTCTGGCGCAGGCAAAAATTGAAATTCTTTCGACAGGCGGAACGGCAAAAATGTTGCGCGAGGCGGGCATTGCGGCCAAAGACATCAGTGAACACACGGGTTTTCCGGAAATGCTGGATGGCCGCGTTAAGACGTTGCATCCCAAAGTCCACGGCGGGTTATTGTTCGTTCGCGGCAATGAAAAACACGAAGCCGCCGCGCGCGAGCACGGCATCACGCCAATTGATTTGGTGGTAGTGAATCTTTACCCATTTGAACAAACGGTCGCCCGCGCGGGGACAACTCTCCATGAAGCGATTGAAAACATCGACATTGGCGGACCTTCGATGCTGCGCAGCGCGGCCAAAAACCATGACAGCGTGACGGTGGCAGTCGATCCGGCGGATTATGACGAAGTGGCCAGGCAAATATCCGAAACGGGAGAAACTACGCTCGATCTGCGGCGCAAACTGGCGGCCAAAGTCTTTGCGCGAACAGCAGCATACGACGCTGCGATCGCAACGCACCTGAATGCCGAGTTCAAGATACAAAGTTCAGAGCTCCCGAAATCGCTCATGGTTTCCGCGCGTTTATTGCAATCCTTGCGCTACGGCGAAAACTCGCACCAGGCGGCGGCCCTCTACGGCCGGTTCAACGATTATTACCAGCAATTGCACGGCAAGGAACTCTCCTACAACAACATCCTGGACCTGACGGCGGCGGCCAATTTGATCTTTGAATTTGAAGGGGACGCGCCGGCCCTGGCCATTTTGAAACACACAAATCCGTGCGGCGTGGGGCGCGGAAAAAGCCTGCGCGAAGCATGGGACAAAGCGTTTGAAACGGACAAGCAGGCGCCGTTTGGGGGAATCATTGCCGTGAATAAGCCGCTGGATGGTCCCTGCGCGGAAGCGATTTCTGAGATTTTCACCGAAGTCATTGTCGCGCCGGATTTCTCCTCAGAGGCCCTGGATATTCTGCGAAAGAAAAAGAACCTGCGGCTGATTCAAATCCTGAAATCGCCGCGTCGAAACAGTTTGTTTGACGTTCGCAGCGTGGGAGCGGATTCGTATTTGCTGCAACAATCCGATGTTGCCACCGCGCGCGCGGAGGACCTGAATATTGTGACCACACGCAAGCCAGCCGAGGAGGAATTGCGCGCCATGCTGTTTGGATGGCGGGTGGTCAAGCACGTGAAATCAAACGCAATAGTCTACGCGGGCCCGGACAGGACGCTGGGAGTGGGCGCGGGGCAAATGAGTCGCGTGGATGCCAGCCGCATTGCGGTGTGGAAGGCCCAGGAGGCAAAACTGTCGCTGGCGCGCAGCGCGGTTTGCAGCGATGCGTTCTTTCCATTTCCCGACGGCTTGATTGCGGCGGCCGAAGCCGGCGCAACGGCGGCCATCCAACCCGGCGGCTCGGTCAAGGATGCCGACGTGATCGCCGCCGCAAACGAACGCGGAATGACGATGGCGTTCACCGGTACCCGGCATTTCCGGCATTAACTGGCTTGATGGCACGGAATCGAGGAGCCGCCTTCGCGCAGAGTTACGGCGAGCAGGTGAGGACGAGCATTATCAGCGGTCCCTTTTGGCCAACGGTTAGCGGAGAGTCACGTAAATCAGGATAAGTTCGATGAGGGCAACCAGAATAAGCAATGCCCAAACAAGATTTTCCCGCAGCCGCAGGCCGCGCTGCCGGGCCGGGGCAATCCAGAACTGCAGCTTTGCCGAGCCCAGAGTAACGATATCGCCGTTGCGAAGCAGGGTATCAGCGGCCGGTTTGGTATTGACGGCCGCAATGGCGTCGGGGGCGGTCGCCAGCCGAAAACCTTCTTTTTTTCGAAATTCCAGGGTCAAGTGCTGGTCCCAAACGCCGTCGTCCTCCAATGGCAGGTCGTTTTGCGGGGCGCGCCCGATCCGGAAAGGAAAACGGCTGGCAGCCACACGGCTGCCAGCCATTTTTCCGGAAAGAACATGAAGTTGAATCATCAGAAGTGCCGCCTCGGAACCTGGATCTGGTCTCCAGGAAACACCGGCGGATCGCTGGCCGAATCCTGCAGCGCCTTGTCCACATTCACCTGGAGGCGGGTGCCGTCGGAGCGGGTGAGCCAGACTGTGTGGCTGGCAAACATAGTGAAGTCGCCGGCCGACTGGATAGCCTTGGTGACCGTGGTCTGGCCCAGGTATTCTTCCGGTCCGGGATGGGATACCTCGCCACCGACGTAATAGACGCGATTTTGCGCCGTCACAGTCACAGCCAGGTTAACGAAGTATTGCGGAACGTAGAGTTGAGTGATGATTTTTTGCAGTTCGCCGGGGGTCTTGCCCTCTGCCATGACCGAACCGACGAGCGGAAGGGAGATGGTCCCGTCATCGGCAATCAGGTAGGATTGCGGTGTTGCCGGAATCGGACCACCAACCATCTCACTGCCGGTGCTGCTGCTGATGTTCACCGTTTCGCCGGCATGAAAACGCGCGGCTTTGTCCAGAGCGTTGTCCTCGTCATCAGTACCAGTGCTGGTGGTGATAGATGTGGCGCCGTTTGTGTCTCCGCCGCTCATGGTGGTGGTGTCGTTGGACGACCCATTCCCATTCCCAGTCCCAGTGACGACCGGAGGCAACGGGTTATCGGTCAGCACTGGTTGATCAGTCGGCGGCCTGCTCGAACCGCAACCCGATAGGACGATTCCGGCGAAAACCGCGCCGCACGAGAACAGGGTCAGTTTCGATAAAAAATTCATGAACACTTATCGTTGCGAAATTGGCACACGCGCACAATTAATACTTTTGCTGAATTCCGATGCCGTCGGAGCCGCCCCTGGAGGTTTTCGAGGGTGGGGTTTCCTCCGAATCATCATTGTTGTGGTAGTAATAGCCACCGTAATAATAATAGCTCTCGTCCTGGGCCATATTGATGTTGTTGAGGACGATGCCGACGAGATTGCCGCCCACTTTTTCGACCATTTGCTTGGCGCGGATATTCATCAACTGCGGGTAGCGGCGGTATTGAATGATTTGAACGGCCATGTCCACCTCGCTGGCCAGCACCGAAGCATCACTCAACCCCATGATTGGCGGGGAATCAAACAGAATGAAATCATAGCGCTGTTTCAATTCGCTGATGAGATTGCGCATGGGCTCCGAGCCAAGAATATTGACCTGGCCGCCGGGCAACTTGCCGCTGGCCATGAAATCGAGGCCTGCCACGGCAGTATTCTGGATGATCTGGTCCAGGGTGCTTTGCTTGAGCAAATAGTTGACAAGCCCGGTGCTGTTGCTCAGCCGCAGCAACTTATGCAGCGTGGGCCGGCGCAAATCTGAATCCACAACGAGCGTGCGCGAGCCGGCCTGGGCGAAAACGGTGGCCAAATTGAGCACGGTCGTGGACTTGCCTTCGCCCATCCCGGCGCTGACGACAACGAGCGTATTAAGATTATCGTCTTTGCGCGAAAACAATACGTTTGTGCGCAGGACACGATAGGCTTCGGCGTGCGAACTGTCCGCGCCTTCATCAATGAGAACGCCCACATTCTGGGGAATAACGCCCAGGACCGGCGATTGAAAGACGCGTTCCACTTCGTCAATGGTTTTGACGCTCGTATCGAGGTATTCAATGAAAAACGCGAGGCTGACCCCGACCAGGAGCCCGAAAAAGGCCCCCAAACCGATGTAAAACGCCTTCTTGGGTTGCACCGGGTACAGGCCTGGTTTGGCCGGATTGATGACTGTCACCAGGGCGGTTTTAGGCATCGCCGCATCCGCTTCGTCGGATTCAATTTTTTCATCGAGGAATTTGTGTAAATCCTCCTCGTTTTGAAGCTTGGCCTTGGCAATCCAATACGGCTGGCCAATCGCCAACTCATCGTTGTTCTGACTTTCAAAATTGTGAAGCTCCTGATTCAGGGCGTCCGCCTGGGCTTGTCCGGCGTCAACCTGGCCCTGCAGACCGAACATGATGCCGGTTACACGATCGCTGATTTCCTGTTTTATGGTATCGATCAATGCCTTGGTAGATGTCAAATCAGGATTTGCGGCCCCGAGATAAGACTCGTCCATGACAAGCTTTTGTTCGTTGTCGTGCAATTTGCCCAGCAAATCAGCAAGCTGGGTGTCCGGGTTGATGGTCATCAACTCGTCCGCCAGTTCGGTCGGATTTGTGGCCTGAACGGCCTGAAACTCGGCCACTTCCTTTTCCTCTTTAATATCGAGCGCTCTTTGCTCGATAAGCTTCTCGTTTAACGACTGGACCTGCTCAGAGCTGAGGGTCGGCGTAGGCGCCGTGCTCTGTGGATCAGAGTCCTCGATATTATATTCCTTTCGCAATACCTCGACGTTGCTTTGGTCCATCTGGATTTGCGCTTCTTCAGCCTGATACTTTATATTCAGTTTTTCGATGCCGCTGGACATTTCATTGCTGTGCACTTCCAACCGGTAGTCTTTGTAGGCATCGGCGATGGTATTGGCGATTTTCGCGGCCATGTCCTTGTCCTCATTCATGACGGTGATGTCCAGGAGCTTGGTATTGCGGTCTTCATCCAGAGTGATGTAACGGCGCAAAAGGTCTATGGTGTCCTCGGTCTTGAGAGGCGAGCCGTCCGGGTTGAATTTCTTGCCCCATTCCACGTCCAAATCGAGGTCGTTAACAACGCGCTTTAAAACCACATCTCCCTGAATCGTGTTCCGCTCCGTCTCCATGAAATAGGGGTCGTAGGGAAAGTAGTCAACCGGACTTTGCGAGGTGATATCGGGCTGAATCTCAATTTGCGCGGTGCTGCTATAAGCAGGGCGCATGAGGAACGTCACCACCGTGGCGACGATCGTCGTGATGAAAAAGACCGAAAGGATGATTGCCTTGCGAATTCGAATAATTCGCCAGTAATCAAGGAAATGCAATTTGCTTTCCGGCGTTGCGTGTGTCTCTGGCGAATCCATAGTCAAAATAAAAGAGGGCCAAGCTCAGGATTAGACCCGGGGGCCCGCTGCGCGTTCAAATAATCCGAAAGATAAGTAAAAGGGAAATAAATACAGAAGACAAGCGCGTTTTTAGAAGGTGGCCGTGACGCTGGCGTAGCCGACGTTGCGGCTGTATCCCTGCAGCGGACCGGCGGTGGTCAGGTAATAGAAGTTGTAGCCCGCGTCAACGCTGACGAAAGGATTGATTGTATAAGCAAGATTAAACCCTAACACGTACCAGTTTTGGGGTGTGCCGTCATTTGCGCCGCCCACAAAGGTCGAGTACTGGTAATGGCCCACCACGCTGCCAGTCAGGTATGGAGTGATCTGATGGTTCAGGGTCGCGTAAAGCACCGAGGTTTCCTGGTACAATGTCAGGGCGCCAGTGCCGCTGAGGTCCGATGTGGCTGAAGAATTCACCGCCTGGGTAAAGCCGACCTGTACGTAATCACCCGGCAAATAGGTATAGGTAATCGCTATATTTGCCGTGGGCTGATAGCTGCCGGCATCCTGAGGATCAAAAGACGGCAAATTATAGTTGTCCACATATTGAAAACCCGCATTGGCAAGGATGCTCAAGTTGGCCGTCATGGCATATTGCGCGCCCACATAAATATTATGCGACATTGCATTGCGGCTGTTGCTATAATAGACATTTGCGCCATTGATCGCGATCGGCTCATTGCCGGTATAGTCAGTAATCGCGAATTCATAACCGACCAAAAATGATAAATCAGGAAGGTATTGATAATTCAGGTTTACCGAAATCGAATTCTCAATCTGGTTCAACAATCCGGCGTACGTCGCGCCCTGGCTGGAAAAATTGGCCACTGTTGTTCCGCTCTGGTGATAATCGAGCCAGGTATTTTGATAGGCCACATCCGTACTGAATAACTGGTTAAATTCATAGTGGGACGAGATGGTCCCGACATTTTGAATGTTATTGCCTTCGGCCCGGTAGGGTAATGGGTTGCCGGTCGTCGTTAATGCAGGGTCCTGTTGGGAAACAAACGTGTCCATGATTTTCCCTTCCAGGGTCTCGCTAAACGCGTGGTCCGCCCACAAATCCACCTGGTGTGTCTGGTCGATTGGATTTGCGCCCGTGTTTTCGCGCTGTTGATAATAGTACAACCCGTACGTATAGCGCAGGCCCAACTCTGTCTGCTGCAAAGGAATAATCAGGCTGGCCGACGGACTGAATTCGAATCCCGCGCTCCCTTGCTTGTGGCCGTTTGGAGTCGTGTTGTAGTTGTCGTCGTAAAACCCGCGAAACGTTCCGGACACAGTCCATGGCTTTGTCGCGTCCATCGCGGTAAAGTCGGGCGCGTATTCGTCGGCATGTAGACTGGCAGCGCCAATGGCAACTAAACCCGCAGAGACAAAAAGTTTTTTCATATCATGTTTTCTGTGTGCCTTTTATGAAATCTCTACCTGTAAATAGGATATTATCGTGACAGCAACATATTTATAAAGCCAACTGTATGCCTGTCAAATTTATTTTCGAATAAAATATTCACTCTTTTCGTTTTGCTTTCAACGCTTTCAGCAGCGGCTTTAGTTTGAGAGTATTGACGACGTTGCCCGGTTCCAGCCATCCTTTGCGCGCGACACCGGCCCCGGGCCGCAAAAACCCGGCGTGCTCGTTGCGGTGCGCATCAGGATTCAGAACGCATTTGACGCCTTTGCGCCGGGCGGCAGGCCAAAGCCGCCAATCCATGTCAAACCGGCGCGGGCTGCAATTCAATTCGATCCACGTGCCTGTCGCGACACAGGCGTCAATGACCGCGTCGATATTGACGGGATATGCCTCGCGCTCCAGCAGCAACCGCCCCGTCGGGTGCGCGATAAAATGCACCAGCGGATTTTCAGCCGCGCGAATCAGCCGTTTCGTGTTTTCGGCCTCGTTATTTGAGGGCTGGTGCAGGCTGGCCACCACCACTTCCAATTCCGATAGAATATCGTCATCCAAATCCAAACCGTTTTTTACAATATCCACTTCAACTCCCGCCAACAGCCGGAAATCTTTTCCCTCCCGGGCAAATTCGGCGTTGATCTTTTTTATCCCGGCCATTTGCTCGCGCAACCGCGCCGCGTCCAGCCCATTTGCCTGGACCGACGCCTTGGAATGGTCTGTGATGGCCCAATATTCAAGGCCAAGATCGTCCATGTACCGCGCGATGTCCTCAAGCCGGTTGTGCCCGTCGCTCCAGGTCGAGTGATTGTGCAGCGAACCTTTGAGGTCCGTCCATTGCACCAGGCGCGGCAATTCATTTTTTTCCGCCGCGGCAAATTCACCCAGGTCTTCCCGAATTTCAGGCTCGATATAGGGCAAGTCCAGTTTCGCGAAAATTTCCTCTTCGCTGGCGCAGGGCACCAGGAGGGCCGGGTCGCGGGTTTCCTCCTTGGATTTGAAGAGGCCGTATTCATTCAGGCGCAATCCCCGCGCGATGGCTCGCTGGCGCATCACAATGTTGTGCTCCTTGTTCCCCGTGAAATACATGAGCGCGAACGGATACTCCTTGTCGGTCACCACGCGCAAATCGGATTGCAGGCCGCCTTCCAGAATGACGCTGGCCTTGGTGTCGCCCTGCGCGGTCACCCGGATGATCCCGGGACGCGAACAAAAAAATGAAATCACATTGGCCGGTTTTTTGGACGACGCGAGCAAATCAACATCGCCAATGATTTCCTTGCTGCGCCGCAAACTGCCGGCGGCGCTGCAACGAATGACGTCCGGGTGCTGCCGCAACGATTCCAGCAGCGGCTCGGCCGCCTGCAGGGCGTCGCTCAACAGATGTTTGCTGGCGTAGGCGCGCCGCCGCTCGATGCCTTCGCAAATGTTCAGCGCCGTCTTTTCCCCGAACCCGGCCAGCTCGGCTACCTTGCCGGACTTGCACGCCGCTTCCAACTGCTCGACGGTTTGGATGCCCAGCTTGTCATGGAGCGTCTTGACTTTCCGGGGTCCCACGCCAGGAATTTCGAGCATCTCGGACAACCCCGCCGGAATCGAAGCCTTCAGATCCTCGTAATAGGTTAACTTGCCGGTTTCAACCAGCTCTTTTATTTTTTTCCCGATGCCTTCGCCAATGCCTTTGACTTCGGCGAGCCGGTCCTGGGCGATGAGCTTGTCCAGGGGTTCACCCAGATTCTCGATGGCGCGGGCCGCGTTGCCGTAGGCGCGGGTCTTGAATGGATTTTCTCCCTTCAATTCCAGCAGCAATCCGATGTCGATGAGAATTTCAGCAACTTTGCTTTTGTCCATGCCTCGGATGATACGCCAAAGGATTATGGGTTTGCTACTCCGTTTGTATTGAACATGCCATCGGTGTCTTTGGAGGGCTCTACGATGGGGCCGTTTTCCTTTTCCTCGCTGGCCTCGGATTTGCGCTCCTGGTTGACGACGTTGCGTTCTTCGCGCTCGGCGCCGGCGATACCCGGCGATCGCACTTCCTCCTTCACGGCCTGGATGGCTGCATCTTGAGGAGTCTTAAGCACTGTCGGACGCATGAGGACCAGCAATTCATCCCGCGTCTTGTTGCTGGAAGGCGACTTGAACAGGTTTCCGATAATGGGAATGTCCTGCAATATCGGAACACCGGAGCTGGATTTGTCGGTTTCCGTATCGGTAAAACCGCCCAGGATGATGGTGTCCCGGTCCTTCACAGCGACTTCAGAGGTGAAGGTGCGGTTGTCCGTGGTTGGCACGTTGCCTACGCCGGTGATGTCCTGGTACCCGCTGATATCGTTAATCTGCTGGTTGATATCCAGGACCACCAAGCCGTCGGGATTTATGAACGGAGTCACGTCCAGCGAAATACCCACCTGCAACTGGTTATACGAGGAACTGGGGCCGCCGCCGATGCCGCTTTCATAATAAACGCTGGTCACATAAGGCACGGATTCGCCGACAAAGAATTGGGCTTCTTTGGCCTGCGAAGTTTGGATGCGCGGTCGTTGAATGATATGGGTGCTGCTGTCACTGGCCGCCGCATTCAAGGCGACGTCCCAATTGGGGCCGATGTCGCCAAAATAACTCAGACCGCTCAAGGCGCTGCTGGTGAAACTTCCGGGCCATGTATTGGTCGAGCCGGTCCCAAAGTTATAAAACGGCGTGCCATTGTTGATGGCGCCGACCGTCTGGACGGGGCCGCCGTTGACAGTGCCGTGGGTGGTCGGATTTTGGGCAACGGATATGCCATAATTCCAGGCTTTATTCAAATCCACTTCCATGATGACGGACTCGATCAAAACCTGCGCCAGCAACACGTCCAGCTTGGCAACGATGTCCTTGATCGTCTTCATGTCTTCCGGAGTGGCATAAATCAACAAAGAATTGCTGCGTTCATCCGCTATAATCTTGGTCTGGCCCAGGATTTGGATTGGCTGTTGCTGCCCGCCGGCCGCGCCGCCGCCCCCCGGATTGGAAACGTGATTCAAAATGTTCTGCAACCGCGACGCAAACGGGCTCTGCCCGGCACTGGTGCTGCTCTGGGGATTCTGAAAACTCGATTGCCCGCCAAAAGGCGATGAGGAGGTACCGCCGTAACCGGTGTTCCCAAATTGCGATCCCGTTGTGCCGGTGCCCCCACCGATGCCGTTCCGCGCGCCGCTGACGCCGGGCGTGGTCGCCTGTCCAAACGAAGACGTGCCGCCTCCGGGAGTTTCCAGGCTGCTCAACACGCTGGCGATGTCATCGGCCATTGCGTACTTGATGGGAATGACTTCGGAAACGTATTGCGCCGGCACTATCACGTCCACCTTGGCAATCATTTCCACCATGCGCTTGATATTTTCGGAGTAGTCGCGCAGGACAAGAATTCCGTTTGAGTCAATGGGCAGGATTGCATTTGGCGATTTGGCAAAAGGCTGGATGATGGGCAGCATCTCGCTGGGCTTGACGTATTTTAATTGGACGATGCGGGTTATAAACGAACCGAGCTCCGGCAATTGGTCGGGGCTCTGGTTATTAAATTCTTCACCCACCGTAGGCGCCTGCTCAGTCGGCACCACCTTGACGAACTTGCCGCCCGGCACGTCAATGACCGAGATGCCGTTGAGCGCGAGCACTCCCTGCAATGCCTGGATGGCCTCGGCCTTGGTCAAATCCGACTCTGTCTTGAGAACGATTTGCGCCGCGGGCAACTGCCCGTGCAGAAGCGTGCGCCCGACCAGCTCGGCATAGATGTCGAGCACCTGGCTCACGTCCACACCCTCGAAGTTAATCAGCCCGCGCGGAATGATCTGGTTGTCCCCAAGATTTTGGGCGGCGGCGGCGGCGGCGAGGTTTGGATTGGCGGCGCCGGGGGCCCCAGGGTAGCCCGGCGGCATTTGCGCCCGGAGGCTCCAGGCCGTTAATGCTAACATTAATAGAATCGAAGTAATCTGTTTCATTGGGCGGATGCTGTTGCGTTTTTTAAATTTCTTCCCTGGTTCTTTTGGTAGCTGGCGACAAGTCCCACGCCGGCTTCAAGCCGCTGCCGCGGGGGGTCCGGATGCAATTCCAGGTCCCACACGCGAATCATCGCCGGGTCGTTGCCAAGCTGGTAAAGGAAATTGACAAGCTGCTCGTCTGTGGCCGAGACGCTGATATTTTCGACCCGCTCCACATAAAAGGCATCGTTGGTATGCATGATGGAAGGCGGGACGTTGATCAGGCTCACGCCAGTCATATTGGCCTGATGCTGAATCGTGCGCATGAAACTGACCGCCTGGTCATCCTGCGCCACAAATTCATCCTCATTCTGAAACTTCTTCAATTTCAGCTCAACAGCGGGCGTCTCGTCCTTGGCCTGCTGGTACAATTTCAGCGTCAGGTGCGCTTGGTTGATTTTGCCCTCCATGGTTCCCCATTGGCCGAAAATTGGCCAAATATAGAGGTAATTGGCCACCAGCAGCACAGCCGCAATCACGCCGATGACCAGCCGGCGTTCAATGGGGCGCAGTTGTTCAAAATACTTTTTCATTTCAGCGTGTCCTTCTGGAACAATTTGAGAGTGAGATTCCAGGTCACCGTATCGTTACTGACGCGATACCCCGGCGGCTCGCTGTTCTGGCTGAACATTGGATGTCCGTCGGGGGTCTTGGCCTTTTGGAGCGCGCTGCCGAAATCGTCCAAGGCCTGGACCTGGTCCGCCGGGGCGCTCCCGGCCAGTGAAAGCGTATCGCCGCTGCCAAATCCAAATCGTTCCAGGGTCACTCCTTCCGGAAGATTGTCAGCGACCGCTTTCCAGCAATCCAGCGCGGCGAATTTCAGGTTGTCCCGCTGCGTAAGCACCGCGTAACGCGCCTGAAGCTGCATCGAATTGGTGTAGCTATCGGCCAGGGCGGCGACCTGCTGCTCCACTTTGCCGTATTGATACCCCGCAAATTCCATGCCGCAGAAATAAAACGCCACAAAAATCAGATACGCCACTCCGGCGGCATACAGTCCGTGCAACAATAGCCGGTCCCGGAATTGGTCCCGATAGCGGGTCGAAAATTCCACCGGCAACAACGCCGCGGCGGGATTCTCATGAGACGATTGCGAGACGCGCCGGGCCGTTCGCGCGGCCAGCTCCGCGGCGCCCAATGGCGCTGTCACGCGCACCGGCTCATCCACTGCCTTCTTTAACAGCGCCTCCCATTCCGCGGCGGGCAGGCCGTCAGCCAGCAAATGCCATTCCGGCTTGGACGTCAGCCAGCCTTCCAGTTCGCCGTGCCACGTCAGTTGCGCCAATTGAGTTTTCAGGTTGGCCGCCCGGTCGCCCGCGGCCGGAAGCAGGATGAAATTGACGGCGCGCAATACTCCACCATGCCACCACGCCACCAGCGCCGAACGCGGGTCGCCCGTCGCCGCCGCCCAGATCCAGGCGCCGTCTCCAAGCGAACTCATGGCCTCCAGTTGGTCCAGCATGGATGTTTCCAGCCGGTCAGCCAAAAATTTTCGCCCTTCCAGGCGGCCAAGATATTCCTCAACCGCGCCGCGCGCGGCGATGACCACAATCACCGTTTGGACCTCGCCGGCCGGTTGCGGCAGCGCGTGAATGGTCCAGACAACCTGGGCCACAGGCAGCGGCGAGAGTTTTTCCAACTGCAATTCGACCATCGACACCGTTTCATCGAACGGACCCTTGGGCAGTTCAATCGCCCGCAGAAAAACGCTTCCCGGCGGCAGCAGGGCTACGTTCAATTTGGGCTTGTAAAACGACTTCCACGACTTGCCCACGAGGTTGGCCGGCGCCGGCAATTCGGCCGCCAGGCGCGCCTCGCGGGTCAGCTTGAAGCCTTTGGCATCAAACTGCCACAGGCGATTGCCATCCAGGCCAATTTGAAAGATGTTGCAGGAATTCCAGCGGGACATATCTAAGTTTCCATTTCTGCTTCGTTAAACTGGCGGACCGTCAGTCGGCGAGGGCGTCCATGTGTTCCTCAATCTGAGTCACACGCAGCACTTCCTCGATGGTTGTCTCGCCGTTTTTGACCTTGTTCCAGCCGTCCCAGCGCAGCGTCCGCATCCCATTCTCAATGGCCCGCGCCGCGATGGTGGTCGCCGCCGCGCGGCCCAAAATCAACGGACGCAGACTCTCGTTGACGATGAGCAGTTCATAGATGCCTTTGCGGCCCTGGTAGCCGAACTGCCTGCATTCTTCACAGCCGGCCCCGCGCCAGAATTTGGCTGTGTCGATTTCATTCTCAGGAAACCCGATTCGCTTGAGATAATCGCGCTCGGCTTTCTGCTCAGTCTTGCAGTGGGTACAAATGGTGCGCACCAGGCGTTGCGCCATGACGGCTTCGACCGACGATGCCACCAGGAAGGGCTCGATGCCCATGTCGATCAACCGCGTGAACGCGCTGGGCGCGTCGTTGGTATGCAGGGTTGAAAAGACCAGGTGACCCGTCAGGGACGCGCGAATGGCGATTTCCGCCGTCTCCATATCGCGAATTTCACCCACCATCACCACGTTCGGGTCCTGGCGCAGGATATGGCGCAGCCCCATCGCAAAGGTCAATCCGATGTCCGGACGCACTGCGATTTGGTTGATGCCCTTCAATTCATATTCAACCGGCTCCTCAATGGTGATGATGCGTTTGTGGACCGAATTGATCGCGCTCAGGAACGCGTACAGCGACGTGGATTTGCCGGAACCGGTCGGGCCCGTCACCAGAAAAATGCCGTGGGGTTTAACGATGATTTCACGGATGATGGCTTCGTCCTTCGGCGCGAATCCCAGTTTATCCAAACTCAGGAAAATCTTTCCGCGCGTCAAAAGGCGCAGTGACACGCTTTCGCCGTAAACAGTCGGCACGGTCGAAACGCGAATGTCGATTTCCTCGCCCTTGATGCGGACGTTGATGCGGCCGTCTTGCGGGAGGCGTTTTTCCGCGATGTTCATTCCGCTCATGACCTTGATGCGCGAAATCAGCGCCGCCTGAAACCGTTTCAACTGCGGCGGCATCGGCGTTTGATGCAAAATGCCGTCAATGCGATAGCGAATGCGAAGCTCATCTTCCGCCGGCTCAAAATGAATGTCTGTCGCCCTGTCCTTGTAGGCTTCCCAGATAATCTGGTTCACGAATTTGATGACGCTGGCTTCCTGGTCATCCTCAGTGATTTCCTTGTTGCTGGTGATTTCCAGTTCCATCGACTCGCCCTCGCCCATTTCATCGAGCGTTTCGGCGCCGACGCCGTAGTACTTTTTCAGCGCTTTTTCGATTTCAGCCTTGGGCGCCAGGGCGAAATGCACGGGCATCCGGGCGTCAAACCGCACGGCACTGGCCATGGCCCCGTCAAAAGGATCGCTCGTGACTATCTGCAATTCGCCATCGTTAAGCGCCGATGGCAACACGGAATATTGGAAGGCGATTTTGGTGGAAATCTTGTTCCGCGCCTCGGTAGGCACACCCATTTTGCCCAGTTCCAGGAAAGGCCAGCCCAATGAACTGGCAAGCTTCTGCATGAAAATGTCTTCAGTAAGGCCGCATTCGCGCGCGATGAACGTCAGCAACGGTTCGGTCGAACCGGCTGCCGTGGCCGCGCGCCACGATTTGCGCCAATCATCGAATTGCGACGGCGACGCCAGCGCCGCGGACGCCACAACATCTTTTATTGAACTGAATGCCATGTGCTCAAGTTAAACAACCAAAGATGAAAAAAGTTTCAGAAATTCAGAACTTTTTGAAGCTAAAACCGGCAAAAGGTTTGAACATTTTAAAGACAATGTGATGCCTTGAAACGGGACAGGGTGTATATGGGTCTTTGTGAGACTGTATTCCGGACAATCCGTTCAATGCCAACGGCATTGCATCATTTAGCCCAAGGTTGCCGAATCTGTGAGGCTACCCTGGGTAAGCGTGCCAAAATGGAATATTTCGCGCATTGAACCCCTGAACCGGGATAATTGTTCGCCGTGTCAAACCATCGGACGATAATTCTCCCTCTCCCAGCGGGAGAGGGCTGGGGTGAGGGAGAATCGTTCGAATGAGAATGTTGCGGTTCATGGAGAGGGAGAATGGCCCGAACGAGAATGTTGCGGCTCATGGGGGGAGTCGTTCGGACTGGGACGTTCCACCGGTTCAAAAACTGAGACGGCCCCCCGAAACGGGACATTTTTACCCATTTGTGACTTTTCAACCGGGATCAATTGGTATATTCAAAGGGTTCATCATTGGCAAAATGTTGAAGAATCTCCTAAGCCCAATCCTTGCGTGGTATCTCACAGCGCTCAAAACGCTGGGTTACCCGGCCATTTTGCTGCTAATGCTTGGCGAAAGCAGTTTTTTGCCGATCCCGTGTGAGGCCATCATCCCCCCGGCTGCCTATTGGGCGCACACCAATCAACTTCCCCTGAATTGCGGCGGTATTGTTGCCGTAGCCGTATTTGGTTCGTGGCTGGGAGCCACCATCATGTATTGGCTGGCGCGAATGGCCGGACGACCCCTCGTGATCCGCTACGGCAAACTCGTCCTCTTTCCCCCGCAAAAACTGGAAGCGGCCGAACGATGGATGTCGCATTACGGACCAGTGGGTGTGCTGGTGGCGCGGCTGCTGCCCGGTGCGCGACAACTGGTCGGTATTCCAGCAGGCATTGCCAGGCTAAATTATCTGCAATTCACCATTTTCACCCTGATTGGCGCTTCCATCTGGTGCAGTGTGCTCTGTTACGTGGGCGTAAAAGCCGGCCAGGACCCCGACTTAATGGCCGGAAAACTGCGTGAGATCACAATCTGGCTGGGCGGCGCCGCATTGGTCATGGGTGGCCTCTATTACTTCTTCGTGCATCGCCATTTGAAGAAGAAGGCTGATCGAGGCGAAGATGGGCGGGGCGAGGGTAGAGGATCGAGGATGGAAGATGGATAAATGGATTGGTGTGCCCCGTCTTCGCTCGGAGGCTACGACGCGGCGGGCGAGGATTGAGGATGGAGGATGGGAATCCAGAGCGCGAGAGCGTGAGAGCGTGAGAAGGTGAGGATGACGATGATTTCCCTTTGCCCGTTCGAGGACGAAAGGGAAGATGAAAGCGTGAGACGGGCTGACCGCCTTCACTCATTCCTGTACTCCTGAATCGCCGCGCGCCACGCCGGGGCCAGGGTGGCGCCGGGGCGGAGCCAGATTTGTTCGTGAAGCCATTCCATCGCGTTGGCGTCGGCCATGATGAGGAGCCGGTCGCCGGGGGATATTTTGTCCGGACCTTCCGCCAGAAATTTTTCGACCAGGGAACGGATTTTGGGGCTGCCCACGCCCATCATTTCGAATTGTTCAGCGTAAAACGGATTGGATTTCTTTTCGCGCAGGAGCGAAACATGAATGGCGTTGACGTACGGATCGAGCACCGCTTCGGACACGCCGTCGTGCCGGTGATTCGCGCCGGTTTGGCTGATGATTTCCTGGATTTTCAATCGCGCCCGCAAAGAGACCAGTTCGTCCGGCGGCTCGGTTTCCTCGGGTGTGAGGAACAGGCCGCACCTCTTTGCGGCCGCCCCGGCCGAAACGCGGCTGGTCAAAACGCTGAGCGGAACCGAAAACAGCATGCCCGCAAACAACGGCATGAACCACCAGAAAAGCGTCGGCTTGAGTTCCCACATCAGCGCGCCCCAAACAACGCCGATGAGCATGTGCCCCCAATGACGGCGAAATGCAAACCCCCACGTCGTGCTGCCGGCGCGCTTCTGCGTTTTCCAGCCAACGGTCACACCAATTAAATTCGTGAACACAAAACGCGTGTGCCACAGCATTTGGAGCGGGGCGTGAAACGTGGAGAAGATGGTTTCGATCACCACGCCCGCGCTCGCGCGGCCCAGTCCGCCAAAGGCGCGCCGCCGGGGCGCGTCGAACGCCAGGTCCACCAGCGCGAGAAATTTCGGCAGCATCAAAATCGACATAACGATGACGAAGATCAATAGCGCGTGGGCCGTGCCGCTGAGCTTGATCAGGATGGCTTGCACCGTAAACACAGAAAGACCGGTGTGCTTTTGATACCAGAGTATCCATGTGGAGGTGATCAAAAAGGCGAGCCAAAGCGGGCTCGCCAGATAGCCCATGATTCCAAAAAACAGATGCATCCGGCTGATTCCGCGAAGCCCGCTGAAAAACATCACGAGTCCGTGCTGCAAATTGCCCTGGCACCAGCGGCGATCGCGTTGCGCATTTTCAATCATGCCCTGGGGCGATTCCTCGTAGCTGCCTTCGAGGTCGTAGGCCAGCCAAACCGCGCGATTCTCGCGCAGGAGCAGGGCGGCTTCCACAAAATCATGGCTCAGGATCTGTCCTCCAAACGGCTTGTGTCCCGGCAACCGCGGCAAATCACAGAATTGCATGAACGGTTCCACGCGAATAATCGCGTTGTGCCCCCAATAGTTTCCCATGTCCAGCGTCCAGTAATTCAGGCCTGTGATGAACACCGGCCCGTAAAGCCGGTTCGAGAATTGTTGCATGCGCCCAAACAACGATTCCGAATTGATCAGCCCCGGCACCGTCTGAATGAGGCCGACATTCGGGTGCGCTTCCATCAGCTTGACCAAATCCACCAGGGTTTTGCCCCGCATCACGCTGTCCGCGTCGCATGTAACGAAATAGCGGTAGCGCCGGCCCCAGGAACTGAGGAAATCCCGGATGTTTCCGCTTTTGCGGCCTTCGTTGTCCAGCCGCCGGCGATAGTAAATTTTCCCCAGCGCGTCCAGTTCCTGGATCAAACCAAACCAGTGGCGTTCCTCTTCCACCCATTTGTCCGCGTCCGTCGAATCGCTCAAAATGAAAAAGTCAAAATGCTCGATCGCGCCGGTCGTTTGGACGGATTCAAAAACGGCGCGCAATCCTTCGCACACGCGGACGACATTTTCATTATAAACGGGAAAAACGATCGCCGTGCTGGCGCCGGCGATGCTGACGTCGCGATATTCCTTCAATCGGGTGATGCGGAGACGATCTCCAAAACGTCGCAGAAAAAAACCGTAAATGCCGTGCAGGGAGCCAACCGAGGCGAAAAAGAACAGGATGACAAAAAAGATGAGCAGGACCATCTTCGAATTCGACCAGCCGGTTCGCCAGAGCAAATCGGCAAAGAGCACGGACACGACGCCCGTCAATAGCAACGCCTGGGAGTAAAATGTGAAAAGGCGCCACCCGCGGATTTTGGATATTGAAACGATCGGGGCGGGCTCTTGGTCCACGGGCGTTACTCTAAGCTAAGAATGGGTCTGGGGCAAGCGGGCGCTCCGAGGGTTTGGTGTACACGCTTTAGCGTGCTCCGGGGCGCCTTGGAGACTGGACGGCGAACCCGGAACACCCTAAAGGGTGGAAACCAAACAGCGCATCCCATTGTCACCCAATTTTTTCAATTTTGCTGCGTTTCTTTATTGCTTTTAATGCCCGGAACGCCAACTTTATTCTTGAAATGCCTGAGGAACATCAGCCGGAATCGAACCAGCCCGGACCAAGGAAACGTTCAACGAGCCGCCGACGCGGCCGCCGTGGCGGGCGTGGACGCGGGATGCGTCCGGCCCATCCAACGGCTTCGGCAGCCCCGGCAACACCGCCTGCCGCCGTTGAATCAGGCGCTCCTCCACCGGAGGAACATCCGGCTGAAGGCACAGCCGCCGAGACGGCCCCCGTAGAACGCCCTCAACCGGAGCCGAGGCCGCAGCCCGAGCCGAGGCAGCCCCAGCAAAGACCCGCTTACCGGCCGCCCGAACCGCCCGAAGAACGCCAGCGTTTTCAACCACAGCACGCCCCGCCGTCACTGGCCAGGGCCGTGGATGATGTGCGCCGCATTGTGGAATCTCTCGAAGAAGCCCTCGAACAGATGGAGCACGTGCTCGAATTGGTTGAACTGGCGGAACAACAAAAGTTTGACGACGAACGGGAAATTGAAAATCTACGCCGCGCGTTGCGCCGCATCCAGGCGCCGCGCCACGATCCGCGCGAGCCGCGCGAACGGCGCCCGGAATATCCGCGCGAAGAACCCCCTCGCGAGCATGAAGAGCGCGAGGAACGCCAGCGCGAAGAGGTTCGGCGTGAACCACCCGCGCCTGAACCGGAACCGGAGCATGAGCATGAGAGCGGTGAAGAACCGCCGCCGGAGGAGATGGATCCGGAAGATCAGGCGAGTTGAGATTTGGATGGATCAGTCAGATCGGATGTAATCTGGAAACTTCCCTCGCTTACGACCGCGCAGCGGGCTTCTTGGCTGCGGCTTCGAGGATCGTGCTTAGGACGCTATTGGGCACCTGTTCGAACGTCAGCGGTTCCATTGAATAAGAAGCGCGGCCCTTAGACAGCGAACGGATGGCCGTCGCATACCCGAACATTTCCGCCAGCGGCACCTGGGCGTTCAGAATTGTTTGGCCCTGTTTCGCTTCAATGCCGTTAATGATGCCACGACGGCGGTTGATGTCGCCGAGCAAATCACCCTGATATTCATCCGGGGTGGTGACTTCCACCTTCATAATCGGCTCGAGCAAAATGGGGTTGGCCTTTTTGAAAGCGTCTTTCAACGCGAAAATGCCGGCCATCTTGAACGCCAGTTCGTTGGAGTCCACTTCGTGGAACGTGCCGTCCACGACCTGGACCTTGATGTCGATGACCTGGTAGCCCGCGTAAACGCCGCTCTTGACGGCTTCTTCGATGCCGTCGATGACAGCAGGAATGTATTCCTTGGGAATCGCGCCACCAACGATTTCGTTGGTCACTTCGACGCCTTTGCCGCGTTCGTTGGGCTGAATTTTGACCAATGCATGGCCGTATTGACCGCGACCACCGGATTGGCGGATGAATTTGCCTTCGCCGTCTGCCGGTTTCAAAATCGTTTCACGATAGGCGATTTGCGGGGCGCCTGCGTTTGCTTCCACCTTGAATTCGCGGAACAAGCGGTCCCGGATGATTTCCAGGTGCAGTTCGCCCATGCCCGCAATAATGAGCTGTCCGGTTTCCTCGTTGGTGAAGCAACGGAAAGTCGGGTCTTCTTCCGCGAGCCGTTGGAGGCCCTCGGACATTTTATCGCGGTCCTGCTGCGTCTTGGGTTCCACGGCCATCGAAATGACCGGGTCGGGAAACGTGGGCGGTTCGAGCGCCACGTCAAAATTCTCATCGCACAGCGTATCGCCCGTGGTGATGTTGCGCAGGCCGACCAGCGCCGCGATGTCGCCGGCAAACGCCTGATCGATGTCCTTGCGCTCGCTGCCTTGAATGATCATGAGGCGGCTGACGCGCTCGCGTTTGCGCGTGCGCGGATTGTAGATGTTATCGCCCTTCTTCAGCGTGCCGGAATAGACACGGAAGAATACCAGCTTGCCGGCATAGGGGTCCGTCCAAAGCTTGAACGCGAGCGAACAAAACTGCTTGTTGTCGCTGGATTCGACGATCACTTTGTTTTCCGTGCCCGGCTCATGGCCTTCGGCTGCCGGAACGTCCAGCGGGCTGGGCAAATAATCCACGACGGCGTCCACGAGTACCTGGACGCCTTTTTTCTTAAAGGCCGAGCCGCAAAGCACCGGCACAAATTCGATTTTGCAGGTCAATCGGCGGATGGCCGCCTTGAGTTCCTGGGGCGAAATGGGCTTTTCTTCCAAAACCAGTTCGGCGATTGCGTCGTCCTTATTGGAAACGGCATCAATCAACTCGGCGAGCGCGGCCCTGGCTTTATCTTTGAGGGCATCGGGAAGGTCTTTCACTTCATAGTTCAACCCCTCGTTGACGACGTCGCCGGGGCCCCATACGAAGGCCTTCTGGTTGACGATGTCGATGACGCCTTCAAATTTGTCTTCGGCGCCGATGGGCAGGAAAATGGGCCAGGCATACGCATTGAGTTTTTTGCGCATGTCGTTGAGTGCATTTTCAAAATTGGCCCCGGTGCGGTCCATCTTATTGACGAACGCGATACGCGGGACCTTGTACTTTGTGGCCTGACGCCAGACGGTTTCCGACTGCGGTTGCACGCCGGCGACGCCGCAGAACACGGCGACCGCGCCGTCGAGCACGCGCATGGAACGTTCCACTTCGGCCGTGAAATCCACGTGGCCGGGGGTATCAATGATGTTGATGCGAATCGGAACGTTGTTGAAGGCCTTGTAAATTTCGTTTTCGCCCGGCTTGACCTGTTTTTGGGTCCAATAGCAGGTGACAGCCGCGCTGGTGATCGTGATGCCGCGCTCGCGTTCCTGTTCCATCCAGTCGGTGACGGTATTGCCGTCATCGACGTCTCCGATTTTGTGGATGAGGCCGGTGTAAAACAATATGCGCTCGGTCGTGGTCGTTTTGCCCGCGTCAATGTGCGCGGCGATGCCGATGTTTCGCGTGCGCTCGAGCGTATATTCACGCTTGGGCGAATTGGGCGATTTTGCTGTCATTTCTTTTTCCAGGACTGCGCTCATATATTAAATGCGTTTTGCCGTTGGACTACAGAACCGTTAAATCCAAATGCCCGCTATTGGGCCGATTTAACGGTTCAACAATAATCTCTTTTGTCAAACGGAACAAAAAGAATACATAAACAAATAGAAAAGGCAATCCGAAATTGGTTATTTTTGACGATGATTTGACGGCTCTGGAACAAGAAACCATTAAAATGGTTTCTTTCCCGGAGCGATCGCACACCGGGCTGAAGCCGTGGTGTTAATGAGATTGTTTTTTTGATTTTGCATTCGATTTTGCTTGCATGCCCCTGAAAAAGGTTATATGGTAGACCGCTTGTTTATTTTGATGATAAAACTGAGAGTCATGCCACAACCAATGAGGGTGTCTTGAGCCGCCCTTTCACTTCACGCAATTCTTCTTCCGCCGCGCATCTTCGGGTCAACGGTAAAATCCGTGCCCGCGAAGTTCGCGTCATAGACGGAAACGACAAAAACCTCGGTATCCTGCCGTTGAATGACGCGCTGACCCTGGCGCGGCAGCAAGCCGTGGACCTGGTGGAAATTTCGCCCACGGCCAACCCGCCCGTTTGCCGGCTGGTGCAAATTGGCAAGTTCCGTTACGAACAGGCGAAAAAAGAAAAAGAATCACGCAAACATCAACACGCCTCGACCGTCAAAGAGATTCAGCTCAGCCCCCGCATTGATCCGCACGACCTGGGCATCAAGGTGAGCCACGCCGTGGATTTTCTTTGCGAAGACATGAAGGTCAAAATAGCCCTCAAGTTTCGCGGACGTGAGATGGCTCATACCGAAATCGGTTTTGAGGTCATCCAGAAATTTTTAGGCCACATAACGCCGTACGGCCATCCTGATTTTGATCCCAAACTTAACGGGCGTAATATCGTGGTGATGATTACCCCGCTGCCGCGAAATAAGCGGGCCAAAAATCCGCATAAATTGGACGAAACGCCCGGGGCGCCTGCTGAAAAGGAAACACATCAGCATCCAGCGCCGGTTCCGTCGGCCCATGCGGGCCATTCACCCGTGGTGGTGAAGGACAAAAATCATACGTCGACGCCGCACAAGCCCGGGTTTGCGAATAATCCTTTCGCCAATTTGGAAGTGAAGTCGTGAGCGCGCCGGGCGCGCGGTGAACTGCTTGAAAGAATTGTAAGAAGTGGCGTTTGCGCCCACCCAGCCGTCCCTTCGGGACTTGAATTATTTCCGGCTCGTTCCCGGCGTTGAAACGCCGGGCTATTTCCACTTATCCCTACGGGATACCTTGGCGATGTATCTGGTCGCCTACTTGGCTGGGTTCGCGCCTTTGACTCGCATCTGGATGCTGTAAAACGATTCGCTGGCCGCGATGAAAAGCGTCTTATGGTCCGGGCCGCCGAAACAGAGATTACCTGTCCACGGTTCCGGAACGGCGATATGGCCGATGCGCTCACCGTTTTTGCTGAAAATCCAAACGCCGTGGCCTGTCAAATAGACATCGCCGTCCTCGTCCAGGGTCATCCCATCGGAGCCTTTCGAGCAAAAGAGCGTTTTGTTGGTTAGCGAGCCGTCCGACAGAATGTCGTAGCGCCATGTTTGGCCTGCGCCCAGATCAGAGACATAGAGGGTCTGTCCGTTCGGTGTCCCGGTGATGCCGTTCGGTGTTTTTAAATCACCGGTCACGCGGCTCAAATTCCGGCGGTCGGGCGACAGATAATAAACGTCCTGGCCGGGCTGGGCCATCGTGGTGTGGTCCCACCATTTGCGGAGATAGAATGGATCTGTCATGTAAATACCGCCGCCGGGCGTGATCCAAACGTCGTTCGGGCCGTTGAGGTATTTTCCGTCAAAATTAGTCACCAGGATTGTCACCGTTTTGTCGGGTGAAATCGACCAAAGTTCATTGTGTTCGTCGGCGCAGGCGATCAGATTGCCGCGGGCATCAAACTCCATGCCATTGGAATGCCCGGATGGTTGCATAAAAACCGATAACTGTCCGTTGGTCGTCCATTCCATGATGCGATTGTTTGGCTGGTCCACGAAAAAGACGTTCCCGGCGGCATCGCACGTGGCGCCTTCGGTATAGGCGAAACCGCCGGCGAGTTTTTGAAGCGTTGCGCCGGGGGCGATGACTTCCTGGGCGGGTGATGAGGCGATGGACACAATGGACACGAGGCCGCAGAGGATTATTCGATTGTTTTGTTTTGAGTACATTGTGTGTCCGCAGGTCTCAGATTCGAAATTCTAAGCCATTGTGCCTGCCTGATTCAACCCTCCATAAACCGCCTTCGGAGCAGCGCGTCGCAACGTTCGCGGCTGCTGCGGCTGGTGCCCCTTTGCCCCGCACACAGCCGCGCTCCGTGTGCCAATCGGTTCATGGTCCCAATGCATGCGAAACAGTTTCGAAAGGGGGCTCACCATGAACCGCAACAGTCTCGTTCGGACGATTCTCCCTCCCCATGAACCGCAACATTCTCATTCGAACGATTCTCCCTCACCCCTGCCCTCTCCCGCTGGGAGCATAGGCGCTAACTTAATTTCTGTATTGGTCAATTATGTTCACTAATCGG
>Ga0335075_10000438_pt1 | contig 74275 bp, 69 predicted proteins | sample Lox_Sample_24_FD_206723 | JGI IMG/M metagenome (GOLD analysis project Ga0335075, IMG submission 206723) | Soil microbial communities from Loxahatchee National Wildlife Refuge, Florida, United States - Lox_Sample_2.4 | ecosystem: Environmental > Terrestrial > Soil > Wetlands | place: USA... | reverse complement strand
GACGCAGGTACAGGAACGCGGCAGGTGAGAGCTACCGAGACGGTGCGAGCTGCGGAACCAATCGGACGCCGAGCACACGCATCGCTTTGATGATGGTATCGAAGCTCGGATTTCCATCTTTCGAGAGCGCTTTGTAAAGCCCGGCGCGCGTCATGCCGGTTGCCTTGGCGAGCTTCGTCATCCCGCCGTGTGCTCGCGCAGCGATGCCGATGACGTGGGCCATGTACGCGGCGTCGTCACCCCCATCCTCGAAGGCCGCCACGAGATACTCGGCCACATCCTCCGGAGTCTTGAGGTAGTCGGCGGAATCGTAGCGAGCGAACTTCTCAGCTTTCTTATTTCGAGTTGCCATGGGTCATTTCCCCTTTCTCGGCTTTTGCCGCCGAGCGGCCGAGGCTTGTCGGGCTCTTACAGTATTCATTTCAACCGCACGTTTGATATCCGCATCCTGAGTGGCCTTTGTCCCGTCCCGACGGGCTTCACATCGCCTGGATTGCCCATTGCGAATCGATCGATCCGTGCGGCTATGCGCGCCCGGGCGTTCGAGTCGTTGAGATTCGTAAGCCACTAGTCGAACGCGGCCCAGCGGCGGATCTCATACACTGCATGACTGTATCCTATAGGATACACCAACATCAACTATGGTATACGGGGATGTTCTCGTTGAACGGCCGACTGTCGGCGCTCAGCGGGCAGTGGCTCGCGAATCTCACGGTTCGATGATGCGTGTGCGTCTCGATGCGATGCATGAGCACCGCGCGTCGACGGACCCGATAGATGAGCAGAAGGTCGGATCCCAGGTGGCACTCGGTGAAGCCGCTCCAATTATGGTCGCTGCGCAAGGCCCTCACGCCGAACGACTTTCGCTCTCTCGGCGAACTTCAACAGCGCCTGCTCGACTTCCAGGCTCACTACGAGAGTATCGCTCAACCTTTTCAGTGGCGATTCTCACGACGGGATTTGCGCCGCCTCATGCTCAAGCTCAACACCGCTCGCTCGGGGCTGGCCCGGGCCGCCTGATGGTCCGCCAAATACGTCACCGAACTTTCGGTCCAGAGTACTTAGTCATAGATCCTGCGGCCAGAAGGCTGGAAAATCCAGGGTGCTTCTTGCGCCCAACCGGCGGCCCGAAAACCTTAAGGGTTTATAGCTGAGGCGGTACATGAGATCAGCAGATATCGAGCCGGTTCCATGTTGTAAGACGCACCGGTAACCCGCTGTACCGCAGTGGTACTAAGCCCCACGCCGCAGCAGAGAAGGTAGAGTCGGATGCGCAGTGATAATTCCACATTGCGGAATATCGGAGCTGAATTCAAAGCATAGGCTAGCATCTACGGGCTCCTGCAGGCTTGGTCTGACCTCACTGGCGTCTTACAATACGGAAATCTCTAGACCATCGGGAGGGGCTGATGGGCGCCAATAAAGCGATCGGTCGCAGCGGCACGCAGAGTATCGAACGCGCCATGGTGCTGCTGCGCGAGATTTCCGCGCGGGGACAATTCGGCTGGCAACTGTCCGACCTGGCGGCACGATGCCACATAGAGAGAAGCACAGCGCATCGAATACTGGCGTGTCTGATCCGTGAGCGGTTGGTCAGGCAGCGGTCTAACGACCGGCACTACATGCCCGGGCCACTGCTGTTCGAGTTGGGGCTCTCGGTTCCGGAGTTCGGGGAGTTACAGCACGTGGCCAGAAGCCGGCTCGCTGCACTGGCGAGGCGCACGAGCGGTACCGCGTTCCTCTTTATGCGCAGTGGAGATGACTTTGTCTGCGCCGTGCGAGCCGGCGGCTCCGAGTTGAAGGCGGCGACCTGCATTCCGGGGACCCGCAGGCCGCTTGTGTTGTCATCGGGCGGGGTGGCAATATTGCTGGCATTGCCCGTACCTGAGGCGCGTGCGACGATCCGTCGCAACCTGGCGGCATTGAACGGGTACGATGAGGGGCGGATCCGTGCTATCCGCAACATGCTGTATCGCACGCACGCCACGGGGTTCGCTGTAAACGCAGGCGACACCGTCCACGGTGTAAATGGCTTTGGGCTTGCGCTCTGTGATAAGGCGGGAGCGCCGTTCGCTTCGATTGCAATTGCCGGGTCGGAGCACACATTTCCGCTCGAGCGGTTGCCCGAATTACGCCAGTGGTTGCAGGAGACGGCCACTGAGCTTCACGGTGCTTGCCACTGAGATGACCGCTCGAAGAGTGTCGGCGACGCCTGGCTAATCCGTGGGCAGCATCCCGCTGCGTGCGGGAGGGCGTCACTACGCACTCGGCCAGACCGTCAAAGGTCCTTGAGTCGTGCTGCGAATGACCCGCTTCAGCAGGTGCTTCAGCATTTGTGATTCCAAGAAGTCCAGCCCGAGCTCGGTTTCCGCCTCCACTGCCTTCGCCGCGGCCATCAGCTCGACAATGGTATGCCGCCCTGAATCGGTGAGCGACAAGATGGCAAATCCCTCACTGTCATTTGTTTCGACCAGTAGCTTCCTCCGCTTCAAATGAGTCAACTTGGCGTTGTGGAGTCGCTTGCCCGCGACACGCAATAGTCCGTCGACCTCGGTTGCCTTCCGGTGGTCTAAAATGATGAGCAGCGATAGGATCGAGTAGTCTTCTTCGTCGAAACCCCGCGCTTCCAGGGCGGGACGCAGACGCGATTTCAGCTGAAGATGCGCGACGCCGAGCAAATTGCCCAGGTAATCCTTGGTGAAATCGGCACCGAAGTCCCCGGTGTCAGGAGTTACGGACTTGCGCGCAATGGGCTTCTTGAACGCGAAAGCATAGTTTCCTCCTTGGAACACAAGGGGCGGGCGCTTGAAGTCATCAAAGGCGAGTACCTCGCCGACGATGATCTCGTGATCACCGCCTTCGTATGCGAAGGCGGTTCGACACTCGAAGCGCGCTGCGCATCCCGGTAGCAATGGGATGCTTCCGCGACCGCGCTGAACTTCGATACCCGCGAACTTGTCCGCGCCGCGGGTTGCAAAGAGCGTTGAGAGGAGCTCCTGGTCGGCGCCGAGGACGTGCACGGCAAAGTACTTGGCTTGCTTGAATGCGGGATGGCTCAGGGAGGTCTTCGCGAGACTCCATAAGACCATGGGCGGGTCCAACGATACTGAGTTGAAGCTGTTGGCTGTAAGTCCAATGTCGCGGCCGGCTTCATCCAGAGACGTGACGATCGTGACGCCAGTTGCAAAGGAACCAAGCGCCTGCCGCAGCGAGCGAGCGTCGAAATTTTGTGCGACCGCCATCTGGCCTCCGGGAACGATTGTGGATATTCCGGCTCTGGTTCTCCAAGAATAGTCGCGCGGCGGAGTGGAGTGACGTCACATTTCTCACAATGCGGAACGAGCCTCGTTTCCACGCGGCTGCTGTTGAAAGACATGGCAAGATACAATCTGCAGCAGCTTAGGTCACCCCGACGGCGACGAGGAAGGCACTATGCACGCTTTGGACTTTGATCTGATCCCGATTCCGATCCAGCGAAAAGTGCCTGCTGACAGTTGGCGGCCGCCGGCCGATATACGGATGATCTCGGCCGATGACCATAATTTGGAGATGGACCACCTGTACGAAGAGCGCCTGCCGGTGAAGTTCAAGGATCGCGCACCCAAGTTTTGGCGGGACAAGGAGACGAGCCATGTGCATATGGAATACAAAGGCCGCTCCTACGACCCTCCGGGAATTGGCACGATCGGCCAGGAATGCCCGGGATTTTGGAATCGAGAGGCAAGGTTAAACGCGATGGACGCAGAGGGGATCGAGGGCTCGGTCCTATATCACGGGCAGCTCCAGTCTCTAAACGCCATCATAGGCGAGGACCCCGAACTCTATATGGCCTGCATGGATGCCTACAACGAATGGCTCATCGAATACACTCGTCCGGCCGAGAATCGGCTGGTCGGTGTCGCCGTGCTGCCCAGCTTCCTGAAGCCTGAAACCGCGGGCGACCAGATGCAGAAGCTGAAACAGCTCGGTTACAGGGCGGTGCAGATGCCATCCTATCCGCGGGGCGTCCGTTACAACAGTCGGGAGATGGATCCCGTATGGCGCGCGGTCGCCGAGTCGGGAATTCCGCTCTCATTCCATGTCACCGCCTTCCAGGAGTTCCACGGCTACGGCTCGCTGGGTGCGAACCTCTCGCGAAACTTGTCGCCTTTTCGGCCGCTCCTTGGTCAGCTGGTGTTCTCGGGCGTATTCGAGCGGCATCCCGATCTCAAGGTCGTCTTCGCCGAAGGGGGAATCTCGTGGGTTGCCGACGCACTTTACTCCATGGATCGGATAAATCGAGCTTACTACACCATCCTCAAGCCTCAGCTGCCTCATTTGCCGAGCTACTACTGGAAGCGGCAATGCCTTGCGACGTTCATGGAGGACCCGATTGGGATCGAGCTGATCGATCGCATCGGCGCGGACAATGTAATGTGGTCGCTCGATTACCCGCATCCGGAGAGCGTGTACGGTTTTGCCGGCGCGGTCGCAAGGAGCATCTACGACGCGATCGGGCACGAGAAGGCGAAGAAAGTTCTGGGTGGAACCGCTGCAGCGCTCTACAAGCTCTAACTGAGAGTATGAGTTATTTTCAATATGTACCCGAGCCGGTCGTTCGCCTGCTTCGCTCTCAATCTGTTACGGAATACGCAAGCGTCAGTGCGGCGGGGGTTCCGATCGACACGCCTGTCCTTCTGTTTCCCAGCGAAGATCTTGCGAGTCTCGACGTCGCCACCGGGTTGGCGTACCCGACGAAGGCCGAACGGGCGCGCAAGAATCCGAAGGTCGGCCTGCTCGTGGAAGGTGGACCACACCACCCGGTGATTTCCATCTGCGGGATGGCTGCCGTGCGCGATGCCGATCTGCAGGCCAATCTCGATCGCTACCTCGCGGAAGGGATATTGATTCCCTTCATGGCTCCCAGCACGGTCGACTACGAGGCTATCACGCGCCAGGCCGTGTGGTACTTCACCCGGATCATTATCTCGATTACACCGGCGCACATTCGCTGGTGGGAAAATCCCGCGGCGATGGATGAGACGCCACAGGAGTGGCATGCGGCCGCCAACACGATTTACCCGAAATCGGATCCGGCCCCTTCCGGCAAGCCGAGCGAAGCGTCCCAGTGGCCGCAGACACCGTGGCAGGAATTGGCGGCGGCTGCTTTGGCCCGCAAGGCTCCCGGGCACCTGACGCTGCTCGACGCAGAAGGGTTTCCGCTGCCGCTCCGCGCCCGGGAGATCGAGGCTCGCGAGGAGGGGTTTCGGCTGATCGTGCCCAAGGGGGCGCCGTGGTCGAAGGGCAGGGCGACCCTATCCTTCGAGGGGCGGGAGATATTCGTCGGTGAGGCGACAACCACGGGCGACACCACACTGTTGCGCGTCGAGCGTGCATTGCCAGTTCTTCCGCTGACCGCGGACTACACCGAGGTGCTGCAGCCCACGCCCGAGACACGCGCCCGTTTGATGGCGCGGTTGGAATACGAGGCGAAGCGCCGGGGCCAGCCGATTCCGACTATGCCTGCGCACCCACCGCAGCCGACGGCGGGTGCCAGGGCGCGGGCGCAGTTCGGCGCGCCGGGAGCCGCTGGTCAAGAGGCAACGTGACGCCCACGCCACGCGCCGCCAGGGTTGCAGGCGCTCAGCTACTTGCGAGGGATCGATGCACCGCAGGCGAACCGCTGAGACATGCGCGTTCCAAAGGAGGCCCTCAATGCTCGATGCGGTAGAACCGGCGATGGGGAACATGCCTTCGCGCGTGGCGGACCCCGAACGTATTCCGCCGGAGCGTCATTACGACGAGGGATTCTTCAAGCTCGAATGCACGGCAACTTCGACGGGAAGATCGCGGAGCTTGACTTTTGACGCTATGCTGGCCATCCCCGTTGACCCACGCCTTCCAATCGTCTGCATAGGGGTTTCCCATGACGCTATCCCTGTACGAATTCTGCATCCCGCAGGCGATTCGGATGCTCGATAACATCTCGAACATCCTGGACCTGGCTATTGCACATTGTGCGGCGCGCAGAATTGACCCCGCCGGGATGATCAATTTCCGCCTGGCGCCGGATATGCATCCGTTCTCAAAGCAGATCCAGATCATGTGCGATCAAGCGGTGCGCTTGGCCGCCCGAGTCGCCGGCCTCGAGGTGCCGAGTTATCCGGATGTCGAGAGGACGTTCGAGGAGCTCAAGGCGCGGATCGCCCAGAGCAAGGCTTACGTACAGAGCGTCAGTCCGGAGCAGTTCGCGGGCAGTGAGGCCCGGCCCATCGTCATGAAGGTTGCCGCGACGGGCTATGAGCTCAAATTCGCGAATGGGCCGGAATACGCCATAACGGTGTTCCTGCCGAACTTCTATTTCCACGCGACGACCGCCTACGACATCCTTCGTCACCTCGGCCTGGACATCGGCAAGCGGCACTTTGTAGGCGCGTGAACGTCGCAGTGTGTGATGATGGATTACAAGAGCATCTACCTCGCACGGCGGAATCCTTCTTGCAGCGCCGAGGACTGGCCGCGTCACTGGCGATCCCATGCGGTGTTCTGCAGTCAGTTTCCGGCGATCGGCGCTCCCATCAGTAGCTTGCACTACTGCAGCCGCCAGCTGCGACCGACACTGAACGGGGTTCCGTTTGACCCGCCGGGTGTCGCGGACTACGACGGCGTGGCGATCGTCGCGAGCCAATCGGCGGACTCGGTCAGCGGGCGTAGCCTCCCACGCGATCTGCGCGACAAGGTCGATCAGGACGAGCGGCGCGTATTCAGGACCCTGACGCCCAACCTCACCTTCCTCAGCGAGGAAGTGCTGGTTCTCGGTGGCAAACCCGGCAAGGCAGCGGTGATTCGCTTCCTGTCACGCAACGCCGGCAGCTCGCGCGAGGAGTTTCTCGCCCGTCTGGGCGGCGTCCATGCCGACCTAGCTAAGACGGCCGTGGATGTGGCCGGAACCGTGACGCGCTACGTGCACAACCGGCTCAGAGAGGACCCGCCGAAGGGCCATCCGTTCGATTCGATCGTGGAGACGTGGTTCGCGAGCGCCGAGGACGCCGCGCAGTCACTTGTGGCCCACGCCTTTGCGCCGCTGATGAAGGATATCGCCGCGTTCTGCGATATGAAGCAAACGGTGACGATGCTCACCTACGTCACCCACGCATGGCCGCGCACCTAAGGGCCCGTGTTATTCATCGATGCGGTTTATCTCGGCGAAGCGACTCAGGCCGTCCAGTCAGGCCCGCGTCATTCACGGGCCTACGGCTTCGGGCAGCCCTTCGAGAAGTTCGGCGCACGCTTCTCTCGGAAAGCATTGAGGCCCTCGATGAAGTCCCCTGAGAGCAGCACTCCGTTGGCGACGGCGTTGTAGTGTTGATACTGCTCGGCTAGCATGACGTCCCGCCAGTAACGAAGGACCCTTTTTGTTCCAGCCAGGGCGGAGCGAGAGTGTACGCACATCAATTGGGCCTTGCGCTCCGCTTCCTCCAGCAGTTTCTCCCGCGGCATGAGTTTCTGCACGAGACCGAGACGGTAAGCTTCCGCGGCGCTCATTCGCTCGCCGGTGAGCATCATGTCTAAGGCGGCGCCGATCGGCAGCAGACGCGGCAGAAGGATGGCCGCAACCCCAGCAATGAATCCCCGGCTCGGTTCTGGAAGCTCGAACCAGGCGTCGTCCGCGGCGAGACGAATGTCGCAGCACAGAGCGATCTCGAGACCGCCGCCGACGGCCAGACCGTTAATAGCAGCGATCACGGGCTTTTCGCAAGCGGCGATGCCCGCTATGTCGGGCTCGGGAGTTACCGGAAGCTGGGGTGCCGCGCCGCCTTCGCCGCCCATGGCCTTGAGGTCTGCACCGGAACAGAAGGCCTTCTCGCCCGCACCCGTAATGATCAAGGCTTTCTGGCTCTCGTCTGCACTGAAATCGCCGACGGCCGTCTTCAATACCTCCGCCATCGCTCGCGACAGCGCATTGTGGCGCTCAGGGCGGTTCAGGATCATGATGGTGACCGCTCCACGCCGCTCTACTTTCAGCTCGTCTGCTTCTGCCATATCGCTGCTCGGTCCGGGCGGATCAGTAGTGACAGTGCCGTCAGTCTATCGTGTACAGGGTGCGATCGCCCGAATCTGCACGGGCAGAGTCGATGCCCGCGGTACGTTCCCGACCGCTGGTTCAGTTCAAGCTGCCGGCGCCGGCAATCGACGAGAGATGATGAGCGAGGTCGCCGAAGAGCAGTTCGATCATCGTCAGGCGCCGGAAGTAATGGCCGACTTGGCATTCCTCCGTCATGCCGATACCGCCGTGCAGCTGGATTGCCTGTTCGCCGACGAACTTGCCCGAGCGACCGATCTGCACTTTGGCCGCCGACACCGCACGTTTGCGCTCGAGCGCATCCGGCTCCGCGCTCATCATGGCGGCGTACATCGCCATGCTGCGCGCCTGCTCGATCATGATGAGCATGTCGACGGCGCGGTGCTGCAGGGCCTGAAACGATCCGATGGCCGTTCCGAACTGCTTCCGCACCTTGAGGTAGTCAACGGTGATTTCGTGGGCTCGCGCCATGGCGCCGAGCGCTTCGGCGCACAGCGCAGCGATCGCGCAGTCGACCACGAGCTCGATCAGCGGAAGCGCCGTTCCTGGCTCGCCGATCACCCCGTTGGCGCCGACACGAACCTCCTCGAACGCGATCTCCGCGGCGCGCTGCCGATCTTGGGTCACGTAGCCGCGGCGTGAGACGCCAGCCGCGCCGGCATCGACGATGAACAAGCCGATGCCCGCCTTGTCGCAGCGGTCGCCGTCGACGCGCGCCGTAACAATGATCTTGTCGGCACAGTCTCCGTGCAGCACGTGCCGCTTGCGCCCGTTGAGCAACCACTCATCGCCCGTGCGCCGCGCGGAGGTCGCAACATCGGCAAGCTCGTAGCGAGATTGCCGCTCCGCCTGCGCGAATGCGAGCAACAGGTTGCCCTGGCATATTTGCGGGATCAGACTGGCACGTTGCGTCGATGAGCCGCCGAGCCGCAGAAATCCGCCGCCGAGCACCACGGTCGCGAGATAGGGCTCGAGCGCCAGCGCACGCCCGAGGGCCTCCATGACGATCATGGTGTCGACGAGGCTCCCGCCCAAGCCGCCGTCCTTCGTGTCGAAGGGCAGGGCGAGAAGACCCATCTCCGCATAGCGGCCCCACTGCTCGCGGCTCCAGCCGTCGCTCTCGGCCCGGTACCTCTTGCGCTGCTCGAAGTCGTAGTGCTCGGCGAGCAGCCGTTCGATGCCTTCCCTCAGAAGACGCTGATCCTCGCTCAGATCGAAGTCCATGTTGCCGTCCCCTCTTCAGAGTCCGAGAACGGACTTGGCCAGAATGTTGCGCTGAATCTCGTTCGTGCCCGCGGAGATCGAGGTGTGCCGCAGCCAGTAATGATTGGGCGCTACGGTGAGCGCCCAATCATCGTATCCGGCAGGCGCGCGCGTACCACGCACGAAGTCGATGTCGAATTCCATCGCCTCGTAGCCGGCAACCTGCAGTAGCAGCTCGGTGGTTGCCTGCTGCAGCTCGGCGCCCCTGATCTTAAGAATGGGAGCCATAGGCTCCGGCTTGCCACTCGCCGCCCTCATGCTCGCCGCGATGACGCGCATCTGCAGGAGCTCGAGTGCTTTGAGCTCGACCTCAAGCATTGCAATATGTTCGCGGAAGCGCATGTCCTCGCTCAGAGGGCGGTCTCCGATGTGAATCCGTGCGGCGAGCTCTCGTGCGCGCAGCACCCGCATCTTGCACAACCCGACGCGTGCGACCCCGCTGCGTTCGTGGCTCAGCAGGTACTTCGCGTAGTCCCAGCCCTTGTTCTCCTCGCCGATGCGGTTCCCGACTGGAATGCGGACGTTGTCGAGGAATACCTCGTTGAACTCGTGATTCCCATCGATCGTGATGATCGGGCGCACCGTGATGCCGGGTGTGGCCATATCCATGAGCAGGTAGGTGATGCCTTGCTGTCTCTTTGCGGCAGCGTCGGTGCGGGCGAGCAGGAAACACCAGTTGGCGTGATGGCCAAGCGTGGTCCAGATCTTTTGGCCGTTAACGATGTAGTGATCACCCTCACGACGCGCCTTGGTACGCAGGGACGCGAGGTCGGAACCGGCGCCCGGCTCGGAAAAGCCTTGGCAGAACCAGTCATCGAGGCGCGCAATCCGCGGCAAGAAGTGCCTCTTCTGCTCTTCCGTGCCGAACGCGATCAACGTCGGGCCGATCATGTTGACATTAAAGGTAAACGGCTCGGGCGCCGGCGCCAGGTACAGCTCTTCCTTGAAGATGTATTGCCTGACCGCATCCCAGCCGGTGCCGCCCCATTCGATCGGCCAGGTCGGGGTCGCCCATCCCTTCTCGTAGAGGACGCGCTGCCAGCGAACGATGTTCTCGCGCGAAAGGCGCTGTCCGAGCATGCACCTGCGGCGGATGTCGGTCGGCACGGCAGTGCGCAAGAACTCCCGGACCTCCTCGCGGAATGCCTGTTCTCCGGCCGTAAAGCGCAGGTCCATGAATCTCCCACTCTCTCTATGGAGTATTGATCAGTCGATGGAGCCGCGTTACACGGCTCCTCTTATCTGCCGGTCATGCACCGAGCGAATGCAGGATCGCGCCCACATGCGCCGCAGCTTTGCGGACCGCTTCCACGCAGCCCAGCCCGGTTATCCTGGGGCCGATCAACTCCAGATCGAAGGCCCCCGTATATCCAGCGCCAAGCGCCCACTGCAGGATTGCGCGCAGCGGAATGGCTCCGTCTCCCGGAATGGCCCGGCAAGGCAGGGAGCGATCGCCATAGACGTAGTCGCTGAGCTGCATGAGCTTGCAGCGAGGCATCGCACGCTCGATCGAGGCGCGGAGGTCCGCTTCCAACCAGCAGCCGAAGACATCGATGCATATGCCGATGCCGGCCATTTCGGCCAGGCGGATAGTGTCACGCAACGAATGTGCGATGTGAACGTCAGCATAGAGGGGCATCGCATTCTCGACCAACAGCGCGATGCCGGCTTCGTTGGCCTTCGCCACGCAAGGCGCAACTGCCGCGGCGAAACATTCGGCCGCATCTTCCCAGACGAGCGAGCCATGACCACCGGTCAGCATGTAGATCGATTGGGCGCCGAGCGTCTTGGCCGCCTCGATGACCTCCATCAGTCTCGCCCGATCATCACGCCAGGAGTCGTCTTCCTGCGACACATGCCGGCCGGACCGAAACTGGTGGGTAACGGTCTCAACCTTGTATCGGCCGGTCTTGAGCGCCTCATGCGCCGGCGAAAGGTCCCCTATCAGTTGCGCGCTCACGAAGCTGACACGACGCGGCGCGAGATCGCGCCAGTACGCGGCCTGTTCGTGCAGTGGCGTGCCCGGGAAGCATAGGCTATTGACTGATATTCTCTCGTGCATGGAGCGGCTTTCGGCGCGTTACCGGTAGTTCATCACCGACTCAGGTCCGATGTAAGTTCATCCGAGTGGCCGGTTCCACAATCCGAAATTCATGAGGGGTCGGGGACAACTGCCCGCGTAGGTTGCGGCTGCTTTGCATGATACTAATATCCGGCACGAGGTGAGGAGCATGTGGGATGTGGGATGGCTATGAGGGGGCGCGCCGGGAAGACTGCGATCGTCACCGGTGCGGCCGGTGGCTTCGGCTCACCACTCATCGCGCGCCCGGATGCAGAGCGGGGACAGCTTGTGGCCGCGGTGGCTGTTGGAGACGGTGAGCTCGACTTTCAACCCCTGAGACAACATTTTGCCGCCGAGCTCTCGAGCTACAAGCTGCCTCGACGAATCCTTCGTTTGCGTCGAGCGGTGCTTCCGGTGCTGCCGAACGGTAAGGTCGATATGCCCAAGCTGAGGATGCTGCTGCTCGAGCGCACATAGTGTTCTTGAGGTCCGCCCCGGCGCCGGCATCATGAGACTCGAGTCCCACCACGTCCGGCGAGCGAGTGAGAAGTGCCGATGAGCGATCTCGATGCGGCCCCGCAGGGTCTGCCGAGCCATCGATTCGACGAGGGCGCGCTGGCGCAGTACCTGCGCGGAAAGTTGCCCGGTTTCGACGCGCAGATTGAGATCAGGCAGTACCAGGGGGGGCAGTCCAACCCCACGTACCGCATCATCACAACGGCAGGGGACTACGTGCTCCGCAAGAAGCCTGCGGGCAAGCTGCTGCCTTCAGCCCATGCGGTCGAGCGAGAATTCACCGTGATGCGAGCGCTCGCCGGCCGTATCCCAGTGCCGCAGATGCATGTACTTTGCAACGACGAGGCCGTGATCGGGCAGCCGTTCTATGTCATGCAGCACATCGAAGGACGCGTCATGCCCGATGCGCGGCTACTCGATGCGCCGAGCATCGAGCGCCGCGCTCTGTGTCTGGAGCTCGTTACCGTGCTCGCAAAGTTGCACAACGTCGACGTCCATGGCGTCGGGCTCGAGAAATTCGGCCGCGCGCAAGGCTACGTCGCCCGTCAGCTTGCGCGCTGGTCCAGGCAGTACGCCGCATCGCGGGTCGAAGATAATGCGGACATGGACCGGCTCATGCCGTGGCTTGAGACTCATCTGCCCTCCACGGACGAGTCCGCCATCGTTCATGGCGATTACCGCACCCACAACGTGATCTTCGCACCGCGCGAGCCGCGGGTTGCCGCAGTGCTTGACTGGGAGCTCGCGACGATCGGGCATCCCCTCGCGGACCTTGCGTACTGCTGCCTCCCGTATCACTTGCCGCAGGAGGATGCGCGAGGGTTCCAGGGCGAGCTGCCTGAGAAGCTTGGTATTCCGCCCGAGGATTTCCTTATTGCGGCCTACTGTCGCGCGGCGGGGCGCTCGGAGCTCCCGCACTGGGACTTCTTCCTGGTTTTTTCCCTGTTTCGCAGCGCGGCAATTCGGGCAGGGGTGTTCAGGCGCGCGCTCGACGGAACGGCCGCGAGCGCTCAGGCGCTTGCGGCCGGACAGGGCTACCGCGGGACCGCGACCTGCGCTTGGCAGATCGCGCAATCGCATGCGAAGCGATGAGATGTCGCTCTCCGACCTGACCGACAAGGTGGCCGTGATCATCCATTACTGTCGCGACACCGTGGAGCAACTCGGCCATTACTGCCAGCTGATTCGTCTCCAGGCCGCCGGACAGACCCGAGACAGCGAGTGAGATTCCTACCGCGATTTCATCTCGCAATGTGGAATCCTCTGGCCCACTTAGAAAGGTCAGGCGTAGTATCCGGTCGTCCGGCGCGACCCTGGTCTGCGGGCGTCACCTCGAGAGCAGGCGGCGGCGAGATTTCAGGATCGCGACCGGTGGCTGCGGGTCATTGGGGAGTCTGAACGTGGATTTTAGCGAAGATGAGGATGGTGAAGCGCTGCGTGACCTGCTGCGGCGCTTTCTCGACAAGGAAGTGCCGCCGGAGCTTGCGGCGCGTTGGGACCGGGAGGACCACATCCCGCGAGAGATGCTGACCCGGCTCGGAGAGCTCGGAGTGTGCGCACTCACCGTTCCCGAAGAGTACGGCGGCGTCGGTAGAGACGTGCTGGGGATGGTGACCACCATCCGGGAGTTGGCGCGCCGCAGCGTCGCGCTCGCCGGGCTTTACATCATGAATGCCTGCTACGGCAGTCTCAACATCGTCGAGTCGGGTACCGAGGAGCAAAAGCAGCGGCTGCTGCCGGGACTTTGCGCCGGCAAGGTCCTGTTCGCATATGGGCTGTCCGAACCCGACGTGGGCGCCGACTTGGCCAGCGTCAAGACACGGGCCGAACAGCGCGGCGACACCGTGATCATCAACGGCTGCAAGCGCTGGTGCTCGGGTGCCGCGATTGCGGACTACATCTACATGCTGGTGCGCTCCGGCGAGCCGAATGCGCGCCACAAGAATCTGTCCCTCGTACTGGTGCCGCCGGGCACGTCGGGCATCACGCTGCAAGCCGTAGGTACGATGGGAATGCACGGTCTCCCTACCAACGATGTCATCCTGGAAGACGTCGAGGTGCCGTTCGCGAACGTCATCGGCGGCGAAGCCGCCTGGAACGGCGCCTGGTCGATGCTTGCGGGGCCGACGCTCGAGGCGGAAAAGCTGGAAGTGCCGGCGCTGGCGGTGGGGATTGCTGAAGGTGCGGTCGGGGAAGCGTGGGAATACAGCCAACAGCGTAAGCAGTTCGGCGGCCGTATCTGCGGTATTCAGTCGATCCGCCACATGCTCGCGGACGCGCAGACCAGGCTCGCCGCCTGTCGCTTGATGCTGGCGCATGCAGCTTGGAGGGTGCACACGGGAAAGCCGAGTGGGGTTGAAACCTCAATGGCCAAGCTCTTCGTCTGCGATACCGCGCGCGACATCGTGCTGTCTTGCCAGCAGGTGCTGGGCGCCTACGGCTACGCGCATGGTTTTGCAATGGAGCGCTATGTGCGTGACGTCCTCGTCATGCCGATCTTTGGCGGCTCGTCGGCCATCCAGAAGAACAATATTGCGAACCTGATGCGCTTGCCGCGCGGATAGCGTGATGCGGGCGGCGCGAATCCATCCCGGCGTCCCTTCCCATAATGCGGAATGCAGTCACCGCCCTGGAACGACCGTTCATTGTGTTGACGCCTCTGGCACGGCTAATCTGGCCGCTTCCGCAGCGGCGTGGTTGTGGCCGGCCGGGGGCGTGATCGGCGGTTCTGGGTATTGGCCCGCTCTCAGAGGAATTCTTATGACCCAATACGATCACTACAAGACGATGCTATTCAGCCTACGGGAGCGGGTTCTTACGGTGACGCTCAACCGGCCGGAGAAACTGAATATCTTCACGGAAGAGATGGAGCAGGAGCTGACCCAGTTCCTCATTGACGGCGCTCTCGACAAGGATTTCGATATCGCCATTCTGACCGGTGCGGGACGGGCCTTCAGTGCCGGCGGCGACGTCGAGAACTGGATGGTCAAGAACGTGGAGGATCCGGGCCGCGTCAGCACCGACCTCTCCAAGCGAGTGGTCTTTTCGCTGCTCGATTTCCCAAAGCCGATCATTGCCAAGGTGAACGGTCACGCGGTCGGTCTCGGTGCGACGGTCGCCCTGTTCTGCGACGTCATCTTCGCCTCGAGTGAGGCCAAGATCGCCGATCCGCACGTGAAGATGGGCCTGAGCGCCGGCGATGGCGGGGCGATCATCTGGCCACAGCTGATCGGCTATGCGCGGGCGCGCGAATACCTCATGACCGGCGAGCTGGTTCCGGCCCCCAAGGCCGCCGAGATCGGCCTCATCAACTATTCACTGCCGCCGGGGGAGCTCGACGCCGCCGTCGACGCTTTTGTGCGGAAACTGTCGAAAGGCGCACTGCGGGCGATCTCAGCCACCAAGCAGACCGTCAATCTTGGCCTGAAGCACGTGGCGACCGCAGTGATGGACGCCAGCATCGCTAATGAGAAGCTGACCGTCTACACCAAGGATCATGCCGAAGCGGTGCATGCCTTTCTTGAGAAGCGTGAGCCGGTCTTCACCGGGAAATGACCGCGTGGGGCGCCTTCATCGCGAGATGCGCAGAGATTGACGGGAATGGGTTTCGAGTTTTCAGCGAAGGTGCGGGCTCTGCGCGAGCGCCTTCAGGCGTTCATGTCAAACCATGTCTATCCCAACGAGGAAGCGTTCTGGCAGCAGCTCGCAGCCGCTGAGGACCGCTGGGGCGGCCTGCCGATCATCGAGGAGCTCAAGATCGAGGCGAGGGCTCAGGACCTGTGGAACCTTTTCCTGCCTCACTCGGCGCATGGTCCGGGGCTTACCAACCTCGAGTACGCGCCGCTCGCTGAGGTCATGGGCCGCGTGCACTGGGCTTCGGAGGTCTTCAATTGCTCCGCGCCGGATACCGGCAACATGGAGACGCTCGAGCGCTACGGCACGCCCGAGCAGAAGAAACGATGGCTCGAGCCGCTGCTCGAGGGAAGGATCCGTTCGGCGTTCAGCATGACCGAGCCCGAGGTGGCGTCCTCCGACGCCACCAACATCCGCACCAGCATCCGCCGCGAGCGCGACGAGTATGTGATCAACGGGCGCAAGTGGTTCACCTCCGGTGCCGTCTCGAGCGACTGCAAGCTTTTGATCGTACTGGGCAAGACCGATCCGGACAATCCCGATCGCCACCGGCAGCAGTCAATGATCCTAGTGCCGAAAGACGCCCCCGGAGTGAGGATCGTTCGCAATCTTCCGGTGTTCGGCTGGGATGAGGCACCGCATGGCCATGCCGAGGTCGTGTACGAGAACGTGCGCGTGCCGGTTGAGAACATCCTGCTCGGTGAAGGCCGCGGCTTCGAGATCGCGCAGGGTCGACTCGGGCCGGGGCGGATTCATCATTGTATGCGTATCATCGGCCAGGCCGAGGTGGCGCTCGAGAAGATGTGCCGGAGGCTCGTCTCCCGCAAGACGTTTGGCCGGACGATCTCCGATCAAACCGTCTGGCAGGAGCGCATCGCCGAATCGCGCATCCTGATTGATCAGTGCCGTCTTCTGACGCTCCACGCGGCGGAGCGGATGGATCAGGGTGGCAATAAGGCCGCGCAGCGAGAGATCGCCATGATCAAGGTCGCAGCGCCGAAGATGCTTTGCCAGATCCTCGACTGGGCCATCCAGGCTCACGGCGCCGCCGGTATCACCGGCGACTTCGGCCTCTCCTACCAGTACGCGCGCGCGCGGGTGATGCGAATTGTTGATGGACCCGACGAGGTACACCGCAACCAGATCGCCAAGCTCGAGCTTGCCGGTTATCGGACGCCGCGTGCACGGCACACGAATGCCGGCAATGGGATTCCTTGACGAGTCGTCCGCCTGCGTGTCGGCGAAGCCCGCAAAATCCAACGAGGAGAGGGTAATGTCGAGAGTTCTCGTAACGGGTGGTAGCCACGGGATCGGTCGCTCCATCTGCCTGCGGATCGCGCGAGACGCGCTCGCCTCTGGCAGGACGCCGAAGATCGTCGTGACGGGAACCGGCACCTCGCCGGATCTTCGCAACGTGGTGGCTGAGCTTGAGGCACTGGGCGCGGCCGCGCTGGCCGTCCCCGGAGACCTCAACGACCCCAACGTGCCGACGCACGTGGTTGCGCGGGCAGTCGAGTTCTGCGGTGGTCTCGATGCCCTGGTCCACAATGCCGGCGGCGCGATCGCGGCAACCCTGCTGAACACTAAGCTGGCCGATTGGGACACCGTGTTCGCGGTCAACTGCCGTGCATTCTTCCTGCTCGGCATCGCCGCGCACCCGGCGCTGCGCGAATCCAGGGGCACTCTGTGCGCCATCGGCTCGGATGCAGCGGAGAGGGTGCAGCCGTTTCTGAGTGCCTACGCGCCGGCGAAAGCGGCCCTCAAGATGCTGGTGCAGCAGATGGCCTACGAATGGGGGCGCCACGGCATCCGTGTCAACTGCGTCTCTCCTGGCCTGACTCTGTCCCGATCGACCGAGGTGGCGCTGGCTGACTCAAAGGCGCAGGAACAGGCCGGGGCACACATTCCCCTGCGGCGGGTGGGTCAGGCGGAGGACGTTGCGGCCGCGGTCGCGTTTCTCATCGGCCCCGACGCCGCCTATATCACGGGTGAGAACCTCCACGTCGATGGCGGTATGCGCCATATCGGGGCCGAGATGGTGCTGGGCGCGGGCTCGGGCGAGTGGTCGGCAACGCGCCCGGCGGGGGGCATGCGGCCGCAAGGGCCTTAGCCGCGGAGCGAAGCCGGCTCACGGGATTGCTGCGACCACAAGGTGGCTGCCGGCCGCCCTACAGTGAAAATACGGCCTCAAGAGAGGAGTGCGAAGATGGCGGTGGTGGAATATGAAACTGACGGCGACATTGCGATCTTGACGATCGACTATCCGCCGGTGAACGTCCTGAGTCACGCGGTGCGCTCAGGGCTCCACGAGAGCGTGACGCGCACGCAGGCCGATCCCGATATCAAGGCGGTCGTCCTCATCTGTGCCGGCCGCACGTTCGTGGTCGGGGCCGATATCGCCGAGTTTAGCGCGCCGCTCAGGGAGCCCAGGCTCCGCCAGGTACAGCGAGCGATCGAAGGAGGAAGCAAACCGGTGATCGCGGCGATCCACGGCACCGCGCTCGGTGGCGGCCTGGAGCTCGCCATGGCGTGCCATTGGCGTATCGCGCGCCGGGACGCGAAGGTGGGTTTGCCCGAGGTGAACATCGGTGTGATTCCAGGCGCGGGCGGAACACAGCGCCTGGCGCGACTCGTCGGTCCAGAGATCGCGATGGAGATGAATACCTCGGGACGGCACTTCGATGCCGAATTCGGCCTGCGGCATGGGCTGCTCGACGAGCTCGTGGACGGCGACCTGCGTGCGGGCGCCCTCGCATACGCCCGCCGGGTAGTCACCGAGCGGCGGCCTCTGCGCGTCACGAGTCGCATGGACGAAAAGACTCGCGGCGTTGATCCGCAGGTTTTTGCCAGCTTCCGCAAGAAGATCGAGCGTCGCGCGCGCGGGCTGCTCGCGCCCTGGAAGTGCATCGAGGGCGTGGAGATTGCCTGCCGCGAGCCGTTCGAGGCAGGTGATCGTTTCGAGCAAGAGGCGTTTCAGGAGTGCTTGCGGAGCCCGCAGCGCGCTGCGCTGACGCACCTGTTCAATGCCGAGCGCACGGCCCGCAAGATTCCCGGCCTCGAAGACGTAGAGGCCATACGCCTGGGCAAAGCGGCGGTGATCGGCTCCGGGACGATGGGTGGTGGGATCGCGATGTGTTTCGCAAACGCAGGCATTCCCGTGGCGTTGATCGACGTGTCCGAGGAGGCGGTGCGCAAGGGCATGGGCCTCATCGAAAGGAATTACGCCACGTCGGTCGAACGCGGCAGCACCACCCAGGATCAGACGCGCGCTGCGCTAGCGCTCATCACGCCCACCTGCGACTATGGCGCTGTCAGCGATGCGGACATCGTGGTGGAGGCGGTCTTCGAGAAAATGGCGCTCAAGAAGGAGGTGTTCGCCACGCTCGACCGCCTAGCGGCTCCGCACGCGATCCTTGCCTCGAATACCTCCAGCTTGAACATCGACGAGATTGCGAGCGCGACGTCGAGGCCTGGCAAGGTCATCGGGACTCATTTCTTCAGCCCGGCGAACGTCATGAAGCTGCTCGAGAATGTCCGCGGCACGAATAGCTCGCCGCAGACGATCGCCACGGTGATGGCGCTCGGCAAGACCATAGACAAGGTAACTGTGCTGGCCGGCAACACCGATGGCTTCATCGGCAATCGCATGTTCCAGTTCTACAACAATGGCTGGGAGTACCTCCTCGAGGAAGGCGCAGCGCCGGAGCAAATCGATCGGATAGCGGAGGAATTCGGCTTCGCCATGGGGCCAGTGGCCGTGCGGGACCTGGCTGGCCTCGATGTAGCCGCGATGGTACGCAAGGCGCGCGCACCGAGCCTGCCCAAAGAAGAGCGAATCTCACCGCTCATCGAGCGTTTGGTGGCGGTCGGACGGTTCGGCCAAAAAAGCGGTGCCGGTTTCTATCGATACGAGGGGCGCAAGCGTAGCTCCGACCCGGAGGTCATCAAGCTCATCGAGCAGGTAGCCGCGGAGTTCCATGTCAAGCGCCGCTCCATTGCCGACGAGGAGATCATGCCGCGCATGCTGTTCCCGCTCGTGAATGAGGGGGCGAGGATCCTGGAGGAAGGGATCGCATTGCGGGCCGACGACATCGACGTCGTGTATTGCCACGGCTACGGGTTTCCGAAGCATCTCGGTGGACCGATGTTCTGGGCCGAGCGGCAAGGATTGGACGTCATCATAGCGACCATGAAGCGGCTCGCAGAGCGCTTCGGTCCGCGCTACCGGCCGGCGCCGCTGCTCGAGCGGTTGGTGGCTTCGGGCAAGAGCTGGTATGGGATGTAGTGAGGCGGTGGCGGCCTGCCCTTTGGGCCCGAAATTTCACCGGGGAAGATGTGTCATACTCGCCGGCAGTAGATCGATCATGAATCCATTGACAAGGTCGTCGATGAGCTCGCGCAGCGGCTGGCGCGCGGCGCGCCATTCAATGGACGAAGCTCTCGGTAAATATGGGACTGAAACAGTTCGCACACTCGATCCTTGAGACATCGCTTGCCTTCGAGGCACTGGCGAACCGGACGCAGGATCATCAGGAGGCTGTCAACGCCTTTCGCGAAAAGCGCGCGCCGCGTTTCACGGGCGAGTGATTGCGAGGGCCGGGGAACGAATCATGGCTAAGTACCTAAAATCCGCTGATTCCATTGTCTTCGAAGTCCGCCAGCGCATCGCGCGCATCACGCTCAACCGTCCGGAGAAGCGCAACGCCCTCAACCCGCAGATGATCACGGAGCTGCACGATGCGCTGATCGAAGCTGACGCGCTTATCGAGGTGAGCGTGGTCGTGCTCGCGGGAGCAGGCAAGGATTTCTGCGCGGGCTACGATCTCGCAAGCGCTTACTCCGGCCGCAATTCCGATGAAGTCCGGCACGCCGACCCGACCGAAGAGGCGAAGTACCGCAGCCTCCAGGGCACGCTTGATGACGACGCCTGGCAGATCGAGCAGCAGCAGCGCGAGCTGTCGGTGTTGTTCGAGCTACACAAGCCGGTGATTGCCAAAGTGCAAGGCAACTGCCTTGCGGCCGGAACGGACCTCGCGCTCATGTGCGACATGCTGCTGGTCGCGGAGGACGCCAAGTTCGGGTTTCCCGCCGCGCGCGCCAACGGCACGTCCCCGAGCAACATGTGGGTCTATCACATGGGCCCGCAATGGGCGAAGCGGCTACTCATGACGGGCGACTGTCTCTGGGGGCGCGATGCGGCACGCCTCGGTCTCGCGCTCGATGCGGTACCGGCGGACGAGCTCGACGCCGCGGTAGACGAGCTCGCCCGCCGCGTGAGCTGCGTCGACGCCGAGCTGCTCGCGGCGCACAAGCGAGTGGTGAATCTCGCGCTCGAGCTCGGCGGCGCGCGAACGCTGCAGCGGCTGGCGACCGAAATGGATGCACGCGCGCACTTGTCACAGGGACCCCGCCGCGAGCAGTTCAAGGGCGATATGGCGGCTCTCGGGCTCAAGCAGGCGCTCAAGAACCGTGATGAGCCGTTCGGGGACGGCATGGTCAAGATCCGCTGGGCGTCGAAATGAGCGGGTCCCTTACGACCATGTGCCCGAAGCGCTCCGTCAAGCGATCGCCCGCAACAGTCCGATCGTGTGGCGATCGAGCGCCGCGCCGCCGAAGCGCGCCGTGCACCGTGGGGTTGATCGTTTCCGGCTGACGGAGCGACGCAGTATCCGTGGCCAGGAACGCGCCGACCGGGTCGACTTTCCACGATGCGGAATCTGCGCTCCGGCTTCGGACGAACCCTGGTAGTCTTTGATGCCGCAGATTTCACTGCGAATGAAGGCCGAACGATGAGCCGGGTGTTCGTTGATATCTATCGGCGCATGACGCTGATCAAGCAGAACGACGAGCGCTTTCGCACGGTGATCAGGGCCGGGCAGATCGTCGGGCCGTACTACTCCCCCCGGGGGCAGGAAGCCATTCCTGCCGCGGTCTCTGTCAATCTGACGGACCGCGACTACATCTGCACGATCTACCGCGGCATTCACGACATGCTGGCGAAGGGCGTGCCGATGCCCGAGCTGTGGGCCGAGATCGCCGGCAAGGCGACCGGTACCTGCAAGGGTAAGGGGGGTCCGATGCACATCACGCATCCGCCGAGTGGAGTGATGGTGACGACCGGTATCGTCGGCAGCTCGATGCCCATCGCCAACGGGCTCGCGCTCGCGGCGCAGATTCGCGGCGAAGAGCGGGTCGCCGTGGCCTACTTCGGCGACGGCGCGTCAAACATCGGCGCCTTTCACGAGTCGCTTAACATGGCGGCCTTGTGGAAGCTGCCGGTACTGTTCGTTTGCCAGAACAACGGCTACGGCGAGCACACGCGCAACGAGCTCGCGACATCTGCCGGCAAAATCTCTGATCGCGCCTTCGGCTACCAGATGCCGGGTGTCACCATCGACGGTAACGATCCGCTGGCGGTGTACGAGGCAGCAAAGGCGGCCGTCGATCGTGCCCGATCGGGTGGAGGCCCGACGCTCATCGAGGCGCGCACCTTCCGCTTTTTCGGCCACATTTATGGCGATGCTGATGCGTATATGGAGAAAGGCGAGAAGGAGGCGGCCATGGCGCGCGATCCGGTGCCAGCGTTCCGCGCCTGGTTGATCAGCAACGGTCACGCGACCGAGGCGGATCTTGCTGCCATGGAGGCCGGCATCGAGCGCCAGATCGACGCGGCCGTGCAGTTCGCTCTCGAGAGCCCCAACCCCGACGTCGCGGAGCTCCGGCGAGACGTTTTTGCCCATGAGGTGTCGGCATGAACGCCGAGACGCACACCGCAGGCGCGCCGACGCTCAATACGGTTCAATCCGTGAACGCGGCGCTCCACGAGGCGATGGAGCTCGATCCAAACGTCATCGTGCTAGGTGAGGATGTAGGCGATGAGCAGGCGGGCGGCATTGCGGGTGTCACCAAGGGGCTGTCATCGAGGTACGGGAAAGGCCGCGTACGCTCGACGCCAATATCGGAACAGGCGATCGTAGGCGCGGCCATCGGCGCGGCCATCGTCGGTATGCGACCGGTCGCGGAAGTCATGCTGATGAACTTCACGACGGTCTGCATGGACATGATCGTGAACCATGCCGCGAAGCTTCGATTCATGTCAGGCGGCCAGACTCATGTGCCGCTCACCATCCGCACCATGACCGGCGCGGGCTTCATGACTGGTGGCCAGCATGCCGACTATCTCGAAGCGTGGTTCGCGCATACTGCTGGCCTCACCGTCGTCGCCCCCTCGTCACCAGCCGATGCCTACGGGCTCATGCTCTCGTGCATCTTCGACGATGACCCGTGTATCTTCATCGAGAACATGCCCACGTACTGGACGGCGGGTCCGGCGCCGGTGCGCGGCGCGCGCATTCCGCTTCGCCAAGCCCACATACTGCGGCCGGGGCGCGACGTCACGGTGATCGGCTACAGCCGCATCGTTAACGACTGCAATGCGGTCGCCGACAAGCTTGCCGGCGAGAATATCGGCGTCGAGATCGTGGACCTGCGTACGGTCGCGCCGCTCGACTTCGAGACGATACTTGACTCGGTGTCGAGGACGCGCCGCGCCGTGGTCGTGCACGAGGCCATCACTCCTTTCGGCGTCGGGGCGGAGATCGCCGCACGTCTTCACAAGGCGCTCTTTGGCCGCCTCGCTGCGCCAGTGGAGCGGGTCGGTGCCAATTACTCCCCCGTGCCATTCTCCAAGCCGCTCGAAACGGCGTATATTCCCGGTCAGGCGCAAATCGAAGCGGCCGTACGCGCCGCGCTCCGCTGACCCGTCGTTGAGTTCATCCTCCGCGCTGACCAAAGAGTGTTATGCCTACACAGGTTCTACTGCCCAAGCTCGGATTTTCGGTGAACGACGGTGTGGTTTCTCAGTGGCTCGTGAAAGACGGTGCGCGGGTCGAGGCCGGTCAACCGCTTTACGCGCTCGAAAGCGAGAAGTCGATTCAAGAGATCGAGGCGCCCGCGAGCGGGACTCTCAGGATCATTGCGCGGGTCGGCGAGAACTATCAGGTCGGTACGATACTCGCCGAAATTCTATGAGGGTGCCCGGTCCCTGGAGGTCGCCTGCCCGAGCAGTCTTCGCCAGGAGAGTCGCCAATGAGCGATAACACTGGGCTCCAGATGCTGCTCGATCGCGCGGCGATCGAGGACTGCTTGGTCCGGTACTGTCGCGCAGTCGACCGCTGCGATGCGGACCTGCTGCGCGGGGTATATTGGCCCGACGCCATCGACGATCACATCTTCTGGCGCGGGCGCGCAGAGGCGTTCGTCGAGTTTTGTATTCCAATCCTGAAGGCGCGCGACCAGACCTTGCACAGCGTGTGCAACTTCCTGATTCGCATCGACGGCAACGAGGCGCGCGTCGAGTGCCATTTCCACGCCTTTGAACGCGCACGTCGCAAGGACGGCACCTCGAACGACATCACCATGTGGGGGCGGTATCTCGACCGGATGGAAAAGCGCGGCGGGGAATGGCGTATCGCCGACCGCAAGGTAGTACTTGACTCGTGGCGCATTTGGGACGACTCGGCCGATTGGGAGCGTGGTTTGTTCGGCCAACGTCGGATCGAGGTCGGTCGGCGCGGCGACACGGATCCGTCAGCCGCTTTGTTCGGTGACAGATTGCGCAACGGTTGACACCGCGATCGTTGCGATCGCAGACTCGAGTCGCTGTCGGGATGAGGCGGCGCGGTGTGAGTGGCCGCGGAACTCGAGCAGAACGGGGCTCAGGTCTCGAACAGCGCAGCGGCACCCTGGCCACCACCGATGCACATCGTTACCACTACGTATTTCAAGCTGCGGCGCCGCCCCTCGATCAGGGCGTGCATGGTACAGCGCGTCCCGGTCATTCCGAAGGGATGCCCGATGGAGATCCCGCCGCCATTCACGTTCAGCCGATCGTCTGGAATACCGAGCCGGTCGCGGCAGTAGATGACTTGCACGGCGAACGCCTCATTGAGCTCCCACAGCCCGATATCGCCCACCTTGAGACCAAACCGATCGAGCAACTTCGGCACGGCGAACACGGGTCCGATACCCATTTCCTCCGGGTCGCAGCCGGAGACTGCAAGCCCTCGGTAGGTGCCGAGGGGCTGGAGATTGCGTTTCTCCGCGAGCTCGGCGTCCATCAACACACACGCGGCCGCGCCATCGGATAGCTGGCTGGCATTGCCCGCGGTGATGAACTTGTCTTCGCCGTCCACGGGCTTCAGCTTCGCCAAGCCTTCGATCGTCGTATCCGGGCGATTGCCCTCATCTCGCGTCAGCGTGACGGTCTCTTCGCCGACTACCGCGTCGGTCTCGCGCTTCAGGAGTTTGGTCGTTGTAAACGGCACGATCTCGGCGTCGAACCGACCGGCGGCTTGGGCCGCGGCTGTCCGTCTTTGGCTCTGCAGCGCGTACGCGTCCTGGGCAGCTCGCGTCACGCCATATCGCGCCGCGACGTTATCGGCCGTACGTATCATGGGCCAGTAAACGCCCGGGCGATTCTCTTTCAGCCAGTCGTCCTCGAACCGAAAGCGATTTCGGCTGTTCTGCACCAACGAGACGCATTCCAGGCCACCCGCCGCTGCGACGGCCATCTCGCCGCATTGGATCCGATTGGCGGCGAGGGCAACCGACATCAGGCCCGACGAGCAGGCGCGAACGACGGTCATCCCAGGCACGCTCACGGGCAAGCCCGCGCGCAGCGCTACTTGGCGGCCGATGTTGTTGCCGCTGGCCCCTTCCGGCCATGCGGAACCGATAAAGACGTCTTCGACCTCCGAAGGATCGAGCTTGGCACGCTCGATTGCCTTGGCCACCACATAACCCCCCATGGTCGCACCATGAGTGTTGTTGAGCGCGCCGCGGAAAGCCTTGCCAATCGCCGTGCGGGCTGCGGAGACGATCACCGCTTCACGCATTCAAACTCTCTCCAGTACATGCTGGTAACAGTCAGCGGACGGATGTCACCGCGAATCCGCTCCGTCATTATAGCTGCTGGACTAGGCCGGGCAAAACACGGCCCGGCTTCGTCTCACAACGTGGAAGGAACGGTGCGCATCGGCGGTTCGCCTGCAGCGGCTCTCTGGGCACTGATTCGCGCGGTCATCGCCTCCTTGATTTCGGTCGTCAAGTGACGCATCGGCTCGGTTTGGATGACACCCGGCGCCAGCACGAGACTGCCACCCGCTGCGGCGGCCTGTGTGGGGATTTCGCCCGTAGCCCGGCGCGCCTTGTCAAGATCGCGCGCCGCCCCGACCACTGCCCCGCCATGGGCCGCGAGCGCGCGGGCGGTCTGCACGCCGAGGCCGGCGGACACGCCGGTCACGAGAATGCGCTCGCCCCTGAGGTCGACGCCACGGAGCACATCGTCTGTGGTCGATTTGGCGCCGAACGATCGGGTCATGGGTCCCTCGAACGGATTTCTTGAGTCGTTTGAGACGCTGTTCGATGTGCGCGACCGTCTCGCAACTCAAGCGGTGGCTTGGTAAGACCCCTCACTACTGCGGGACGGGCCCCAATCTGGTCAAACCAGCGCTTCACCTGCGGCCATTGCGAGAGGTCGGGGAGATACAGAAGCTGCGCCACATGAACCCAGGCAAAGGTGGCGATGTCGGCAATCGTGTAGGTGGGGCCTGCCAGATACTCAAACTTGGCAAGCTGCGTATCCATCACGCGCAAGATGCGCTTGCTTTCGTTCGTGAAACGCTCGATTGCATAGGCAATCTTCTCTTCCTTACGGACGAAATGTCCCATCTGGCCGAAGTTCGGGCCCACGCTCGCCATCTGAAAGAACAGCCATTCCATCGTCTTTGTGAGCGCGCGCTCGTCGCTTGGTAAAAGCGGGCTTTTCGTCTTGCGCGCGAGGTAGATCATGATCGCCGCGGATTCAAAGACCGAGATCGGCTTGCCGTCCGGCCCTTGCGCATCGACGATGGCCGGGATCTTGTTATTGGGGCTGATCTCGAGAAATGCCGGCTTGAACTGCTCCTCCTTCATGATGTCGACGATGTGCACGTTATAGGGCAGTCCGAGCTCCTCCAGCGTGATGGAGACTTTCCAGCCATTCGGCGTCGTGAAAGTATATAGCTCGATCAAGGGAATCTATCTCCCACAGCTGGCGACTGCAACGAATATCTCCACCTCTCGCCGAGTGTGAGTCGAGGCCGCGGAAGCCGCATCTAGATCCCTCTGAAGCGCGGATCGCGCTTTTCGGTGAAGGCACTCATCGCTTCACGCGAATCCTGCGTCATGCGGCAGCGGATCATGTTGTGCGCCTCGATATCGCATGCGCGCTCGATGGTCTCATCGAGGGCGGCATGGACGTTTTCCTTGATATAGCGAAGCGCCACGGGCGGACCCTTGGTCAGGCGATGCGCGAACGCGTAAGTGTCGGACTCCAGCGCCTCCTCGGAAGTCAAGCGCGTGACCAATCCGAGACGCAGCGCTTCCTCGGCCGTTACCCGATCGCCCAGCATGTAAAGCTCCTTGGTCTTCGACGGACCGATGAGCTTGGTCATGAAGTAGCTGCCGCCATAGTCCCCCGACAGACCGATCTTCGCGAACGCAGTAACGAGGAAAGCATCGGCAGCCGCGAATCGAAAATCACAGGCGAGCGCGAGCGACAAACCGGCACCCGCCGCAGGACCGCGGATCATGGCGATCGTGGGCTTGCCCATGCGATGCAGCCAGAGAGGGGCCTCGGTGACACGGCGCAGCCGGTCGATCGTCGCTTCTGTCTCGGCCCAGGTCGGCTCCCGCGAGTACTCACCCGCGAGCGGATCGCGAGGATCGGGGCTGCCCATCGATTTCACGTCTCCGCCGGCGCAAAAGGCGTGCCCGGCGCCGGTCAGAACCACGACCTTTACCGGCGGGCTTCGCGATGCACTGCAGAGCAAGTCGGCCAACTGGCGCGGCGTCTCGGCATCGAGCGCGTTCCTCACCGCCGGACGATTCAGGGTCAGCGTCAGTACGCCATCGTCATCGAGCATTGATAATACGCTGCCGTCGCCCATCGAGTTCATCTCCTCGGCAACTCATCCGCCGTGAGCAGCACGTTCGCAATTATTTTCGCCGAGCGCTGTTCCATCCGCCAGGGCGTGTCGGTGACCTTATCGGGCGATGGCGGCATCGGTTCCACATTGCGGGATACGTGTCGAGCGCAGCGAGCGGACTCCCTCCCGCGAGTGCGCTAGCATCGCCCATGGCACACACGTGAAGTGTGTCCTCACTCGGACCGCCGGCACATGTTCAAAGCAATCTTGATCGATAAGCAGGATGGGCCGCAGACGGTACGAGTCCTGGGCATCGATGAAGCGACCCTTCCGGATGCGCCAGTCACCGTCCGCGTCGAGTACTCCACCATCAACTACAAGGATGGACTCGCGATCACGGGGAAATCACCTGTCGTCCGCAAGTTTCCGATGGTGCCGGGGATCGACCTGGCGGGAGTCGTGGAGGCCTCGGCCAACGAGGCATGGCGTCCCGGCGAGCGCGTGCTGCTGAACGGCTGGGGCGTCGGCGAGGCGCATTGGGGCGGACTGTCGCAGAAGGCTCGGCTGAAAGCTGAATGGTTGCAACGCGTGCCGAACGCCTTCACGGCGCGGCAGGCAATGGCGATTGGCACCGCCGGATACACGGGCGGGTTGTGGTCGACGTGAATCGCTGAAACTCCAGAAGCACCACCCGCCAGGCATCGCCGAGACGCCGAGCGCGGCCGAACTCCGTCACTCGGGGTGACCTACCTGCTCGCGTGATTTCAACTGGAGGACGGGCCCGGGAAACGCTGCCGGCGCATCCAGGATGGCGCAGACATGCCATCCAATCTCGACATCCGAGACCCATTCGGATTTGGCATCTTGGCGGGTGCTCTCGCCATTGACCATGGAGACCACTATCAGCTCCCGGATCTCCGCTCCTCCCCGGTGTTCGCGCGCCAGTCCTCGATACATCATCCGTTGCGCGGCCTGCGACATCGAGACGTGAGCCAACTTCGGGATGATGAAATCGGCTGTGCCGCCGCCGATCCCGACGAACAGGCCCCCTTGGGGCAGACGCGGCACGAAGATCCTCGCAGCGATGAAGTGCAGGAGAAGCTCCCCTATGAGCGATGCGCATAGATCCTCCGCGCACCAGTCCATCAAGGGTTGACGCTTGGTCGCTGTCCGGATCGAGACTACGACGGCATCGATCCCGCCAAACTTCTTCGCCGCCTCATCCCAAAGCGCCGCCGCGCCGGTTTCGGTGGCGATATCGCCGGCAACGCAGGCCATCGCCGCGCCGGGATGGAGCGCGGCGATGCGTTGCAGCTTTTCGTTGCCGCGGCCGCTAGCGATGACTCGCCGACCAGAAGCGAGTGCCGCCGCGACGATGCCTTGCCCGACGTCGCCCGCCGCGCCTATGACCAAAAGAGTTCCCTTGCGCATCATTCAAATTTTCCCAGAATCGACGGAGACTACCCCGCAGATTGCGGCAGCAATTCGCAAAATGAGCCCCGGGTTCCACAATGTGAGAGTCTCGCCCATGTTCCGGCCACAGGACGAGCACATGTAATCTAGCATCGGTATCCAGTCACGCCAGGGGCGCCGAGTGGACCCACAGCTGAGCCGCAAGCGGATTCTCGTCATCCGCAGGCTCATTCGGCGACCATTTGACTCTTGGGAGCTAGCCGATGGCCCTGGGTGATTGTCGCGATGATGCGGCCCTGCGTGCCGCCTGGACGCAGTTCTGCGAGCGCCTGCAGGAAGCTGGAGACTATGTCTTCAAGGATTACAACCCGCCAACGCCGTTACATCGGGCGGACGCCTTCCGCTTTCTGACGCAAAACCTCGGCCAGGCGTTTGATCTTGCGCATGAGACAAAGGACACGAAGTTTCCGGTTATCCACGCATTCTGCACTCCATTTTGCAAGCTGGGAGGTGACAACGCCGACTTCGTGTATCAGCAAGCCTGGATCGACGGTGAGTCGGTCTACAAGATCTCCGGGAACAGGGGCACGGTGCCGTTTCTGAACTTCACCGTTCAGGGTCCGCGGCCCGAGAAGCAGCCCGGTACCGACTGGCCGAGCCTGCACGAGCCATTCGGTGACATCCCTGAGGCGAACCTTTTCGGGCATCAACTGGAAACGGGATGGGACGGAAGCTTCGAGTTGTATATCGGTGGGCCAAAGCGTCCATCGAACTGGATGCCCAGCACGCCGGGCTCGCGCAAGCTCTTCATACGGCAGGGATTTGACAAGTGGACCGAGATTCCGGCGCGATTTCGCATTGAGCGCATCGGCATGACCGGACCGCGGCCAGTGCCGACCCCTGACGATATGATGGCGGCGATGGATTGGGCCGGGCGCTTTCTCAGTGCCATGATGAACGATTGGCCGGATCACCCGCTCAAGTACACCAGAGCGCGCTTCAATGATTGGTTGAATCAATTCCCACCGGTCCCCGCCGATGCTCCGGGATTGAGCGCGCGGCGCGGACGAGCGATCACGAACATGGCGTGGGCGGTGGGCGCTGATGAGGCGCTCATCATCGAGTTCGACAATCACCGCGGCTTGTGGATGCTGACCAACATGGGAGCGTTCATGACCAGCATGGACTATCTCTACCGGCCGGTGAGCTATACGCCCAGTCGCGCCAAGGTTGACAGCGACGGGAAGGTGCGCTTGATTCTTTGTCACGACGATCCCGGCTATCATAATTGGATGGACACCCAAGGCCTCGATCACGGCCATGTGACTTATCGCAGCCTGCTGAGCGACGAGGTGGCGGTTTTCCAAACCCGGCTGGTCAAGCGGTCCGAGCTCGCGGCCGTACTGCCGCCGGACACGGCCAAGGTGTCGCGGGAGGAGCGAGTCGCGCAGATGCTCGCTCGCTTCCACGGGGTTCAGTTACGTTATAGTCTGTGACCAGGCAATCTGGGAATGGGATCAGCCGCTACGCGAGCCGTCAGACGATCAACGTGGATGGCGGCCAGTTCATGTTTTGACCGCCTTGCACTGCGCGGCGAGGCGCGCAGGACCGTCTGTTCTCATGCAAAAGGCGAAGGCTCGGCGATGACACGGCGTGCCTGCGTCTGCATGCTGCCGCCAACTTGGTCGTACAGATGCGCGCGCTTCATGAACCAGTGCGCGTCGCACTCGGACTGGAAGCCCAGGCCCCCATGCAAATGCACCGCATCACGGCCATTCTCATGTGCGGCTTGTGCGGCCAGGAGTTTCGCGGCCGCCGTCTGCAGCACTGCGTCATGCGCGGACGTTTCCACCTTCAGGCAGGCCAGACCCGTCTGATACCAGCCGAGGCGCGCGCGAACCGCCATGTCCGCGCAGCGATGCTTCACCGCTTGGAATGTGCCGATGGGCCTGCCGAACTGTTGGCGCAGCTTCGCATAATTGACCGTGAGATCGCACGCATGCCACGCCAAACCGACCAGAGCTGCGGCGAGCAAAATCTGCCCTCGTAAGGCGAGCGGGGCTTGTTTCGCATCGACCCAATGCCGGGGCCGCTGCAAGGCCAATAGCCCCGCGTGCAGGGTCACGGAGTCGTCCAGACATTCATCCGCCTTCGCCTGCATGAGGCTCGCGGCATCGAACAGTCCCATACCCTGGTCGTTCCAAACCAGAAGTGGATCGTCTCCGTTCCAGTCGAACGCATAGGCTCGAGCGGTGTCGGCACTCGCATCAGGCTCGGTCAGGATTGTCAGCGCCGCCGAGGTCTTGCCGGCGATCAGGCTACTTGCCAGATCGGCGTTGCGGGCGTGGTGTGCCACGTGCGCAGCGAGTACCGTCGCGAGCACGGCGGGAGTAACGAGAAATCGCCCGCACTCCCGCTGCACCAACACCTCCTCGACCAAGCTCAGACCGGAGCCGCCAACCGCCTCGGGGAGGCCGACACCAAGCCAGCCGTGCTCGACCATATCAGCTCGTACTCGCGCAAGGTCGCAGGGAGCGGCTTTCGGCCGCAACCGCTCAATGGGCAGCTCCCGCGCCAGATAGGCGTTCACGGAGTCCGCGACTATCGTCTGGTCTTCATTCAGCAGTAGTTTCCACATCGTATGCTCTCTCCGTTGCGCCTAGTGGCGTGTAACAGCTGAACGAGTACCGAGGCGCTTATTGGGATCGGGAGCGCTTAGCGTGGCAGACCGAGCAGGCGCTCGCCGATGATGTTGCGCTGAATCTCGGAGGTGCCCCCCGCGATGGTGGCGGAGAAGGATTTGAAATAATGCAGGAGCCAGTCATTGGCGGCGGAGCGGCTCATGCTGTGCGGACCCATGATATCGAGGGCGAGCCGGTATATCGACTGATCAAGCTCTGTGTAAGGCAAGTGCATCAGCGAACCCTCTGCGCCCAATTCAATGTTGCGCTCCGCCGCTTCGACCATCATGTACATCAGTGCCCGAAGCGATTGCACTTGGGCCCGCGCGACGCCGAGGCGATGAGCAATCGTGCCGTCGTCGATCGCACGTCGAGTGCCGCCTGGACCCGGATGTGATCGCGCATGGCTGATGAGACCTTCGAGAGCGATCGCCATCTGGCAGAAGCTGCTGAACGCGGCGGCGCCGCGCTCGAATCCGAACGTCGTCATCACGACCGACCAGCCGTTATCGATCTCTCCGACGACACTGGATAGCGGGATGCGCACATTGTCGTAAAAGACCTCGCAATTGTGATAAATACCATCGAGCGCCTTGATCGGCCGGACCGTGATGCCCGGGAGACGCATATCGCAGATGATCCAGGTCAGGCCGCGGTGTCGGCCGTCCACGGGGCCAGTGCGCACGAGCAGCTCCTGATAGTCGGTAAGCTGCGCAAAGGTGGTCCAGGTCTTCTGGCCGTTCACCACGAGGTCGTGTCCGTCGATGACGCCGCGCGTCCGTACGGCTGCCAGATCGGAGCCCGCGTTGGGCTCCGAGAACCCCTGACACCAAGCGGATTCGCCCCGCAAGATACGCGGCAAATGGAACGACTTTTGCGATTCGGTGCCGCGCGCGATCAGCGTCGGACCGGCGTGATTGAGCCCGAGCCAGCAGGTATCATGAACCGGCGGGCAGTGTGCGGAGGCATACTCTTCGCTCCAAATGAGCTGCTGACTTGGCGACAAGCCGCGGCCGCCATATTCTTTCGGCCAAGCGAGACCGGCCCAGCCGCCGTCGAACTGCGCTCGCTGCCAGGCACGGTCATAGGCCATCTGCTCGGCGGGGCCACCCGGGCGGCGCTCTTTGGGTTTGTTGGCGCGGAGCCAGGCCCGAACTTCCTCGCGGAAATGGCACTCTTCGATCAAATTCCGATACTCCACTCGCTTCTCCTGATACCGATTCGGCTACGCTGGCGATCGAGCTGCAGCGCAATGGCTGACTTCGCGCTCTTTCTACTATGTGGGACGCCTCGCAGACGCCGGGAGCCTGTTCCGTTGCCTTTGCGGTGTCGTCTGGCGCAAGCTCTGGACATGGATAGAGGGGAGTGGTTCATCCCCGCGTGGATGCTTCTGAAACGAGCGTACCACGGCCGTCAAGGAGGCGGCCCGCGACCGCATCGGGGGCGGTTCACCATGTGGAAAATCTCCGTGTGAGCGCCGCGCGCTGGTGCTTCGATTGGGGAACGTGACAACATGGGAGGGGGTGAGATGGGTACGAGTCCAAAGATCAGTCTCTCTCACGTCGGCGTCTGCGTTTCGGACATGCAACGGTCGATTCGCTTCTACACTGAGACGCTGGGCTTCGCGCTCGCCAAGTCCATTGAAGCGGGCGCGCCCTTCGACGTTCTCGCCGAGCTGCCGCAGATGAAGCTCCGGGCGAGCTTTCTTACGCGTGACGGCAACACGATCGAGCTTATTTGCTACGATCATCCCAGTCCCCTTGGACCGGCAGAGCGCCGGCCGATGAACCAGCTTGGTCTGACTCACATCGCTGTGATCGTCGACAACCTCGATGCGGCGGTGGAGCTCATCGTAAAGCGTGGCGGTCGTGTGTATCCTAAAACACGTGTGGAGACGGCGGCCGGCAAAATGGTCTTCTGCAGCGACCCCGATGGTACTCGCATCGAGGTTTGGCAGAAGCCTTGAGCATGCAACGCCGATATCAGAGGCCGCGGTGCTGGCGGTCCGGACGCGAAATGCGGACCCGGTTATCGAGGGATCCGACTCATTACCGCCTCCGCGAAACGGCTGAGGCCGTCGAGCGATGCCTGCAGGGTTTTCTGGCCGCCCGCGACCGCTTTGGGGTTGAATATCAGGCGGTCGACGCCCGCATCGCGGAAACGCCGGATATCATCGAGCGTCGGCGGGGCCGGCGCGGCTTCGATCGTGATCTCAAATGGTCCATTACGGCTTCGCAAGTCGCGCAGTCTCTTGATGATCGCTGCCGCCGATTCAGGATTATGTCGCAGACCGAACCATCCGTCCCCAAGCTGGGCGGCGCGCTTGAGTGCGACAGGGGTTTCGCCTCCCATCAGGATGGGCACGGGCGCGCGGGCCGGCTTCGGCTCGAAGCCCGTCTCCTCAAAATGATAGTACTTACCGCTGTGGACGATCCGCTGCTCGGTCCAGAGGCGGCGCATGATCTCGATCATCTCCTCGAGCCGCGAGCCCCGATGCTCCCAGTGAGCCTCGATCGCATCAAACTCCTCCTTCTGCCAACCAACCCCGGTACCAAGAATGAAACGGCCGCCCGAGAGGGCGTCGAGCGTGGCGACGAGCTTTGCAACGACAATGGGATGGCGCAACGGAGCGATATAGATCGAGGTTCCCATTTGGATTCTTTTCGTTTGCGCCGCAATGTAGGCGAACGTAATCAGGGGATCGAACAGCGGTGTGGTGGTCAGCGGCGGCCCGACAGAGGCGTCGTAGGGGTAGGTGCTGGCGATCTTGACGGGGAAGAGCAGATGTTCACCCAGCCAAAGCGACTCATAGCCAAGCTCATCGGCATGCCGCGCGATGGGCACCAGGAACTGCGGCCGCGCCGGGAAAAACACCAAGCCAACCTTCATTTTTCGCTCTCCGTTCGGGTGCGGATGACGCAGGGATGGACACAACGGTCGCTGTGCGCCAGATTCAACTGCGGAGCGGGCCGCCAGCTGTCGGGCTCTCGGAAATTGAATATTCGAGGGTCGGCGATCGTCGCTTCGCGGCCCATGATTTCCTGGCGAGGATTATAGGCTCGTTGAACGGGAATCCGGAATCCATCGTTCGCGCGCTTGATGCGTGTGCTACTCGCATGGAGACGCCGTGCGGCGACGGTGCAATAGTCTGGCGTCGCTGGGGCGAAGGGCGTCCGCTGGTGTTCTTTCACGGCGCCGCGGGTTCCTGGACCCACTGGATCGAACAGATTGAGGATCTGTCCACTGACTATAGCGTGTGGATTCCAGACCTGCCGGGTAATGGCGACTCGGCTCAACCGATTCCGCCGAACGATATCGATGCGGCGGCCGCGGCAGTCCTGCAAGGCCTCGAGATCGTTCTGCCGCGGGCAAGCTTTCGCGCCGTGGCGTTTTCTGCAGGCTTCGTGCTCTGCGCGGAGGTAGCTCGCCGGCTCGGCGAGCGCGTGGCTCTGATCGTGGGAGCTAGCCCGGGCGCAGTGGGTCCGATCGTTAGATTGTCCCTTCGCTCCTTGCGCGGCATCACCGATCCGGACGAGATCGATGCCGTGCACCGGCACAACCTTGCGACTCTAATGCTGGCCGACCCGCGCAAGGTCGACGAACTTGCGCTCTATGTCCAGAACGAGAATTCGCGTCGTGCGCGCTTCAAGTTGCGTTACGTCGACCAAGGAGCACCGGCGCTCGATCGCCTGAGGGGGGCGCGCACGCGGGTGGCGGTGATCTGGGGTGCCCTCGACGCCGCCCGGCCGGACATCGAGCATTACCGGCAAGTGTTCAACGAGCTGCAGCCCGGTCTGCCATTCCATGTCATCGAGGCGGCGGGGCATTGGCTCATGTACGAAGCGCCCGCCCGCTTCAACGCGATAATCCGATGCCTTCTCGCCCAAGCATGACGTCAGTCGTTGACCTGGCGGCGGGAACATAAAGGACACCATCATGAATGTTCAGCCCGCCGCTTTCCTCCGTACGACGCTGCCGCTGGATCTGGCAATGCTGCCGGCGGCGGACGCTGGCCGATATCATTCGATCTGGCTTCCTGACCACATGGTGAGCTTTTGGCCCGATTCAATATGGACGCCGGAATACACTGACCTTGCGACGGTCTCTCCTTCACCTCATCGCCATCTCGATGCGCTGGCCGTGGCCGGGGCGGTAGCCGCTCTCACTAAGAAGGTGTCGATTGCCACATCGGTCGTGGACACCGTACGGCGGCACCCCGCGCTGCTGGCCCAGACGGCGCTGACCTTGGACCATCTTGCGCGCGGACGTTTCATTCTCGGCCTCGGCAGCGGAGAGCTCGAAAATACGGTGCCCTATGGGTTTGACTTCTCGAAACCCGTGAGCCGGTTCGAAGAGTCGATCAAAGTCATCCGCCTCTTGTGGCAGACGAATGGGCCGGTGGACTTTACGGGTCAATTCTTCAGGCTCCACCATGCCCGCCTGGACGCGGAGCCGTTCGAGGGTCGATATCCGAGAATCTGGATTGGTGCGTCCGGGCCGCGCATGTTGGACATTACGGGCCGGTATGCCGACGGCTGGTGGCCGTCGGGCGCGTACACACCTGAGGATTATGCAAGCAAGCTGAAAGCGATTCGGGCTGCCGCGGAGCGCGCCGGCCGCGATCCGCTGGCGATCACGCCGGCGCATGTGACAGCTTGCCTCATCGGCGATGAGTCTGAGCTGGCCGAGATCCTGCAAGCTCCCCTGGTTAAGGCCTACGTCCTGCAGATTTCCGCGGAGACCTTGCGGCAGTTCGGATTGGAGCATCCGCTCGGTGGCAGCTGGCGAGGCATCCATGATTTCAATCCGAGCGAACTCCCGCGCGAGCGCCTCGTCGCGTTGCTGAGAAAGGTCGACGTGGAGGCCATCCTGGCCGTCATGCCGCACGGCACTCCTAGAGAAGTGGCCCGCACCATGAAAGGCTATGCCGAAGCCGGAATGCGCGTCTACAAGATACTCGATTACGGCAGTATGGGGGGCCTCAAGTTTGCCGCAGGCTCAGCCGCAAAGGTTCGGGAAACCGAAGATGAATTAGCGCGACTTCTTGGCTGAGTAAAGCATCATGGGCGGGCCGCCGCCGAAGAGGGTTGCATGAGATCAGCCACAGGCATCTTGGACGCTGATGCGCTACTCAGGGCTGCGGAGGTCGACACGGGCCAAAGCGACTACGGCGACGACTCGTTGCCCGTGCGGTTCGGACTGGCGGTCTCTCTCCTTGCGGGTGCGGGGATGAATGAGGGCGGCCAGCGGGCCGCCGCCTCGGTGTGCCACTCGCTGCTGACTTCGCGACTGCGCTTTTTCGAGGACTTCAAGCGCCATCCCATTGCCCATGAGCCGATCGAGCGGCCGATTTTTGCTACCGGCGAGCCGCGGTCCGGAACGACCCTGGCTCACGCGCTGCTATCCGTCGATCCCTGCGCTCGCGCGCTTCGGTTCTGGGAGGTCATGTACCCCTCGCCCCCGCCTGGCCTGGCAGGCGCAGACGATCCCAGGCGTACTCGTGCCGATGAGGATTGGCGGGAAATCCTCCGGATGATTCCCAAATGGTTGATCAGCCATCCTTACAACGACATGCTCGGCGACGGTTTGCCCGAGTGCGAGCGCACCTGGGCTTTCGATTTTCGGGCGCTGACACCAACCGCCTGGTGGCGTGTGCCCCTGGCCCCGGACACGACCACGCTGCCCTCCGATTCACGCGCGCAATATCGGTTGCACAAGATGATGTTGCAACAATTCCAGTTCGGCAGACCTGCGAGATATTGGGTGCTCAAGGGATTTCACGCACAGCGTCTCCAGGCGCTGTTCGAAGCCTACCCGGATGCACGGATCATATGGACACATCGCGACCCGGTTCCGGTCATCGCATCGCGCATCGTGCTCATTGGCGAAATCATCGAGGGAATCGTGGGCCGTGTGGACTGGAAGGCGCAGGCCCTGCAGCAGCTAACGGGCGCCCGGGCGAGCTTCAACGCTACGTTGCGCAATCCGTTCATGAACGATCCGCGCGTGCATCATGTCCGTTATACGGACTTCGTCGTGGATCCCGTTGGTACGATCCGGAGTTTCTACGAGCGTTACGGCGTCCCCTTCACATCCGATACCGAGGCTGCGATGATGGGATATCTGGCCAACAACAAAAGCGATCGTTACGGCAGATTCGACTATTCGCTCAATGTAATCGGTGAGGACATCGACACCCTGAATGCCGAGTTCGCCCCCTATCGCGAGCGCTTCGGCTTGGAGATCGAGAAACGCAGATAATGGGGACGGCGCGCCGATAGCGATTCATCACCCTTCGGCGCCGAACCTCGGTTTCGCTGCCGGGATCCATGACCGCAGCCCGATTGGGTGCCCTCGCACCAGAGCATCGAGCAGTTCTGCTACAACGGCGTGGCAGGCTGTCGATCGGCTTTCGCGAGGTCGGCGAATGTTCCCGTCAATCCTCGGCTTCGAACATTCGCCGCAGAGCCGCCCGATCGACTTTCAGCATGGCGGTGTAGGGTAACGTCTCGACAAAACGCCAGGTCACCGGAACGTGAGTCGCCTCCAGATGGTCCCGCAGGTGCTTTTCGAGCTCGGCGACCGTCGGTCTCGGCACACCGTGCCTGAGCTGGATCGCGGCGGCTGGAACTTGGCCTAGCCGCTTGTCCGGGACGCCGGTTACGCCCGCGGCCGACACCGCCTCGTGGAGCTTCAGCGCGCGCTCGATCGTGTCAGGCAGCAGCTTGAAGCCGCCGCGCATGATCGCGCCGTCGGCGCGGCCTTTGTGCCACAAGAACCCATCTTCATCGAGAACCACGATGTCCGAGGTGCGGATCCAGTCCGGCCCCATGCGGGGCGAGATTACCTCGAGCAGCCCCTCCGTGTTAGGCGGCAGCACCGCGCCTGTTTCGGGATCGATCACCCGCAGCTGGGCGCCAGCAAACGCACGCCCGACACTACCAAGTTTAGTCTGGCCCCAATCCTTGTAGAGCTCGGGTGTCATGAGGCTGACCGGGCCGCCAAACTCGGTTGCCCCGTAAGCGAGCAACACGGGAATGCCGTATCGCTTTTCAAAGGCACGTTGCACGGTGGGATCGAGCGGCGCCGCTCCGCTCATCAGCGCGTGCAGGGACGCCAAGTCGGCGGGCGGGACGTTCCTTTCGAGGATCATCTGCAAGGCGGATGTTGGTAAGCCAGCCGAATCGGGTCTGATGCGCCGGACGTAATCCAGCCACGCATCGAGAGTGAAACGGTCGAGCAGGATGCCGCGGACTCCGTATAGGATCGGCGGGAGCGTGGCGTAGAGCCCGGAAAAATTGCCGAAGGGGTAGAAGAGCAACATCGGCGGCAGCTTGCTCGGGTCGGTGGCCGAAGTCAGGTTCATCAGGTTGTTTCCGACCAAGTGCTTTGCGATCATATCGTAGCTCAAAGCGAACTGCTTCGGTGGGCCGGTGGTGCCGCTCGTCAATAGGTCGATCTGCGGACGTGGTAGCGGTGGATCGTATACGCCGGTTGACCGTTCGCATCCCGGAACCGCGGTAGCCTTCATCCCGGTGAGAGCGATTGCGGCGATACCATGGGCTGTCAATACCGAACTGACCTCCTCTGACATGTCATCGGCGGCCGCCACGACCACCGCGGGTCTGAGCCGAGCGATGTCACGAGCAATCCCGACCGGCATCTGATAAGGGTGGATCATGCTGATGTGCCGACCGCTCGCGATCAGGCCAACCAAGGCGGCGAGGGTGTGCGGGCGATTGCGCGGTATGAGCGCAACGCGTGCTCTGGGATCGGCGCCGCACGCATCGATCAGACCATTCACGCGGTCGGCGACTTGCCGCATTTCGCCCCAGCCGAACCATCGCCCGTCATATTCGAGAATGGGTTGGGACGGATCACGAGTCAAAGCCCGTGTGCTCATTTCCTCGAGTGTGCTCATCGCTCTCTCATGGATATAGTTGGAATCTAGTGCCTCCCGAAAAGCTCATCGGCTGCAGCTGCCGCGAGTCCGTCGTACCTTGCGTGGCCAAGATACCGGCTGCGAATCGCTACCGGCCGTGTCGGTGTGTCCTGCGACACCTCACTGCGCCATCTCCGGGGCTTTCTTAAGTCGAAGAGCGACACTCACCAGCGGGCCTGGACAAGCTCGCTGAGCCTTCGCATATCGAGTTTGCCGCTAGAGAGCGTCGGCATCTCGGCCTGGGTAAACCGGAGGATTCGTCGAGGCACCTTGTAGCTTGACAGCTTCTCGGCGATGCGCCGCGTCAGCGCGGCCTCATCGACATCGCTCTCGCTGAAGACTATCGCGGCCACGGCCTGCCCGCGTCGCGAATCGGGCACACCCAGAACGACGCATTGCAGACCGCCGGTCAATCCGCTGAGCACGGACTCCACCTCGCGCGGCGCCACACTGGCTCCGGATGTCTTGATCATGTTGTTCAGCCGGCCTTTGAAGAAGAAGAAGCCCTCGGCGTCGAAGGCGCCGATATCTCCGGTGCGCCACCAGCCATCGGTCTCGAAAACCTCCTCGCGCCGTTTGCCATAGTAACCCTCCATCATGAGAGGGCCGCGCAGCCATAGCTCGCCGGCTTGCCCGGCGAGACTTGCTTTGCCGCTTTCGGGATCAACGATCTTCGCCTCGAAGCCCGGCGCGAAGCGGCCGCAAGAGCCGCGCAGCCGTTCGGGGAGGTCGCCTTCATACTCGCTCATCGATATCGCGCTGCCGGTTTCGCTCATACCGTAAGCGTCGTGACGTAACCCCGGGTCGCTCGGCCGCACGTCCGACGCCAGAATCGGATAGAGCGTCCCGCGGCGGATCGAGGAGAGGTCTCGCTTCGCAAAGCTCGGATCAGCCGCGAGCCGCGCAACTGTGGTCGCGTGACCTGTCGTTATGGTCGGTCGCTCGCGCTCGAGCAGGTCGAGAACCTCGCTCGTCACGGGCGAATTCGAGCACACGACGCGCGCTCCGGCGATCAATGTGCCGACCAGCGAGAATGCGAAGCCGGTAATCCAGAACCAGGGTGCCGGCGAGAAAAGCACGTCGTCCGCGCCATAGCGGCGAATCCGGTTCACGTTGCTGCGGTGACGGATCAGCGTCCCGTGCGCGTGAATCACTCCCTTCGGCGTACCAGTCGATCCTGAGGTATATACGATCACGAATCGATCGGAAGGCGACACGCGCGCCTCGACCGCGTCCAAGTACTTCTCGTCAACCGTCGCACCGAGGGCTTCAACCGCCTCGATGGACCAGCCGGCGTCCCAGGCTTCAGCCAACGGGCCGGTGAACCAGATACGGCGCAGCCACGGCGCCGTGCGGGAGCGAACCGGAGGCGGACGCGAGAGGTCGAGCTCGGAAATCGCGAGCCGCAGCAGCTCCGTATAACGGCGAGATCTAAACTCACAGGCGGTGAGCAGGAATGCCGTGTCGGAGTGCGCGAGCAGCCAGCGCAGCTCGTCCGCGGTGCACAGCGTACTCAAGGGCACTACCACTGCGCCGATTCGGGCCGCTGCCAGCGCCCCGATGATGAAATCGGCTCCATTCGGTAAGAGCAGCGCGATGTGCGAGCCCTTCGTGGCGCCACAGGCGAGGAACCCGCGCGCGAGTCGTCGCGAGCGTGCCCCCGCCTCAGCGTAACTCAGTCGCGTCTGGTCGCATGCGAGCAGCGTTCGATTTCCATGCTCACGGACCTGACGTTGCAGCAGGGCGGGAATCGTGAGAGGTAGATCGTCCGCGGCATCGAAGACGCTCGTGGTCATACGCTTTCCTGCCTTCAGAGGCTGCGGAATGTCGGCGGGCGCTTCTCGCGGCGGGACTGCCGCTTTTCCTGCGCATCCTCCGTCGTGATCGCCATTGCGCTCGCCCGGGTCTCGAACGCGATCGCGTGTTCGAAGCTTCCGGCGTGCAGATTGTGGTTCAGATTTTGCTTGGTGACCCAGATGTCCAGCGGCGCGTTGGCCTTGATCGCCTCGGCGAGCTCGAGTGCGGCACTCATCAACTGCCGGTCCGGCACCCTGCGTAATACCAGCCCTATGCGCTCGGCCTCCTTCGCGAGCACCGGCCGGGCCGTCAGCAACAGCTCGGCGGCGCGCTGCGTGCCGACTGCGCGGGGTAGAAGATAGGACAATCCGCCCTCGGAACCCGTCCCCGCATTGTGGAACGCGTTCACGAACTTCGCGGATTCTGCGGCGATCGCTACATCGCACGCAATCGCAAGGGTGTATCCCATACCGGCCGCGGTGCCGTTCACCGCCGCGATCACGGGCTGCGGCAGGTTGCGGATCGCGGACACCACCGCCGATAGAGTGCTCATGTAGTACAGCGCCAAGTGCGACGTGCCGACGTTCGGAGGTACCCAGCTCGTAGGCTCCTGATTGCCAACGTCCTGGCCCGCGCAAAATCCTTTTCCGGCGCCCGTCAGCACGACGACGCGAACGCCGGGATCGAGACCGATCTGGGCCAATATCTCCAGCAGCTCGACATACATGCTATGCAGCAGCGCGTTGAGGCTGTCCGGGCGGTTGAGGGTAATGCGCCTGACGCCGGGCGCCGGGTCGTCGCATAGGATGTTCTGAGACATTGACTGATTCCCCTCTCAGCGGTTGAGCTTCATACGGCAGCCGACTGTGCAACGCAGGCGAAGCGTAACGCCAGGACGGAATGCTCGCAGGAGCCCACGCGGTTGGTATTGTGAGATATTGTATAAGGACGACGAGCAAGCGTCATCTGCACGGGGATTTCATCATAAGCAGTGGGCGCGAGCGCAACCGCATACGCGGCCAAGAGCAAGTGGCAGGCCTCAGATCGCGGCCACGGCAATAGCGGCTCTCGCGCGCGGCATGAAGCCTCAAGCATCCCGCACGTTGCGCACCTTGAACAGCCACTTGCCGTTGTGCTTGACGAGGTCGTCGTCATAGAAGGCAATCATGACGCACACGGGCGTGCCGGTCGCGAGATTCGAGACATGAACATAGCTATGAGCGGTCGCGCGATTTCCGTCGATCGAGATGATCGCATTCGCGATCAAGTGACGATAAACCCCGTCGCTGTCGTACACACCCGCCATAAAATCGCGCAGCTGCTGGCGGCCTTCGACGCGTCGGTCGAGGGAGGCACTGTTCCACACGCCATCCTCGGTAAACAGAGCGGCGAATGCCTCGGCATTCCGGTCCGGGATGCGATCGACCAGGAAGCAATAGCGCGACATCAGGTCGCGAATTGCCTTGTCTTCTTCAAGCATGCCGCTCATGGGGTCTCCTGGGCGCGGATCGTCGAGTGAGCGCCACTCATACCCCGCTCCGGCCAAGATTTCAACGTGCGGGTCGCGGGGACGACTCTCGAGAATGTCTCAATGTGGAACGCCCATAATTCGCTGGCCCGAAGAAGCGGTCCAAGGGACATATGCTGTCCCTAAAGCACTAGAGGGGCAGATTTCATGTCAAATCGTGTGACGGAAGAGGTTGGAGCGCATACAAAAATTGACCTGAGCGACGTTCGGCATCGGGTCGGACAGCGCATCGGCGGCGGCCAACTTTTGGAGCCGTGCACGGCCTTGGATATTCGCCGCTGGGTCATGGGGCTGGATTATCCGAATCCCATCCACTGGGATGAAGAGTTTGCCCGCAACTCCAGATTCGGGGGCATCGTCGCACCGCAAACGATGTGCGTGGGCCTTGATCACGGTGACGGAGTGTTGCCGTGCCTCGTCGGCCATATACCGGATTCGCACATGCTTTTCGGCGGCGAGGAGTGGTGGTTCTACGGCTATAGGATCCGCCCGGGCGATCAGTTGTTCCAGGAGCGCCGGTTCCATGACTACAAGGAGGTCGACACCAAGTTTGCCGGCCCGTCGCTGATTACTCGCGGTGATACCAATCACCGGACGCAAAACGGAACCCCCGTCGCGAAGGAACGCGCAACGTCGATCCGTTATTTGGTCGCCGAGGCCGAGAAGCGCAAGATGTACGCGGCGAATCCGCCGAAAGCGCCGGTCTGGACTCCCGAGGAGTTGAGGAAAATCGCGAAAATCCGTCGCGACTGGATCCTCTCGGGACGGGAGGGCGTTTCACCGCACTTTGAGGAAGTCGACGTCGGCGACAAGTTGCCGCGTCGCGCGATCGGCCCACATACCATTGCGACGTTTGCCTCCGAGTGGCGAGCATTCCCATTCACTACGTGGGGCGCTTACAAGTGGGTCGGCGTGCCAGGCATGAAGGATCCCTGGATCAATCAGAATTGCGGCTTCACCTTGCCTGTAGATTATGAAGAGGCAAGGATCGATCCTCGAGTGATCGACGGTTTATATTCGGGCCCGGCATCCGGCCACGTCAATGCATCCGCGGGTGCGGAGCTCGGCCTTCCTCGTGCTTACGGCTACGGCACGTCCATGGGCGCTTGGGTTATTGACTATCTGGCCTACTGGGCCGGTCACGATGGCATGGTGCGGCACTCGAGGATGGCATTTCGCACGCCCGTGTTTGAAGGCGATGTCACGTATGTGGATGGCGAAGTCACTGCCAAGCAGGCAGAGTCACCGTGGGGGGTGCCGCTCCTGACCATCAAGCTCCAAATGACGAATCAGGAGGGTGTCGTCAGTGTCGCTGGCGAGGCCGAGGTGGAGGTTCCGCTGTAGCCGGATTCGGAGGTCGCCGCAGCTCAAACGGTCGAGGATGCGCCGCCAAGCGTCTAGACGCGCAGCAGGCTTTTGGCGTTCTCATGCATGATCTGACGGACGTGTATGTCCGTAAGCTCGGTGAGGGCTTCCGTGTAGAAGGCGCGCGGTTCGACCACACCTTCCGCATGTGGATAATCGGAGCCCATCAAGATGCCTGCGGTGCCGCCCAGACGCTCGACCATGCCTTTTACATCATCCTCGGGATAAGCCACGGTTGCGCAATAGTGTTTGAAAATTGCGCTCGGGCGCTCCTTGAGCTGGCCGCAGGGCCAATAGCCGTTCTTGGCCATCCCGCGCATCTTATCCATCTTGTCGAGGAAGGCCGGGAGCCAGTTCGCGCCGTTCTCGACGCTCACAATCCGCAGGTTGGGGAAGCGCTCGAAAAAATTATGATAGATGATGTTCGCCAGCGTCATTTGCACCGGCAGCTCGGAATAGCAGAACATCCATTGCCAGGCGGTTTGCCCGATGCGCCGGCTCTGCAGCGGCTTCTCCCCCCAGGCATGAATGACCGGATGCATGAAATTCGCCTCGGAGACATGGAAGGCGATGGTGATCTTGGCCTCGTTCAGAATTTCCCAGAGCGGATCGAAATATGGATGCGCGGGTGACTTATTGTCGGCCGGCCCCATCGGCATGCAGATGACCTTGACGCCGTTCTTGATCAGCCATTTGGCCTCCGCGATGCTTGCCTCGAGATCCCACAGGCTGAGCACACCCGTGGTGAAGAGACGGTTTCTATAAGCGAACCCCCAGTTGTCGAGCATGAAGCGGTTGTAAGCGTTCAACACCTCGACGCCGGTCTTGTTGTGGGGGTAGTAGCCGAAGGTCGCGACGAACTCGCCGATGAACAGGAGTGTGGCATCGACCCCGAATGCATCGAGCTTCGCTATGCGGGCGTCGCGGTCGTACATGTCTGGGGTCGGCTTCACCCAACCGGTGACCGTGGACTTTCCCTCCTTCATCGCCCGCAACCACTCCTTCAGGCGGCCGGGCGGGGGCACCAGCCCTTCCGGGTTGCACTCTGTATTCTCGACCATCCGATCGCCGACATAGAGCCCGAAACGGCCGTCCGGTCCGAATTTGCGTGCCACCAGCCAATCAGGTTGCAGGGCTTTCGGCAGATAGCCCTTCATGAAATCGTAGTCGAGCTCGTAAATATGGGAGTCACAGTCGAAGATCGGGCCGTCATAGACCTTCTTACCGATCTCGCCGCACGAAGCAATGCTCATCGATGGTTTCCTCTGCAGATGTTCCATCTGCAATACATTCCAGCACGGATGCTCCGGACGGTGCAGTGTGTGGCTATGTGAGGCAGGGTGGTAAATTCCACATCATGGAATCGCTGATGATTGATCGTCGCTCGTGTGCAATCATCAAAACAGTTGCAAAAAGCGGCGGGAGACATGAAAAGCATGAGTTGCAGTGGTGGCAGTATCGAAATCAAGACACGTTGTCGCGGTGCGTCAGGCGCCGATCGGCGGAAGCTCTCGCGCCCTTGATGATATCGCCGTCCGGTGTCTTCTGGCCAAAGCGTCCCGGGAGGGACATTGCGTGAGGCGGATCTACCATGGCTGGTATATCGTTGCGATCGCCATCGTGATCTTTACGGTGCTTGTCGGGTCGATCACGCCGTTGAAAGTGCTGGCCGTGGTCCGAATGCCGCAGTTGCTCTTGCTGTCCGGGCTGTTCTTGCTCGGAGCGCTGCTCAACGTCGAGCTGCTCGCGGGGAGCCGGTACGCCATTCTGCCTGGGGGCGCCGTTATTCTGGGATCGGTACCGGGACGGTCACGCCTACGTTCTATGCCCTGCTTGCGGATCGATTTCGAACGACATCGTTTGGTAGGGTGCGGGGCCTCTCGATGCTCTTGATCGGCGCTAGTCAGGTCGTATCTGGGTGATTTACCCCTGTTTAGATGAGGAGGATAGAAAATGTCTTTGAAAGGAAAAGTGGCCGTCTTGACCGGCGGCGGCAGCGGAATGGGCCAGGCGACGTGTGTACGGCTAGCCCGCGATGGTGCCGCAATCGCGGTGTGGGACGTAAACGAAAAGGGCGCGCGAGAAACGGTCGACATGATCGCCAAGGAAGGCGGCAAGGCGATCGCGGTACAAGTCGACGTTTCTTCCAAGGAAAGCGTCGGCACGGCTACCGCGCGAACGCGTACGGAGCTCGGCCCGATCACGATCCTGGTCAACAATGCGGGTATCAGCGGTAATGTCCCATTCCTCGAGGTGACCGAGGAATATTGGGACCGGATGATGGCCATCAACCTAAAGGGCCCCTTCTACTGCACGCAGGCGATCGTCCCTGACATGATCGCGGCGAAGTGGGGCCGCATCGTCAATGTGACCTCGTCGAGCACGCAGGTTGGTGCATCCAAGATGTCGGCCTATGTCTCCTCCAAGGGAGGTCTCGTCGGATTCACCAAGGCTCTGGCGGTGGAGTTCGCGCGCGATGGCATCACCACGAACAGTGTGCCCCCCAATTTCATCGACACGCCGATGCTGCGCGAGCATTGCGACGAGGAATTCATCAGTTCGCGTGCCAAGACGTCGGTGATGGGATGTCCAGGTTCGGTGTGGGACATCGCTGCCGCGATCGGTTATCTCTGCTCGGTGGAGGCCAAGCACATCAACGGCCACGCGCTGAGCGTCAACGGCGGTAACTATATGAACTGAGGAATTCCAGTCGAAGCCCGACGGTCGGTGGCCCGGCCCGGGTGGCGCCCGGTCGGGGCGGCGGGCGCGCCGCCCCCCACTGGCATTGAGGAGTCCACAATGTGGTACGACTGTGAACGTCGGGCGCAGACTACCGACGCATGACATCGACCTGCAAGTTCGATCGACTTATGCTAGGAAAGTCGTTCTGGCAATGGAGCCACGGCCACGAGGAATCTGCAATGAGCATCGAAATCAAGCCCATCAAGACGCATATCGGTGCGACCGTGCGCGCCGACCCCGCCGACCTGAACAAGCCTGAGGTCATCGCAGCCATCCTCGAGGCGGTCGAGGAGCGCGGAGTGCTCGTCGTTCCCCGAATCAACCTTACCGACGAGCAGCAGATCGCCTTCACGGACAGTCTCGGCGAGCGGGTCAACTTCAAGAACGGCGCTCTCGGCGCGCAGCATAATTCCGCAAAGAACGGCTCGGGGCAGGGTATTTATAAGGTCACGCTCGACCCAGTGAATCAGCACCCGGAGTATGTGTTCGGCACCTTCTTCTGGCACATGGACGGCATGCCGGTGCACGATATTGCGCCGCCCAAGGCGACCCTGTTATCGGCGCGCCGGCTCGCTCCCAGGGGTGGCCAGACGCAGTTCGCCAGCACCGCCGCGGCCTATGAGGCGCTCCCCGCGGAGGAAAGGGCCAGCATCGACAAGCTACGCGTCGTGCACAGCATCTACGCGGCGGTGTTGCCGACCCTCGAGACCGACGAGGACTATGAGAAGGCGCGGCGCGCGGAGGTAAGGCGCGAGCGTCCACTCGTTTGGACGCAGAGTAGTGGTCGCAAATCCATGATCATAGGCCACACCGCTGACCGCATCGTCGGCTGGCCGGTCCCCGAGGGGCGTGCGCTGCTCGAGCGCCTGATGGAGTGGTCGGCCCAGCCGGACTTTGTGTACTCGCACGAGTGGCAGGAAGGCGATCTAGTCATCTGGAACAACAGCGGCGTGCTGCACCGGGTGATCCCCTACGGTCGGGACTCGGGGCGCATGATGCATCGCACGTCTCTGGCGGGCGTGGAAGCCATCGCCTGATACGCGCCGCTTTCACATAGCCCTGAGGAGGGGAGGTCGCGCATCGGTCAATCCCCTACGATCGGTCTGGCGCGTTGGACGGCGCCAACGACGCGCACATAGGCCTCCCGCAGGACGAACTTCCACCGGCCATCCTCGCGCCGCAGTCTGTCGTCATAGGTTCCGCTGCCGGCGAACGCGCGGCCGTCGGGGTGGCTGTCATTGCTCACGTGCAACTCGATCCAGCTCGTAGCGATCGCCTCGTCGCCCACCACGTGGATGACCACGTTGTGGACCGCGGGCATGTTCAGCGCCGGGCTCGCGATCGTGCTGCCGAACAGCTTGTCGAGTGCCTCGTGCCCGCGAACTTCGTGCGGGGGGGAGCCGGGCAGCCGCACGATCAGCGCGCCGTCGGCGGTGAACATGTGAGCCATCGAGCGCCGCCGCGATACGAATTGCGCATAGCGTGCGATCAGCTCCCGGATCTCCTCGCGGTCGGTGAGCTCCCGCAGGCGCTGCTCGACGTCGCCGTCAATCCCCTTGAACCCGAGTGTCAGCATCTCGTCCACGTTCGTCGGTGCTCGGCTAGGCATATCTGGTCTCCAGCAGTCGGTCTCTTGTCTCCTCTCGAGCATCGCGCAGTTCCACTGGCGGGTCCACCCCCCTCAAGTCCGGCCAAGACCACCTTGAACGATCCCATCGTCAGGGGCAGTGGCGTCGTAATTCTGCAGGGATTTCGCATCGTGGAACAGGGATGAAGCTTGCGCAGCTCGATCTTGAGGTCGCTGTTGCCCAGATCAGCGATGCTCCGGTGCAGGCAATCGGCAAGAATGCCAACGTGGGCGAGGCGTTGCGCGAGCGGCCGGTGCTGTCACTCTGGCTGGCCGATCGGCCAGCATCGATGCGATGTAGAAAGTGCCAGCAGCAAGAACCGTTTGGCACGACAGCAGCTGGCGACTGCAAGATAGATTGTGTTGAAGTCTGGGCGACCGCCCAGCATAATTCTGGACGGCGGAATTTGGCGGAAGGAGTTCGACGCATGCATTCGGTCACAGAACTTGATCTGGCGGAAATGCCCATCGAGCGGCCCGACTTCGCGGCCGATCCCATGCCGTACCTCGAGAGCGCGCGCCGCTGTCATCCATGGCTCGCCAAATGCAGCGTGGGCTACATCATCCATCAGTACCAGGCGATAAAAGACCTGATCCACATGGACGCCAAGCTGCGCACCTCAAACGATTCTGTGACCGAGATCATGGGTGCGAAGGGCACACGGTGGGGCCGCTTCATCGACAATCAGATTCTCGCGCAATCGGGACCGGCACATAGCCGCCTCCGCGCGAGCGTTGAAGCGGCATTCACTCCGCGCAATATCAATCGATATCGTTCGGTGATGCGCGAGGTGGTCGCCGAGCTCCTCGACGAGTGGGCTCCGAAGGGAGAGTTTGATTTTGCCCTGTTCTCGTCCTACTTCCCGATCGCCGTGACCTGTGGAATGGTGGGTGCGCCGCGCCAGAGCATCCGCCCGATCCGCGACTCGTTGGAGACGCAGGGACTCGCTTTCAGCTTGGACAGCTCGCTGATGCCGGCCATGGAGGCCGCGTTCGGCGTTATCTGGGACTTCGTCGACCGGCTGATCATCGAGCGCGAGAAGGGCGGTGGGGGGGACCCGGAAGAGGTTCTGAACAGGCTGATCGCCGCGAAGAATACGGGACAGCTCAATGAAGTGGAGCTTCGGGATCTTCTCATCTTCATCTTTGCCGCGGGCTATGATACGTCCAAGAACATGCTCACATTGCTCATGTACTCGATGCTGAGCCATCCGGAGTACTGGGCACGCTGCGCCGAAGACCGACCGTTTTGCGATAAGGTGGTCGAGGAGCAGTTCCGGCATACCAGCGTCGCGAGCCCATATCGCACCGTTAAGGAAGACTTCGTTTATCGGGATGTGACGATTCCGAAGGGTACGCTGCTCGTGTTTCCGTTTCCTCTGGCTGGCAGGGACCCGACGGCGTTTGCGGATCCGCTCGAATTCCAACCCGAACGGGTTCACGACAACCGGCACATTGCTTTTGGAAGAGGGATGCACATGTGCCTCGGTCAGCATCTCGCGAAAGCGCAGATTCAGGAGGGGATTCACCTCATCGCACAGCGAATCACGAAGCCGGAGCTCGCCGGGAAGATAGCCTGGCGGCCGTTTCCGGGGGTGTGGGGCCTGCGCACGCTTCCCGTCCGCTTCGTGCCGAGACAGCCGCGGCCGGTGGTGCTCGCCAGCGCATCGTGAGGGAGGAAGGATTATGGGTTTCGCAGTTGATAAGCTGGTAGCCGCGGTCGATACGAAAGATAGGCACGATATCCCTACTCCCGAGCTGCTTCCGCTTCAGATCGAGGCCGTTAACGAGAGGCTGAGGTGCCGCGTCAATAAGATCAAGCTCTTGGGCAAGCGAGCTGAATCAATCGGGACGATTCAAATCGACAAGCTCGCCGATCTCGTGCCGCTGCTCTTCGAGCACACGGCCTATAAATCCTATCCAGAAAGCTGGCTCACGCAGGGCAAGTGGGCCCTGATGGGACGGTGGCTCGACAGCATTACCAGCCACCCCGTCGAGGGCATCAACATCGAAGGCGTGAAGGACGTTGACGATTGGATCGAGCGGCTGGGTAGTAGAGGTCATTACGTGTCGTGCTCGAGCGGCACGACAGGTAAGTGCTCCATTCTACCGGCATCAATGGTTGATCGCGATTTCACCAAACGCAGCATGATCGCCTGCTTCGAATGGACAACCGGTCTCAAGCCTTCGGGAGACTACAAGATGATCGGTGGCGGCCCACTGCCTCACAATACACGCAGCATGGATTGTTCCAGCGCCGTCATCGATGCGTACGGCGACGGCGATCCGCTACGTTTCCCGGGTGAGCCCATTACCGTCGGCCACGTCGGCGCAATGGTCACGCTGCGGCGGCGTGTTGCTGACGGTACCGCGCGGCCGAGCGATATCGCGGCGTTCGAGCAGACCTCCGCGAAGCGCGCCAAAATGATGGAAGAAGGCGTTGAGATTACTGTCCAGCGGGTCATAGATAATCGCCATCGCAAGCTGGTGATCAGCGGCATGATCGCAACTCTTCATAGGGTTGCGACCGAAATTCGCGCACGTGGCTATTCGGGCGAGGATTTCCATCCCGAGAATGTGATTCAGACTGCGGGCGGGCTGAAGGGGGCGACCCTGCCGGCCGACTACCGCAAATTCATTCTCGACACGTTCAATGTGAAAGCCGAGCGAGAATTCCAGTTCTATTCGATGCAGGAGATCAGTACTGCACTTCCCCGCTGCAGTGCCGACCGGTATCACGCGCCTCCCTGGCTGATCGTCCTTCTCCTCAACGATGAGGGCAACAATCTGATCGAGCCGTCAGGGGACACGCAGGAAGGCCGTGCCGCCTTCTTCGATGTGGCGGTCGATGCACGCTGGGGCGGCATCATTACCGGCGACAAGATCCACGTCAACTATGGCAAATGCGGTTGCGGCCACGAGGGGCCATCGATCGCCTCCGATATCGTGCGCTATTCCGACCTGCCCGGCGGCGATAAGATCAGTTGCTCGGGAAGCGTCGACGCATATGTGAGAGGTGCATCGTGAGCACTCCCTCCGAAACCCCCGCCGCGCAACGAGCACGGCCCGTTGTTCCGCGGCAAGCTCAGCGAGATCATCGCTCGTGGGCGCCGACGAGATTCTCTGACTGTTGGTCGCGGTCGCAAACGAGAGACACATGGCCGAATTGAATGGAAAGGTCGCAGTCATAACCGGAGCGGGGTCGGGCCTGGGAAGAGCGGCGGCGCAAATATTCGTTGCGCAGGGAGCCAAGGTGATCGCTGCCGACATCAGTGGCGCGCAGAATGCTACCGCTGCTTCGCTGGGGGACAACGCTAGAGCGTGCCATTGCGACGTAAGTCTGGAAGATGATGTCCAGGCGATGATCGAGGCTGCGCTTGCAACCTTCGGCAGGATCGATGCCGTTCTGAACGTTGCAGGATTTGGGGTTCCCGGCAAGCTGTGCGATGTGGATCTGAATGATTATAAGGCCGTGCTCGACGTTGACCTGCTGGGTGTCATTCTCGTCACGAAGTATGCGATCCGTGCGATGCTTCCTTTCGGCGGCGGGGTCATTCTCAATTGGTCGTCGATAGCAGGGCTTGCCGCTTCGCCAAACTGGGGAGTCTACTCCGCAGCCAAAGCGGGTGTGATTGCGATCACCAAGGCGACGGCTCTGGAATATGGCCGGCAAGGGATCCGGGCGAACGTTATCTGTCCTGGCACCATCATGACAGAGGGGCTCGCCGCGATGACATCGGAGCAAATTGCGCAGGTTGCGGCAGCCGTGCCGATGGGGCGGCTGGGGGAAGCGGGCGAGATCGGCGAGCTCGCCGCCTTCCTTGCTTCCGACCGCTCGCGGTACGTCAATGGCGCCGTCATAACGGTCGATGGCGGTCTGACGTGCCGACTGCCTGGCTAGGAACCGCCGGACGTTGGGGGCTGCGCGCGCTTCCTTCCGCTTTGTGCCGAGAGGGCCGCGCTCTGCAGCCGGGCTGCGCTAAGCCTTGCGCTTCGTCGCAGGTCGACCGCGCGGCCCCTCGAGCCGGGCCAGCCATCGCTCCGCTAGCCGCATGGTCAGCTCGTGCCCGCCGGATATTCCCAGCTGCGCTTCCATGACGAGGATTCGGGGCACGCTCGTGATGAGCATCGTCAACGCGTCGGGCGACTCCACGGTGGATTCGAGACCATAGTCCTCTACAATCTGCGCCAACGCACGTAGCTGCATCGTCCGATATCGGTCGCCCGTCTGTGCCAGCTCTGCGCGAATGGCCTTCCTGTGATTGGCGAGTGCACAGAATTCGGTGTACAGCGATGTATCCCACGCGTCACTGCTATGGTCCCAGAGCGCATGGAGCGGTTGCGAGGAACTCAACGCCTGCGCTTGGCGCAACAGGATTTTCTCGGCATAGCGACGCCACAGAGCGAGAAACAGGTCGTCCATTGTGCGGAAATAGTAGTGAACGAGCTGGCGTTTCAGGCCGGCCTTGGTCGCCAACCGCCTCGAGGTAACCGCTGCGTAGCCTTCCTCGCGCATGAGCCGTTCTGCCGCCTCGAGCAAAAGAGCGCGAGTCTTCGAGCTTTCGGCGCCGATCCTGCGCTCGAACTTGCTCGATCTCTTATCGGGTTTCCGGGCCGAGCGGCGGACTTGCCCAACGCGCTTGCGCGACGAGATCGATTGCCGTGCAGGCATCATCCGTCCTTCATGATGGTTCTCAGGGCTCTTGTTCTGGCTGCCTTTATACTACATTCGAGCCCTCTCAGGCTCTGTGGGGCGCGGATAGACCTGCGGGAACCAAGCGTGCCGCAACAGGTCGCCGTGCTTGTGGACTTCGGCGACGCCTGGATATTGGGGACTATGGCCGGCGGCGCGCTCTACATAGCGCGTCCCCTCGCCGAAGAAGCGCACGTTGAGCGAGCGGCGGGCACCGCCCGCGCGCATCTCGCCGCCGCCGTGCAGCGTTTGCGGGTGGAAGATGAGGACGTCACCCGGATTGCTTGCGTGCGAAACGATCGGCCATTTGCCCCGCTCCTGTTCGATGTCCGGGATCTTCGGGCCGGAGAAGGTTTCCAACGGGTTGGCGCCCGTGCCATCGACGCCATGATCGTACATCGGACCGCGATGCGAGCCCGCGATGAATTCGAGCGTCTCTTCCTTCGTCAATGGCTGAAGTGCGATCCACATCGTAGCGAAGCAGCTGCCGTCGGCCATCAGCCAGGGAATGTCCTGATGCCACGGGGTGCGCCGGCTGTACCCCCCTTCCTTCACGAAAATCTGGTCGAGAAAGTACCAGAGCTTCTTGGTGCGCAGCACTTTTGCCACGACGTCGACGATCGGCGAGTCCGCGACCAGGCGTTGATATTCAGGGATGACCAGATAATTGCCGAAGTCGTCGAGATACTCGCCGGGCTCGCCTTGAAAATGCCTGATGAGGTGCGGTCCAGGGTTGTTCAGGTTGCGTTGCACGCCCTGCGCAATGAGGCTCATCCAAGTCGGAGACAGAAGGCCGGAAATCCATACGGCGCCGTCGCGGTGGAATGCTTCGACCACCTCCTCTGTCACCAGCGACATGGGATCTAGTGATTGCATGTGGCGTGCCTCTCTTTGGCTTGGTCCGTCAGGTTGCGGCTCCCCGCATTCGTCGGCTGTTCAGAACTGCCTCGCGTGCATACCTCGCGATGTCGATGGTGGGCCGGATCAGCAGCTCCGATACATTGGCCCTGGCCGGCAGCGAGACGACGAACAGGATGGCAGCGGCAGTGTCCTCCGGCTTCATCGCGTCTTCCTTGCGGACGTGTTGCCGCATAAGCGCGCGATAGTTCTCATCCGTCGTGCCTTCGGACACTTCCGTCGTAGTCGCTCCCGGTTCGATGATGCAGACACGGATGTCGGCGCCGCCGACTTCTTGGCGCAGGCCCTCGGTCATTTACATTCACGCCGTGTTTGCTGACCGAGTAGGGACCGTAGGGGACGCTCGGGCTGCGTCGACCGGCGGTCGCGGAGATGTTGATGATGTCGCCGCCTCCTGACTCACCGCTCACATCGCCGGGCAACGCGATGGCGGTGCCACCCGCCGCCTCGATCTTCTCTAGGAGAGCGTTTAGACGGTCGGTGCGCCGGGGCGAGACCGCAACTGAGACTCCAGCTGTCGCCAATGCCAAGACAGTGCCCTCTCCGATGCGGACGATGCTCCGGTGACTAGCGCGAAGCGCCCCGCAAGCGTTCGAGACATAAATGCCTCCGGGGTGAGATTCTAACAGGCAGCGCTGTCGGAGCGGCCGCAAAAGAGTGGACGATCTCATAATGTGGAATTCACACGAGGAGTCCACGGAGCGCGCGCGGTCTTCGGGACGGCAGTGCGATTATACTTTTCTGCGGGCGATGGATTAGCAGCGGGCGGGACGGTTCTGCCGAGGACAACCCGCAGGTGCACCGCTGAATCCCCGGCTCGAGGGCAGTCTCCGACGGAGGAGTCCGCCATGGTTCACGGCGACTACAGAATCTACAACGCGATCCGTACGCCACACGAGCCGCGGTCGTTGCCGTCGGCAACCCAACGAAAGCGAATGCGAGACAATGAGATGCCGCAGCTCGATCTGACTGGATCGCTGTATGCGGCCGCGAATCCTTACTACGGGCCACTTGCCAAGATCTCGGATGAGGCAATGGAGAAGATGCTCGCGACCAACATCAAGGGCGTCGTCTGGCTGTCCAATCTCGTATTGCCGCAGATGGCCCAGCGGCGCGACGGGGTGATCCTGATCATCTTCTCGGTCGGTGGGCTGATCGGCTCGGATCGCAGGCGCAGCGGTCTATCTCGTGGCCGGGGCGGGCCGGTTTGCCACGGGGCAGATCATTGTCGTGGACGGTGGGCGCCTGATCGGGGTATTGCCCCGCGACCAGGAATAAGGAGACCGCAATGAGCGTTCCAGTCGTGTTCCGCAATCACTTTCAGCTGGGCTATGTCGTCCGCAATCTCTACAGGGCCGTGGAGCACATGCGCGACAAGTTCGGAGTAGCGAAGTGGCAGGTAAACCGAATGCCGAAGAGTGCGCCGGCCAGGGTGCTCGGCTTTGCCTACGTCCAGAAGGTGATGATCGAGCTTATCGAGGCGAGACCTGAACTCGACACCATCTATCGGGATTGGATCCCCGAGTCCGAAACGGCCGCCCGACTGCATCATCTCGGCTATATGATGGACAGCGCCGAGGAGTGGCACCGCGTCATCGATCAGTTCCAGGCGGGAGGCTTTCGTGCCGCATTGACGGAAAGCTCCAACGATTTATTCGACTACTACTACAGCGATACCGTGGCGCAACTCGGTCACTACTGCGAGCTCATCTTTCTCAAGCCCGCCGGGCGGACCTTTTGGGCCGACGTTCCACGTAATTGATGCCGGCAGCGCACTTGCCGCGGGAGCCACACACCCGGGCGCGCAAGATGGTCAAGGACGCTCGCAATTGTTCCCGTCATCTATGGATTCGCCTCCCGCCGCGCGCGGCTGGAAGAGCGCCGTCAGCTTGCACATGTCGACCTTGCCACTCGACAGAAACGGCACCTCACTCTGGCTGATTCGCAGGAAGCGCCGGGGTATTTTGTACCTGGAGAGCTTGACGGCAAGCCGTTGCTTGAGTGCCGCTTCGTCCAGGTTTTTGTCCGAGACGAGGATCGCTGCAACGATCTGACCGCGTTCCGCGTCGGGAAGACCCAACACGAAGCACTGCAGCCCTCCGGTCAGATCGCGCAGCACTGCCTCGACCTCGCGCGGCGCAACATTCGCTCCGGCGCTCTTGATCATATCGCCGCGACGACCCTTGAAATAAAAGAATCCCTCGGCGTCTATCGATCCTAGGTCGCCGCTGCGCCACCAGCCGTCGCATTCGAACACCTGACTGCGCGGCTTGCCGTAATATCCCTCCATGAGAAACGGGCCGCGCACCCACAATTCGCCGACTTCCCCGGCAGGCCGTTCTGTCCCGGTCTCGGGGTCGACGATCTTCGCTTCGTAACCCGGCAATATGCTGCCACACGATCCTCTAAGATGTTCCGGCAGGTCGCTCTCATCGGCGCTCATGGTTAGCGCACCGCCCACCTCGCTCATTCCGTAAATGCTGTGGCGGAGGTCGGGATCGCGCGGCCGCAGCGCGGGCGGCATGATTGGATAGAGATTTCCGCGGCGGATGGAAGAGAGGTCGCGCATCGCAAAGCTCGGATCGTCCGCCAATCGCGCCACCGCAGGAGCATAGCCGTTGGTCATCGTCGGCCGCTCGCGTTCAATTAGATCGAGTACGTCGGCGGGAGCAGCTGCATTCGAGCACACCAGCCGTGCTCCTGCGACGACGGTGCCGAGCAACGTAAATGCGAAGCCTGCGACCCAGAACCATGGCGAGCTCGAGAACAGGACATCCTGCGGCAGGTACTGGCGTATCTGGTTGATGTTGTCGAGGTGACGGATCAAGGCGCCGTGCGTATGCATCACGCCTTTTGGGCTGCTCGTCGAGCCGGAAGTATGGATGATGACGAATCGATCCGCGGGCGCGACGCGCCCCTCGACCGCCTCGAGGTACTCCTCGTCGATTGTCGCGGCGAGCTGCTCGAGATCCTGCATTCCCCAGCCCGCATTGGAACCTTGGGGCAGAGGGCCACTGAACCAGATGCGGCGCAGCCAGGGCGCGGTTTCGGAGCGAAGGGGTGGTGGGCGCGAGAATTCCAGTTCCGGCAGCGACGTCCGCAGCAGTTCGTCATAACGATGGGAGCGAAACTGCCGCGCCGCGAGCAGAAACGCCGCGTCGGAATGGACCAGCAACCAGCGCAACTCATCGGCAGTTGACATCGTGCTCAAGGGGATCACGACTGCCCCGATGCGCGCTGCGGCCAGCAGCCCGACGATGAAGTCGGCCCCGTTCGGGTATAGCAAAGCGACGTGCGAGCCCTTAACGGCGCCTGCGGCCAGGAGACCACGGGCCAGCCGCCGTGAACGCGAGTCCGCCTCTGCGAAGCGCAAGCGCGTGTCATCGCACACGAGCAGCACTCGGTCCGCATATAAACGCGCTTGTCGGCGCCAGAGGGCTGGAAGCGTGAGCGGAAGCCCGTCTCCCGCATCGATCACCGTTGACGTCATGGGGATGTGTGGCTTCGACCCGTCGCAATACCATCCGAAGCGCTGCAGTCGACGCTCATGGGGCGGCAGTATAGTGGCAGCCCAAGGCGGCGGGTGAGATTCACGCCGGAATTTTATCCCGCAATGTGGAATTTACCGGGCCGGCTACGGGGTTCTGGCAGTAGTATCTCAGCGCGAATGTCATCCAAGACGAAAGTGAGCGCTGCGGGACCCTCTGCGCGCTCATTTCCGGACACGGCTCGCCCAATTGAGTGTGTGCCGCTTGCCTTGCCGAAGAGCGCGGCGACATGAGACGAATCGTGTTGGGGTTGACGATCACCACCATCCAGGAGCTGCCGCCGCAGCGTCCCGCCCACCGCGATCTAGGCTCGCTGTGCCGCGGGCATCAGCAGCGGCTTCGGCCTCTCGTTCTCTGGTCCTATGTTCCGCTCATCAAGTGCCCGTCGCTGGTAGTGCATGGCGCCGATGGCATTCCACAGAGCCTGGAGAGCCTCGAAGGGTGTCAGGCGCCCTCGTGGGCCTCGCGCAGCATCCTTGCGAGCGCGCGCCGATCGACCTTGGAGCTTGCCAACGTCGGTACCTCGGATGCATCCAGGACGAGGATCACCCGCGGAACCTTGTAGCTCGACAGGGATTTCGCGGCCTCCCGGCGAATCGCATCGCCGTCGAGCATCGCGCCGGGTTGCGCGACGAGAACCGCGCCGACCACGTTGCCGCGACCGCGATCGGGTACGCCGGTGACGTTGGCCGATGCCACGCCCTCGATCCGCAGCAGTACGGCCTCAACTTCGCGCGGGGACACGTTGGCTCCTGAGGCCTTGATGAGATCATCCGCGCGTCCGTGATAGTGCACGAAACCGTTGCGGAACGAGCAAAGATCGCCGCTGTTGTACCAACCGTCGGGCGTGAAAATCTCGGTGCGTTCGCGCTTGACCATGCCGAGCATCATCACGTCGCTGCGCAGCTGCATGACGCCGATCCGACCGCCGGAATCCGCGTTTGCCGCGCCCTCGATCCAGGTGGCAAGAATCTCGCCGGTGTCAGGATCGGCGAGGCGGCCTTCGACGCCGCACATCAGCGGACCGACCGAGCCCCGCTGGTCTTCCGGCAGGTAACGCTGCTGGATGGTGTACGGTCCGTTGGTCTCCGTCATCCCGAGGGGAGTCGTCATGAGCGTGGGATCCTTCGGCCGTTTGTCGGGAGGAAGGGCTTCATAGAACACTCCGTCGCGCATTGAGCTCCAGTTTCGCCTCGGGAAGGTGGGGTCGGCGGCGAGCGCACGCAGCATGTGGGGCCAGGCGACAACAGTCGTGGTGCGTTCGCGCTCGAGGAAATCGAGCAGGTCCGGTCCGGTCCTTGTGGAGGCCAGCATGGTTGCGCCGAGCGACATGATGCACATCGCCGTGGTAGTGAGGCCACCGACCCAGAAGAAGGGCATCGAAGCGTACGCGCGCTCGTCGTTCTGATACTTGAACGTCGCCGCGAGTTTCAAGCCCTGGCGGACGAAATTGGCGTGCGAGTGGATCACGCCCTTCGGTTCAGCGGTCGATCCCGAGGTATAGATGATCCCGGCGGGATCGCCCTCATGGACTTCAGACTCGACCGCGGCAAGCAATGCCGTGTCGATGTCAGGCTGCAGCGATAGATCCATGTGCCTTGCCCAAGAGGGGGTGGCTCCCGCACAACCCCAGATCCGGATCGCACGCAGGTACGGGGCATCGGATAGCCGGTGTGGTTCACGCCGTGCCTTGACGTCCGGAAACGCTCCCTCGATTCGCGCGATGTAATCATGACTGAGGTAGCGCGGTGACGCAAAAAGCATGTGTAGGTCGGCGTGCCGTGCGATCCGCCTGATCTCTTCAGAGGTCGAGAGCGTCGAGAGGGTCACCGCCACCGCGCCAATGCGCGCGATCGCCATCCAGGTGACGAGAAAGCTCTCATCACTCGGCAGAATGAGCCCGATACGCTGTCCCTTCCCGACGCCCGACTCGAGTAACTGCCGTGCGAGCAGGGCGGATTTGGCCTCCAGCTCGCCGTAGGTCAAGCGGCGCTCGTCCAGAACGAGCACCTCGCGCGGGGCGTAGTGAGTCTTGAAGTGCGCGAGCAGCGCTGGAATGCACGGCTCGATCTTCGGCAGCCTGCTCCAGTCGGCGCTGGCGCCCCAGTTCCTGTCTCGCGGTTCGGTCATGTGTTCGGTTCCCCCTTGGTGGAGATTCCCGCCGTTCGCAAGTATAACCACGGTTGCTCGAGTTCAGCGTTCCGGGCGCGGGCCACGCGGCTCGCCCGCGAGGCCCAAAAGAGCTTCCGTATCCACAATGTGGAAGCCGCGCACGCGCTTGCGCCCTGTGGGCCACGGTCTGTTCTACACTTAATTTGGGGGCTATGAGATGGCCGTTCGGGAAGAAGCGTTCGATTTCGTGATCGTGGGGAGCGGTGCGGGGTCCGTGCCCGCCGCGCTCGTGATGAAGGAGCACGGCAAGAGCGCGCTGATCGTCGAGAAACAAAGCGTCATCGGCGGATCGAGCGCGTTTTCGGGCGGCGTGATATGGATGCCCAACAACGATCATCTGAGGGCCTCGGGCGGCAACGACTCGTACGAGCTTGCGCGCACTTATCTCGATAGCTTGATCGGCGATGTGGGACCCGGGTCCTCTCCTCAGCGTCGCGATGCCTTCATTCGCCGGGCTCAGGAGGTGGTCCGATTTCTCGAGCGCCACGGAATGAAGTTCATCGACGCGCTCTGGCCCGACTACTACGACAATCGTCCGGGCGGCGTACCCACGGGACGCTCGCTGACCGCGCCTCTCTTCGATGTCAACGCTCTCCGCGAGTGGGCCCCGAAGCTCGCATACTTACCGCTGACGAGCAGCATACCCGTCACCAGCCGCGACGCGGTTGCGATGTTCACGGCCACGCGCACCTGGCGCGGCCGGTGGGTGGTCGCCAAAACCATGCTCCGGATGCTCGAGCGGGCCCTGACGGGCAAGAGGCTTCGCGGTGCAGGCAATGCGCTCCAGGGCCGTCTTTTCGAGATTGCGCTGCGCGAGAGCATCCCGATCTGGACCGGCACTCGCGTGAAGAGCTTCCTGCTCCAGGACGGCCGCGTGAGCGGGGTTGTCGCGGAACAGACGGGCCGCACTCTTCAAGTGCATGCGCGTCTTGGAGTACTCATCAACGCCGGCGGTTTTTCGCGCAACCTCGCGATGCGAGAGCAGTATCAGCCGAAGCCGACTTCCGTGAAATGGACGGTCGCGAATCCTGGGGACACCGGTGAGATGATCCAGGCCGCAGCGGGATTGGGCGCCGCGGTTGACCTCATGGACGAAGCTGTTTGGATGGGCATGTCGTTCTTGCCGGACGGAACCTTCATGGGGTTCCACTCGCCCAACGACATCGGCAAGCCGCACTGCATCGTCGTCGACGCCTACGGCAAGCGTTTCGTCAACGAGTCCTGCTCGTACATGGAGTTTGGCCAGCGAATGTACGCAGCTGGAGCCGTGCCGGCCTGGGCGGTCTTCGACAGGAGCCACCGCCGCCGCTATCCGTGGGGCATGATGTTGCCTGGCATTACGCCCGCAAAGTTGATCGAGGGTGGCTATCTGAAGACGGCCCTGAGTCTCGAGGAGCTTGCGCGACGTTGCGGAATCGATGCTGCAGGTCTCGGGCAGACCGTCGCTCGCTTCAATCGCTTCGCCCGCACCGGCGAGGACGAGGAGTGGGGCCGGGGCGCGAGCGCCTACAACCGCTACTACGGCGATCCCACAGTGAAGCCCAATCCCAACCTCGGGGCAATCGAGCGGCCGCCGTTTTACGCCGTCGCCCTTTACCCGGGCGACGTCGGGACTTTCGGTGGTATCTTGACCGACGAATTCGCTCGCACGCTGCGTAACGACGGCTCGGTCATCCCCGGTTTGTATGCGACGGGCAATTCCACGGCGTCGGTCATGGGACGCTGCTATCCGGGGGCCGGCGCCAGCCTCGGTCCGTCGATGACGTTCGGCTATATCGCTGCGCTACATGCCGCCGGCACGGACGCGTGATCCGGGGCATTTGCATCTTCCCGATGCAGTACCAGCCCCTCCGGGCAGCGTTCCACGAAAAAGTCAATGCCCTACCTTCGGCTACCCCGCACATCCGCGAATGGCGAGGCGATCGATGACCCGCTCCACGCTGCCAATACCGATATGCGGCCCCATTAGTTCTACAATGTGGATCCCTAGGCACCGTGAACGTGGGTCGATGGCAAGCGCAGGCGATCGTAAGGGCACCCAAAGCATCGAGCGGGTGGTCTCGTTGCTGCGGGAGGTTGCGTCACGACCGAAAGTCGGCTGGCGGCTGGGAGATCTTGCCGCACGCTGCCATCTGGGGAGGAGTACCGCGCATCGTTTGCTCGCATGCCTGGTACGGGAGCGGATGGTAGTGCAACGCTCCCGCGACCGGCACTACTTTCCCGGCCCGATGCTGTTCGAATTAGGTTTGGCAGTTTCGGATTATGGCGAACTGCAGCGTGCTGCGCGGGGCCGACTTGCCGCGTTGGCGAAGCGCTTCGGCGGCTGTTCAGCCTTCCTGCATTTTCGCAGCGGGGATGACTTCGTCTGTGCCGCGAGGGCGGGAATCGAGCCGAAAGCAACCACGATCTTCCCGGGAACCCGCCTGCCTCTGGTCCTGTCGGCTGGTGGCGTCGCGATTCTCCTGGCTCTGCCTGTTCCCGAAGCGCGGGCGATCATACGGCGGAATTACGAGGCTCTGCTCGATGCGAGCAGAGCCCGCCGAAAGGCAATTCGCGAGATGCTATATCGCACGCACGCAGAAGGCATCGCGGTCAACGCCGGATACCTCACTCCCGGCATGAATGGGTTCGGGCTTGCATTGCGCGATCCCGCTGGCATGCCGGTGGCGGCTATTGTAATCGTTGGGCCGGAACGGGTGTTACCGATAGAGAACCTGCCATCCATACGCCACTCATTGCAGTCCACTGCCGAGGAGCTTCAGGGATACCTGGATTGATCCAAACTGAGGACCGGTGTCAGTTTTCCACATCTAAATTCGGTATCTGCGCCTTATGGCGTTGAATCGCTCGTGCATCTGTTGGGTGCGCTCATCAGCCGAAACATGTCTGAAATCCTTCGGCAGGTACTCGATTAAATCCCGAGCCTTTACAAGCTTGGTATCTATGCGCGGGAACGTACGACTGAGAACGTTTCTAAATGAGAGATAGCCCTCTTCGAATCCCTGTGTGTCGAGCCAATTGTGATAACCAGGGTCAGAATGTGCCATGATGAGCCTTACTTTATTGTCGCTGCTCGGGGCGGTGCGGCTCGGTGTGTAGCTGACGGGACGATAAAGGTAGTCCATGCTGTTCCAAAACACCCCCATATTTGTGAACATCCAGAAGCCGTCGTAGTTCTCGAACTCCACGATGAGAGCTTCGTCGGGCGCCAGGCGCCAGTGCATGTGGTCTATGGATCGCCCGCGGCGCTGGTCCCTTTGCTCCGCGCCAGCAGCGAGCACAGATGCCGGAAATTGGTTTATGTACCCCCGATCGGCACCGAAGAATCCCACTCGCATCATGAAGTCCGGCCAGTCCCTCATGGCACCGCTCAGATAGTCGCTGGCCCAGCACAGGGAGTCGAGGATGGTTAGGTGAGTCGGTATCGGTCGAGGTTCCTGCATATCGATACGCTCGATACGAAATTCCGCTGACTCTTCTTCCCAGCGGTCAAATCCTTGCCGTAGGAACAGTTTCCGCGAGCCGGGCGTCGTCGGCAGCCAATTCGGCCCGCGCTTGCGACCCCCAACATAGAGGACAAAACTACCGTCCCACTCGGTATTCAGCTCGTGGCCGAACAGATTCGCCTCGGGCGTGTCACCGAAGGGCTCGTGGAGGCTCGGGACGTCCGCACCGTAGTAGGCGTCCATTTCAGGGCGGGACCCCTGCACCGTGAAGTTGAGGAAGCGGGCCGAGCCCCGCTTTCCGGAGATTTTGTATTCAGACTTACCATCTATCCACGCCTGCAAATAAACGAAATCCGCATTGTCGCCGCCCAATTTCCGGTTGGGGGCACAAAATGCATGAATCATTGGATAACGCGTGTCCTTAGTCTCCAGGGCGAGGTCAAACGCCTGGCTCAGGGCTTGCGTCAAAAAGCGAAATCCGTCGGCACGCTGCACCGAGTTCGGGGGATTGTAGTCCTTGAATACAAGGTCGCCGGCGAGCTTCATCTGATCGCAGAAGCGGTACCAAGTGTTTCGCAAGGTTGCATCATGAGAAAAATCACCAAATGCCATCAGAATTCCTCCCTATGTCGGTGCTGCGCGGGCGGATCGGCCGTCACCGCGGTGACTGTAAATCTCATGACGTCGGTCCGCAGGTCGTCAAGGAGGCTGACCGCAGCTGTTCCCCAATGTGGAACCGGGAGATGTCGCCGCGGATTCCGTGTAGGACTCTAGATATGCCAAGCGGCGATAATGCTGCCGATCAGGCGTTCCGCCCGCCGGGTGAGGATCCGAAGAAGACCGCTGGTACCGGTCCAAGGTGAAGGCGGCGCTCGGGCCCGGTTTCAAGGAAAGCTTCGCTCTCTGGTTCGTCGACCACGCCCAGCACGATAACCCGCGGACGCCGCTCGCCCGTGCCCATGCTGTGAGCCTATCGGGTGCCCTGCAGCAGGGCCTGCGCGACCTCGCCCTATGGGTGGAAAAGGGTGTGCGGCCGCCGGACAGCGCCTACAAGATGGCCGACGGCCAAGTCGAGATTCCGGCCAGCGCCCGCGCACGCGGCGGCATCCAGCCCGTGATCGATCTGCGCGTCAGCGGCGGTGCGCGCGCCGAGGCGGTAGTCGGCGAGCTAGTGACTTTCACCGCCACAATCGAGGTTCCACCGGGCGCGGGGGTTCAACGCCGAATGGGACTTCGAAGGCGCTGGCGAATGTCCCGCGGCCGCCGACATCGGCGTGCCGCAAGCGCTCATTCGGCTCTCTGCTACCCACTCCTATTCCCGGCCCAGCACCTATTTTCCGGTTCTGCGTGCCGAATCCCACCGGGACGGGAAAACCCAGACGCCTCACGCGCGCGTCCAGAACCTCGCCCGAGTTCAGGTGGTAGTGAAGGCTGAAGACAATCAAGTCCCGAATCCGGGCTGACCGATAAGAGCGACCTCGCAAGGGCTCCCCGCATCGAACGGCTCGTGGTCGAATAGCTGCGTTCGAGACCGTAGCCGGAACCCTGCCGGGCTGCACTCCGGTGTCATGGAGGTCAGACCGTGAGATATTCGCACAGCACGCGATGAAAGTTCGAGACGGTTGACTCCTGTAAGGGATTAGTGCGCGCTCCGGCAAACCCGCGGGACTTCATGCCGCGCTGCACCTCTCCCATGTTATCGAGATCCTGCTGAAGAATGAGGCTGATCGACTTGAAATCTCGCCAATCGTTCTCGCCGTGGAAATATTTTCGTTGGAGCGCGGGCTCGGCGCCCGGCGCGTAGCGCTGCAGGGCATATATCTCGAAGATGCAGGTATCGGGAATGGCTGCATCCGGCAAGGCACGATAGGCAAGCACTCCGTCCGGATAGGGCAGCATGATCAGATTCGGAAAGACATGCCAATCGGTGCCGGCGTCGAAGAGCTGTTGCATGGTAATGTCCGGCCAGCCCGCACCCGAGGCGACAGCCGCCTCGCGCTGAAAGTCCAGCAACTTCGCTATCATCGCGACCGGCGGCTCGCGCGCATCCACCTCCGTCATCAGGCGCCGCGCTGCCTCCACGTCGCGCTCGCTGAAGATGGCGTTGAGGGTGACCCTGATCATGTCGTAGTACTCGATTAGCTTGGGCCGTAGATCTTCGGGGCATGTCATACCGAGACGCGGAGAGGGCGCACCGATCGGGTACTTCTCATTACCCGGATAGTAAAAATTGCCGTGCCGACCGAACGTCCTACTGCGCGTAATGTCATCGCCATATAGCGGAAGCATCTGCGGGTGTGTTCCCACCACATGATAAGCCTCGTTGAAAGCTTCCAGGCCCGTCTTCCAGTTGCACGGCACTTTGACAGACACGTACCAGCGATAGCGCATCTTCTCGATCTCGAATGGATCGAGATATTGGGGTACCGGCGCAAGATACTCGACGAGCGGTTCGGCTTCTCGATTCATATTGATGAATATCCACCCGGCCCAGCTCTCGACACGCACTTCCTTCAGATGCAGATCCGCATCGCTGAAGTTTGGACAGCCGGTCCAATCGTCGCGCTCGAGCACGCGCGCAATTGAGCCATCGAGATTGTATTGCCAGCCATGAAAGGAGCAGAAAAACCGGCTCATCTGACCGCAGCCCTGGGTCAGGCGGCGACCGCGGTGCTGGCAGACGTTGAAGTACGCCTTGACCACTTTCTGCTCGGTCCGGACTACTACGATGCTCTCGTCCATGATCTCGTAGGTGACGTATGAGCCGACTCGCGGCAACTCCTCTTCACGACAGGCAACCTGCCATACGCGCGGCCACAGGCGCTCCCTCTCCAGACGCAGAAATTCCGGCGCGATATAATGTGACACCGGGACAAAGTCGGCACGCACGGCTTCCGGGCGCGCATCTTGCATTTCAAAGATACCCACGGGTTGCTCCTAGAATCTTGGCCGCTGTCTCGATACAGCGAGGCGTTATAGCAATCGGTGCCACGAATCGATTATCCCGCACCCTGCTCAGAGTTACGCGCTGCGGATAGCCGTCTGTGCCATTATATGCTGGCGCAGTACTACTACTTGCACCGTGCCGCGCTGCTCAAGGGCCCTCTGAAGCAAGTGATTTACATCGGTGAGCAGGTCAATTGCTCGAGGATGGGACTCGCCGATCGACTGCAAATCCTATATCGGCCGATCCCATCCCGGAAGTCCCATTAGACTGACTTGCCTCCGATAGCCGTCCAATATGTGGAAACTCATGGGCTGCGACCCGAGATCTGGCGGCGATGCGAGTTAGGCTGCCTCCGGGCAAGGGGCGCGGAGGTTACCGACTTCATCGAAGGAAACCGCGGCGCCGCCGGCCGGCTGTCGCCGGCGGTCAAACCGACCCGGCAGGGCGGCCTGGTGACAGGCCTACCCTGCGAGCGCATTTCTTCGCGCGCCACTCTAGAGGTGGGGCTTGAACTGCAGCTGTATCCACACTTCCCGGCCGCGGTCGATGGCGCAAGCCAATCCGTCCGGTTCACCGCCCACATTGCCCCCGGTCGTTTGAAGTCCAAAGTCCGCGGCCAAATCCGAAGACTGGTACGTCGAATTCGCACAATAGCCGGTGGTCAGCACATCCGCGAGGTTGACTCCGACCAGAGAGACCTGCCAGACATCGTCCTGTCCGCCCAGACTGATACTGGCGTTGGTCTTAAAAAATGCACCTTGGACCATGTCCGAGCGCTCGGCCAAGTCCGTGTAGTAACTGCTCGAGTAGTACGTGTTCGAGCCGAACGTCAGCGACATATTGTTCCCGACCGGTCTCTCGTAGTCGAAGCCGAAGTTCATCGTCCAATCGGGAGCCCTGACCAGCGGTTGTCCCGTCAAATTTTGTGTCGTATAGAGTCCGGTATAGCTATCGAACCCTTGATTGCACCCCGCGGCGATCGTTTGTCCGCCCCAGCAGGGAGCGTTTAAGAACCTTCCGAATCGGGCGTGGTCGTAATCTACGTTCGCCCGCAACATGAGACCATCAACGACAAGTGGCAGATAGCGGACCGACAATTCCAATCCCGTGTTTCGCGCCTGACCCGCGTTGATCGTTCGTACGATCAGACCCTGTGCTGTCGTAAGATTCTCGCCAACCTGCAGGTTCGAGTACTCGTAATCATAGGCGCTGAGATCGACGTTCGCCCGGCGGTCCAATAGGAATGTCTTGATTCCTACCTCGCCGCCTTTCGTCGTTTCCGGGCCGAACGAGAGATTGGTCCCGGCGGGCTGAATGATGGTTGTCTGAAACCCGCCGTTTTGCGACGCTTCCTTGAAGGAACCGAACACGGTCACGTCGTCGGTTGGGGTATAGGTCAGGGTGGCGCTAGGGTCAAGGTATTCCGAGGTAACGTTCGGAACCCCCGTGGCGATTACCCCGACTGGAACGCCTATTCCGGGATCCGTGCTTGCCGCGGATTGACTGACTTCGGTGATATCGGTCGCGTAATGAATCCACCGGGCGCCCGCAGCGAGCTCAAGCTGGGGGAGGATCTTGTATCGTAACTCGCCGAACCCCGAGTACGTCTTGCTGGGCACAGTGAAGTAGCCGTCCTGGAAAAGGGCGGGCAGAGGTAAGCCGAGAAACTGATTGTAAGTTCCAAGCAGCCATTGCCGCGTGTTTCCGTTTTCGTAGTAACCACCGGCCGTAAAGTTCAGAGGGCCATCAAAGTCTGAATACGCCCGTAGTTCTTCAGACACATCGTGAATGTAGAGCGCATTATCAAAATCAAACAGGGGGCCGGCCGCTCCCGTCCCGGTACCGTTGAACAGATTTTGATCCCATAGATGATAGTACCCTGTGACTGAGGTGATGTTCACCTTCGCCGCCGAATGATAAGTCTCTTGCAGCGTTCCGAAGAGCTGATTGACGACATTGAACGGCACGCCATTGTTGGCGATCCCCGGAAAGGCAGCCGGATTCATGTCGACGCTATAGATGTCGTGGCTAACATGGCAATCGTCCGCCGGGGAAAGAAACTGAAGCCCGAAGAAAGACCCTGTTCCACCGGGACAGGACGTGTTCTCCAGATCGCCGTCGTCGCCGTTGTCATATTCTCGGCTGTAATCTAGCTTGAGCCTCGTCTCGAAGTTTTCAGTTGGTGTCCAGAGTGCGGTGCCCCGGACGATGTATTGATACGTGTCGGGCAAATCCCGATATTGAGGGCTCAGTCCACCCTCAGCCGGGATGCCGATCGCCTCATTCGTAAAATCCCCCAACTGGTTCGAGAATTGCGTGGCGAGGCGGAGCTTGAGCGTATCGGTCACGGGACCTGAAACGATGAACTGGTACTGCTTCTCCTGCGCCTCGGTCTCATAGCCGACTCCGACGAGGAGTTCGGGCTCATCTGTGGGATCGGCCGTGTGTATCGAAACTACGCCGCTAATCGCGGACTGACCGTAAAAAAGGTCCTGTGGGCCTTCGAGCACTTCGATCTGGCCGATATCGAACAGGCCCGTCGAGTAGGCGAGTCCTTGATTGATCTGCATCCCATCGATGTTGAGTGCAACGGATTGATCGACGGTTGCGTTGAGCGTCGTGTTACCGATTCCTCTTATGGAAACTTGAGTGCCGAAATCCATGATGTTACTGCCCATCTGGAGAGACGGGACTTCCTGTGCAAGGGTTTTGAGGCCATGAATTGCAAATTGGTTCAGGGTGTCGGCGCTGACCACAGTTTCGATCACTGGGGCCTTCTGAAAGGATTCGCTCCGCTTCTGCGCCGTAACGACGATCTCCTTTAACTGCTGCGTCGCTGTTGGCTGCTGCGCCGGCGCCGATATTGCCGGCAGCCCGACAAAGAGTGCGATCGCAGCTACTAGGATCGTGGTTGGACGCATGTTGCCCCCTCTCGGTGAAAGTCGCGGGTGACAGTAAGCGCTTAGCGGTATGGCAGAGGCGCTCGTCAAGTCCCCCATCTCATCCGCCATCGCGTTGTGCCTCTATCGACACTCTTGCCTCGCGGGCGAGCTTAGATCGTTCGCCAGGCGCTGCGGCACCTCGATGCCAGAATCATTCCGCATTGTGAGAGGCGCCGCGTATTCGGGCAATGCGTAACAGTGCGTGGTGAGCACGCCACGGTAAATGGACGCCCGGTCGCGGTTCTCGGAGGTTGGGGATTGCAGTTCCCACGTGCGGTGAAGCGAGCGGGAACCGGAACCAGGGACTAGCGTCGAGGGGCGGCGGGAGAGAAGGGAGGGTGATCAAGCGGTAGCGGGGAGGCAAAACCGTGAAATCAGCGGATCAGAGGGCCAGATCCATTCAGCCTCGTGAGTCGCGGACGGAAGGTCATCGCGCACGTAGCGGAGTCTGAAAGGTTTCGCTGCGGGGACAGACGACCAGGGGGTGATCGAGTGCCGTGACGATGCGCTCGTCGGCGAAACCGGGCGGTGGGAACTCGGAGTTGCACCCGGTTGCATGCGGTAGCGGCGCCAATGTATCGCCGAGTTGTGCGAGTTCGAGATTGGGAAGGAGAGGCGCGGTTCGACCGTGAGCGTGAGCTCCTGGTCGAGGTGGCCAGATAGAGACTGCAATGAATCGGGACAACGGATCCCAGTCCGACAACGACGAAACTCCGGCCGCAGTCAACCGTCCCGTGCGTCTCGCAATATTCGTTACGACCATTGTCAAACGATCAATCTTGTCTTGGTTTCAATTGCGGTGATAGTTTCCACCGTCCAGCCAAAAAGAGCACGCCATCGCTGGTGCCGCCGCGCATGTAGGCAGCAGGAGTGCGACATCGCGTCATGGGGGCTGAATGGGCTGGGGGCGACCACAATGTGGAATGCCTTGTGCACGGCGGGAAGGGTGTGGAGTGGAACACGGTTTTACTATGCGGAATATGTTCCGCGCGGCAGCTGTTGATCAGGCGTGGGACATAGCAGGATATGGCGGTTGCTCGTCCACCTCGCGCCGGCGGCGACGAGGAAGTCACGATGAACACCCGGGAATACGATCTAATCCCGATTCCGATCCAGCGAAGGGTGCCTGCCGATCGACCGCATCGGCGTGGACAATCGCCGGGCAGCCTGAGCGGCTGGCTGTCGTCCGACATTCGCCGGCGAGGGAGGACGACGCTCGTTGAGGTGATGCGCCTATGTCATCGGTCCGTTTACGGGTGAATGAGAAGAACTATGAAGTCGACGCCGACCACTCGACGCCGCTTCTCTGGGTCCTGCGCGATCACCTCGGGCTCACCGGCACGAAATACGGGTGCGGCATCGGGCAATGCGGTGCTTGCACCGTGCATCTCGCTGGCACTCCCGTCAGATCATGCCAGGTCCATCTGGCGACGCTCGAAGGCGCGAGAGTTGTGACCATCGAAGGGCTGAGCTCCCATGGAGGCGGGCTCTTGCAGAGGCTCTGGGCCGAGCTCAACGTACCGCAGTGCGGGTATTGCCAGGCCGGCATGCTGATGGCGGCCGCGGGGCTGTTGAGCCGATCGCCGGATCCCTCGGACGAGGAGATCGATGCGGCCGTCTCGAACATCTGCCGTTGCGGAACCTATGCGCGCGTCCGCGCGGCCATACATCGGGCGGCAAACGGGGGGCTTGCGCCCGAGCAGCGGCCGGCTCAGGAGCCCTGAGCATGCAGCCCGTTAGTCGTCGGCAGTTTCTGATCTCCGTCTCGCTCGGGGCGGGCGGAATGGCGCTGGGGATCGTTGCCGCCCGCGCCGAGACGACGCAACCCTCCGTCGATCCGTGGGCGCCTCAGCAAGCGCGGAGCAGCGAGCTCTCCGCGTGGATCGAGATCGCCAGGGATAACACAGTGACGTTCCTGGTACCGACGCCCGAGATCGGCAATGGGGCGATGACGCAGGTCGCGATGAACCTGACCGAGGAGCTGGCCTGCGACTGGTCCCTCGTGAAGGTCGAGTTCTGCTCCGTTCGTCGAGACTATATGGAGAAGGGTGTCTACGAGTCGGGTTTCCTGCCTTTCTTCGGCGGGCACGGCACGGACAAGGTCAGAATGCAGCATGCGTTGCAGCTCGGGGCGAGTGCGCGCGAGCGGCTGAAAGCCGCGGCTGCGCGCCGCTGGAAGGTGCCGGCTGCGACAATCGAGGCGAAGGATAGTATCCTCACCCACTTGGCGACCGGACGTCGCCTGAGCTACGGAGACGTCGCCGCCGAGGCCGCGACGATCGAGCTCCCGATGGAGCCAACGCTCAAATCCCCCGCGCAGTGGACCTTTTTGGGCAAGGCATCACCGGGCAAGCTCAATATCCCGAAGATCGTCACGGGGGAGGCCGTATACGGGATCGACGTGCAGGTTCCGGGGATGGTGTACGCGGCCCTGAAGCAGTCGCCCGTACACGGCGGCAGGCTCAAGGGCCACGAGCCCGCGGCGGTCCTCGGCATGCCCGGGGTGCGCGCCGTCGTCGTGATCGACCCGGCGAAGACGGTCGGCTCACCAGTTCCGGCGAAGCCCACCTGGGGGTTCGCAACCAACCAGCTGCAAAGCGGGGTCGCGGTGATCGCGGACCACTACTGGCAGGCGAAGACGGCGCTGGATGCGCTCCCGGTCGCGTGGGAGGAGGGCGCGGGCGCGCGCTGGGGTAGCGCGGAAGAGATCTACGAGGCGGCGCGGGCGCTTCACAATCTCCCTGGCGGCACGGTGTTGCGAGAGTCCGGTGATGTTGGCGCCGTCAAGGAGGGTACGACCGTGGAGGGTACCTACTCGACGCCATACTGCGAGAATGCGGCGATGGAGCCGCTCAACGGCACCGCGCTTGTCTCGGCCGATGGGGTTGAAGTCTGGTGCCCGACGCAGGACTTGCTTCAGGCCTACTGGGTCGCGATCGATGAGACGGGTGCTCGGCCTGAGAAGGTGAGACTGCATGAGACCTACGTCGGCGGTGCGTTTGGCCGCCGGACCCAGGCCGATGACGTCCGTGTGGTGGTTGCGATCGCCAGGGAGTTCCCCGGTGTCGCGGTGAAGACGATCTGGTCACGCGAGGAATGCTTCCGTCAGGGCCGCTATCGCACGCCGATCACAACGCGCTTCAAAGCGGCGCTCGGCGATGATGGTTATCCGGTTTCGGTGACAGGGAAGGCCGTCTTTGTGGGAACCGAGCCGCTGTTTCAGCTGCCGCTCGGCTACTCCGATGTGCCGTACTTCACGAGCGGCGTCATCCCGAACGTGCGGCTCTCGGAAAACAGGCTGCCGGTGAGTGTGCTGAACGGAGCTTTCCGTGGTCCGTGCTACAACTCCCATGTCTTTCTGGTGGAGACCTTCATCGACGAGTGCGCCGTGGCGGCCGGTATCGATCCGCTCGAGTACCGGCTGAATCTGGTGTCCAAATGGGATGAGTCCTGGACCGAGTGTCTGCGAGTTGCGGCCGCGAAGTCCGGTTGGGGCCAGCCGCTGCCGCGGGGGGAGGGTCGGGGTATCGCCATTTCGGGCTGGCCCCACGCGGGTGCGCACCATTCCGGGACCATCATGTGCGCCGTGGCGCGCGTGAAGGTGAGCCGGGCGGGCGAACTCAAAGTCGAGCAGCTCGACTATTCCTTCGACTGCGGTCGCGTTGCCAATCGCGATGCCGTGCGGGCGCAGATCGAGGGGGGCGCGATCTTCGGGACCAACGTTGCGCTCAATGAGAACCTGACGATCGAGAGCGGCGCCATTGTCGAAGGCAACTTCGACCACTACCCGATGCTGCGGCTCGGCGATAAGTTGCCGCGGGTCAATGTGCATTTCGATGCGTTATCCGGCTACGAGCGCTGGGGCATCATCGGCGAGGCGCCGGTAGGCCCCCCCGGACCTGCGATCGGCAATGCGATCTTTCGAGCCACCGGAAAGCGCCTGCGCAGCACTCCATTTCGCAACCACGACCTCAGCTGGGGTTGAGGCCGCTCGCGTCGAGACTCGCGGGTCTCGGGACGCGCTTCCCACTGCTTGGCTGAGGCAGCGGCCACGCGGTAGCCCACTTCCTCACGCGATTCGAGCTGGACAATGGGACCGGGGAACGATCATCAGCTTGCGCACTTCCGCGCACTTCTGGGCTCCTGCGATTGCCCGCTGCAGGGAGTACGCCAAGGCAGGGGTGCCGATGTTGCCCGTAACTCATGGGATCCCATTCACCTGTGACCGCATCCTGATGTACACGATCCTGCTCGCCCTCGCTACCGTGCTGCCCTTTCTCTCGGGCATGTGCGGCTTCATCTATCTTGCGGCGGCCGGTATGCTCGATGCGCTATTCGTGCTCCGCGCCCTTAAGCGATACCTCATGCTGCTGTTCAGTGCGCTCCTGATCGATCATTACTGGCGCCTGCGCTAGCGGCGAGTGATACCGAAAGACAGTGGCTCCGTGGTATCCGCGAGCCCCGGGCGGTAGCTCTCAACCGACAGCGCGTTCTTGATGAGCCCAAAAGCGTTCGCGCAAGGCCCGCTTGAGTATTTTTCCGGACCCGGTCTTCGGCAGCTCAGTTTCCGAGAACTCGATCCGCCGTGGAGTCTTATAATTTGCGAGCGAGTGTCGACAGTGTGCAATCACCGCCTCCGCGCTGAGTATCGTGCCCGGTTTCAAGACGACGCACGCGGTCACGAGCTCGCCCCAGATCGGGTCAGGAATCCCGAACACCGCCGCCTCGAGAATGGCCGGATGCTCGTAGAGAACGGCTTCGACTTCCCCCGGGTACACGTTCTCACCACCCGTGACGATCATGTCTTTCAGGCGATCCAGGATATAAAAGTACCCCTCGGCGTCCTGATACCCGATGTCGCCAGTACGGAACATCCCGTCGCGAAATGCGGCTGTGGTCTCTTCCGGCTTGCACCAGTAGCTGACCATCACGTTCGCGCCCCGGGCGACCAGTTCGCCGGGAAGCCCGACGCCGACTTCCTTCCCCGACCCGTCGACGACGCGCACATC
>Ga0335075_10000437_pt1 | contig 74301 bp, 65 predicted proteins | sample Lox_Sample_24_FD_206723 | JGI IMG/M metagenome (GOLD analysis project Ga0335075, IMG submission 206723) | Soil microbial communities from Loxahatchee National Wildlife Refuge, Florida, United States - Lox_Sample_2.4 | ecosystem: Environmental > Terrestrial > Soil > Wetlands | place: USA... | reverse complement strand
CGTAGAAAACGCACCCACCTCTCAGTTCACCTGGCCTTGAGGGATCTCTAGAGGCCGGGCCAGTACTTTCGCTGGACCCGCTTGATCTGCTCGAGCCGTTCCGGCCACTCCCGGTTCGGCACCGTCATTCCGTCGATCGGGTCGCCGAGGTCGATTCCGAATCCACCGAACCCGGCGACGATCGCGTGGTCCAGCCTCGGCAGCGTGTCGAGGTTGTAGCCGCCCTCGTGTAGCGCCACCAATCCGATCGAGTGGCGGGCCGCGAACTCGGCCGCTCGCTCCGCCATCCGGTTGTAGCCGCGGGTCGAGATCATCTGGTTGGCGAGCTGATCCGCCGCGTGGGCGTCCTGGCCGGCCGAGACGATCAGGAGTTCCGGGTCGTAGGCCTCGAGAATCGGCTCCACCACGGCGTCCATCGCCTCCAGATACTCGAGGTCGCCCGATTCGGGAGGCATCGGCAGGTTGACCGTGAAACCCTCGCCCTCCCCCGCTCCGACCTCGTCGATCCAGCCGCTGCCCGGGTAGAGCGGCCACTGGTGCAGCGAGATGAAGAGCGCCCCGGGATCCCGCCAGAGAATGTCCTGGGTGCCGTTGCCGTGATGAACATCCCAATCGAGCACCGCCACCCGCTCCAGACCGAAACGCTCAGCCGCGTAGCGAGCGGCGACGGCGGCGTTGTTGAAAAGACAGAAGCCCATCGCGCGATCGGGCGTGGCGTGATGTCCGGGCGGCCGGATCAGGGCGAAGAGACTGTCGGCCGAGCCGGACTCCTCCGAGACGACCTCGTCGACCGCCGCCATCGCCGCCCCGGCCGCCTTCAGGGCGACCTCGTAGCTCGCCCGGCTGACCGGCGTGTCCCCGTCGATCCAGGTCGGCCCGGCCTCGGCGGCACTCCGCACCAGCTCGATCTGCGAAGGGGCATGGGCCCGGAGAATGTCCTCGATCGCGGCCTCCCGGGCCTCGATCAGGCGGAACCCGGCCCACTCGTCGCTGGAGCGCAGGCGGTCCAGCACCGGCGGGATCCGCCGGGAGTTCTCCGGGTGCGCGCCGGTGTCGTGAAGCGCCTGTTCGGGCAGCAGGACCAACCCCGTGGATCGGCTCATCGACAGCACTTTTCATCGGGTTCGGTGAACAGACGACCAACGCTACCGCAACGGAATATCCCCACCATCCGGAACATTGACCAAAACGCTTTGGCAACTTTTGATAGGTTGATCCACGAGGAGCTGGTACCCACCGAAACAGGAGCGTCCATGAGCGGTCAGATGTACTTTCCCGTCGACGAATACGAGACTCGCTGGAAGCGGGTCTACGAAGAGATGGAGCGCCGGGGACTCGATTCGCTCGTGGTGTGGGGCCGCTCGGCGGGCACCTACGAGCGCTACGGCGACATCCATTACCTGACCAACTTCTACTCGACCCATTCCGGGCACGAGCAGGACACCAAGCTCTGGACCGGCCGCGGCTTCGCGGCGGCGATCCTGACCGGCGGCGCCGCACCCGAACTCCACACCGACGAAGCCGACACACCTCCCGCCCTCCTGGCCGTCGACAAGGTCGAGTGGCACTGGCACATGCCCGAGGCGGTCGCCGAAGCGGTCAGGAAGCTGGGACTCACCGGCCGGGTCGGGATCTGCGGGACCGACTTCCTTCCTGTCAAGTACTGGCGCCAGTTCGAGGCGGCGACCCCCGAGATCGAGTGGGTCGAGGACGACCAGCTGATCGAACGGGTGCGCCAGATCAAGAGCCCGCTCGAGCTCGATTGCTATCGCGAGGCGGGAGAGATGGTGACCGCCGCCCTCGACACCCTGTTCGCCAACCTCCTGACCGGCAGGACCGAGGCCGAATCGGCCGCCGAAGCCGCCCGGGAGATCGTCCGCAGGGGCGGCGCCTACCACATGATCCCGATCTCCCACGGCGACAGCATCGAGACCTTCTGCCGCAACCCACTCACCGGATACAGCCTCGACGCGCCCGGTCCCGGAGACATGGTCCGCGGCTGGGTCTACGGCCCGATCTGGCAGGGCTACTGGCTGGACCCGGGCCGCACCTCGGTCTGCGATCCGGCCGGGGCGACCGCCGAGCAGAAGAACCTGATCGAGTCGACCGCCAACATCGTCGACTCGATCATCGAGATGATCAAGCCCGGGGTCTCGATCATGGAGGCATGCAAGGTGGGCGATCGCCTCACCGAGGAGGCCGGAGGCAAGAAGGACCAGGCCGGCTCGATGTGGCCGATCTATGGTCACGGCGTCGGCCATTTCTGGCAGTTCCCCTGGATCGGGACCGACCTGCTGGACGGCGACGAGGTCTTCGAGGAGAACTCCGTGCTCGGGATCGAGGCCTTCCTGGCCCACGACGGTGTCGGCAGCGCCGGCTTCGAACAGAACCTGATCGTCACCGCCGACGGGGCCGAGCTCCTGACCAAGACACCGATGATCTTCTGGTGAGCGAGGCGGGATCGAGACCACTTTGACAGCCACCCCCACTGGTAAAACTGCGGGATGAGTCAGCCTCCCAAGCAGCGGCCGAGCATTCACGACGTCGCGGCGGAGGCCGGAGTCTCGATCACGACCGTGTCGCATGCCCTCAACGGGCGGGGACGGGTCCTGCCCGAGACCCGGGATCGCGTATTCGCGATCGCCGAAAGGCTCGGCTACTCGGCCAACGTGCACGCCCAGCGGCTGGCGACCGGGGTGCACAAGACCCTGGCGCTGCAGGTGTCCGGCTACGGCCCGAACATCGTCGGCGTCGATTCCGCCTACTACATCGACCTGCTGAACAGTGCCTCGGCGACCGCCCTGGAACTCGGCTACATGCCGATCCTGACCCCGCCGGACGTGACCCGGCGCTTCACCCAGATGCCGGCCGACGGCGCCCTCATCCTCGACCCCACCGGCAACGAGCCCCTGCTGGAGACGGTCAGCGACGCCGGCGGCATCGTGGTGACCGCGGGCCGTCCGCTGCTCAACCGCGACCGGGTCGCCGGCTGGGTCGACAACGACCTGCCGACCCTGACGATCGAGGTGCTCGATCATCTCGAACGGATGGGCTACGAACGGCCCGCCCTGATCACCGGCTCGAAGGAACGCTCCTACGCCGCCGACACGATCAACGCCTATGAGCGCTGGGTGGCCGAGCGCGGCAAGGAGCCGATCGTCGAGGTGGTCCGGGACAACCCCACCGCCGACGTCGCGATGAGCACCGCCGCCAGCCTGCTCGAACGATCGCCCCGGCCCGACTCGATCTACGCCAGCTTCGACGTCTTCGCGCTCGGCGCCCTCAGGGTGGCGAAATCGATGGGACTGGACGTGCCGGGTGATCTCGGCATCGTCGCCACGGTGGACAGCCAGGCGATGCGCAGCGCCTCACCGGCCCTGACCGCGATCGAGAACCACCCGGCGAAGCTGGGTTCGAACGCGATCAAGATGATGGTCGGGCTGTTGGGCGGCGACATCAAGGCGCCGATCGGCGAGATCGTGCCCGCCGAGCTCCAGATCCGGGAGTCCACCGCCCGCTGACCGGCCCGGCCCTAGGTGGTCTCGAGCTCCCAGAGGTCGAGCATCGCCCGCTCCTCGGCGGCACTCAGCGAGGTCGTGGTCTGGCACCGCCGGATCTGCTCGACCGGCGGGAAGAGAACCGGATCCTCGCGCAGCTCGTCGCGGAGCAGGTCACGGGCGGCCGTGTTCGGGCTGGAGTAGCCGCCGTTCTCCACCGCCAGCGCCGCGATCCCGGGTTCCATCAGGGCCGCGATCAGCTCGACCGAGGCGTCCGGATCGGGAGCGCCGGCCGGAACCGAGGCCGTGGTCACCCAGAGCAGCGCGCCCTCCCGGGGGACGGTGAATCGCAGGCCGGGTGACCGGTGGATCGCCATCGACGCGGGTCCGCTCCAGGCCAGGTGCATCGAGACCTCGCCGCGCTCGACCGGTCCGGTGAAGTCGTCGCTCGAGCGGGAGGCGACCGCCGGCCGCTGCCGCCGGAGGATCCGGGCGGCCTCGGCCAGTGATTCACCATCCATCCGGTTCGGCGACCGGCCCGCCAGGATCAGCGCGGCGCCGAGCACCTCCCTGACCTCGTCGAGCAGCCCTACCTTCACCCCGCCCTCGGGATCGAAGAAGTCGGACCAGGACGACGGTGAGACCGAGCCGTCGTGAAGCAGGCCGGTCAGCCCGAAGGCGAACGGGATCGCGAAGCGCTCGTCCGGATCGTAGGCGGGATGGCGGCACCACTCGGCGAGCAGATCACGGTCGATCCGCCGGTCCCCGGAGATGTCTCGCAGGCGGCCCTCGGCGACCAGCTTCTCGACCAGGTAGTCCGAGGGGAAGATCAGATCGCAGGGACGGCCGTCGTCCATCAGCAGCTCGAGATCCTCGTTCGAGGAGATCACCTCGATCTCCAGTGGGCGGCCGATCGCGGCCGCCGCCCGTTCCAGCCCCAGCCCGTCGGGCATGCCGGGCCAGACGATGGCCCGCATCGGCCGATTCACGGGGCCGCCAGGCCCGGCCAGTGGGCCGCCTGAATCTTCTTGATCTCCTCCAGCCGTGCCTCCCAGCCGGGAGCCGGGGGCGCGTTCTCGGCGAACACGTCGGTGAGATCGGTCTCGAACGAGCCGAGCCCTCCCAGGATGGCGTGGTCGAGCTGCGGCAGGGTCGAGACGTTGTACCCGCCCTCGTGGAGCACCACGAGCCCGATCTTCCGCTCGCGGGCGAAAGCCGCCGCCCTGGCGGCCATGTCCCGGAACCCGGCGGCCGAGATCATCTGGTTCGAGAGCGTGTCGGCGGCATGTCCGTCCTGACCGGCGGACACGATCAGCAGCTGGGGATCGAACTCGTCGAGGATCGGCTGGACCACCTCTTCCATCGCCTGCCCGTACTCGCGGTCTCCGCTGCCGGGCGGCATCGGCAGGTTGACGTTGAAGCCCTCGCCGTCGCCCTCGCCGACCTCGTCGATCGCGCCGGTGCCCGGATAGAGCGGCCATTGGTGGAGGGAGATGTAGAGCACCGACGGGTCTCGCCAATGGATGTCCTGGATCCCGTTGCCGTGATGCACGTCCCAGTCGAGGATCGCGACCCGCTCGATCGGATAGCTGGCCTGGGCGTACCGGGCCGCGACCGAGGCGTGGTTGAAGAGACAGAATCCCATCGCCCGGTCCGGGGTCGCGTGATGTCCGGGAGGGCGAATCAGGGCGAACAGGCTGTCGGGCTGCCAGTAGGCCTCCATGACCACCGCGTCGACCGCGGTGAGGGCCGCCCCGGAGGACCTCAGGGCGAGCTCGTAGCTGCCCGGTCCGGCCATCGTGTCGGTGTCGAGCCAGGCCGGCCCGTCCGCGTCGGCCCGGCGGATCGATTCGACGTACTCCTCGGTGTGCGACCGGGCGATGTCCTCGAACCGGGCGCTGCGCGGGTGCATCACGAACAGGCGCCGCCAGTCCTCGCTCTCCCGCAGTCGCCGCACCACCGGCGGCAGCCGCCTCATGTTCTCGGGGTGCTCGCCCGTGTCGTGCTCCTCCTGGCCCGGCAGCAGCACGACGCCGGTCAGGGGTTCGTCGCGCCGGTAGTAGGCGTGCTCGACCGAGCCCACCCCTTCGACCTCGCCGATCGCGGCATCCGCGGCCCCACCTGTTTCCTCGATCACGATTCACCCTCCACGCAGTCAGAAATCTCAAGATTGAAAAGTCCATCGGCGTCGGGCGCGATCTCACGCCCGACGCCGTCAACCACCAGTCCGCCGCCCGCGAACCCCGGCTCTCCCTCGCTCGGCGCCCGGTTCACCAGGGCAAGGGCGATGCCGTTGACCGCCGCCAGGCCGGCCGCGATCCGGGTCGTTCTGGCCCAGCCGTCCCGGTCCTCGCTGACCGAGCCGAGCACCAGCCGGGCGCCGAGCCGGGACAGCTCGCTCCAGGCGTCGATCTCCCGCAGGTCGGCCCCGACAAGCAGGCCGGTCGCGCCCCAGGGCAGCCCGGCCACGCTTCGCGGGCCGTGACCGGGCGAGAAGAACATCTGCTCGTAGCGGCCACGGCCCGCCTCGGGACGGTGCTGGCGTTCGGCCAGCAGGCAGCCCTCCGCGCGTGACCCGAGTTCACCGCGCACATAGAAGACGCCTTCGCCGACGCATTCGTAGACGGATGCGGCGATCAGGCAGTCCCCGGCCGCGTCCAGCGCCGTGCGCATCTGTTTCGAGGGAAGTCTCTCCCCCAGCTCCAGCGCTTCCCGGTCTCGCCGCGCCGGGAAGTAGGGAGAGAAGCTGAGCTGGGGGAGCAATACGAGATCGGCGCCCCGCCCGGAGGCGGAGCCGATCTCGGTCAGGGGGCCGCCATCGCCGGCATCCGCCGAGACGGGGCCGGCCGAAACCGGACCGGTGGCCCCGATCAGGGCGAGCTTCAGCGAGGCGGCTCGGTTCATCGAGCTACTCCCACCAGACCCGCCGCAGCGAGTCGGTCATGTTCTCGACCCCGTCCTCGGTCACGATCACGTCGTGCTCGAAGGCTCCGGTGCCCGCTCCGGGACGGCCGATCTCGACCTCGATCGCGAAGACCATGCCGGGTTCCAGCACGGTCGGTTCGTTGGGGACGACGAACGGATGCTCCCAGGCGAGGCCCATGCTGTGGCCGAACGAGGGGAAGCTCTGGGCGAAGTTGCCCTCGGCCTCTCCGCCGGGAACCTCGAAGTCATGCTCGGCCAGCCAGGCCGCGCCGATCTCGAACAGCTCGCCGCAGCTGACCCCGGGCTTCATCGCGTCGACCACCGTCTCGACCAGCGAGATCGGAGCCTCGAGCACCTCGCGCTGGGCGTCGGTGACCTTGCGGCCGACCACCGTGGTGCGGACCATGTCGTAGAAGTAGCCGCCGACGGTGCCGTACATGTCCGGATGGATCATGTCCCCGGTCTCGAGCCGGCGGGTGTGGTTCCAGGACGGCATGCGGTCCCACTGGAAGTGGTCGATGTGCTCACCGGAGGTGACCGGGATGTCGAGCGGGAACGCACCTTGGCTCACGCCCTTGCTGAAGGCCGCGATCACGCAGTCCGCCTCGGTGGCACCCGGTACCGCGGCTTCGAGGAAGGCGGCGACCATGTCCGAGCCGACCCGCACCGATTCACGCACCAGGTCCAGCTCGGCCGGTGACTTGATCAGCCGCATCGACTCGATGAGGTCGTCGGCCCACTCAAACTCCAGGCCGGGCAGCTCGGCCTTGATCCGGTCGATCGCGATGTACGGCAGGCTCTCCCGGCCGATCAGCCCGATCCTGCCGGAGCCGAGGCCGCGATCCTTGAGCGTCTCGGCGGTTCCGCCCCAGAGGTCGGCGGCGAACCGCACGTCGTCGCAGACCACGAGGTCCCGGCGCCAGTCGGGGATCTCGACCACGAGCGAGGCATCCTCGTCGGCCGGCATCACGACCGAGGCCGAGCCGCGGCCGGACCACATCGGCGCCCGATCGGGAATCTGCGGGAATGGCGAGTAGTGATTGGTCAGATAAACCACGTCGGCGCCCCAGTCGGCCCCGTTGGCTCCGCGGCTCACGACGAGAACGCCGTCCAGTCCGCGTTCGGCCAGCCGGCGGCGCAGCTCGGCCCGCCGTTCGGCGAATTCACTGCGGGGGATGCCGTTGATCGAGTCTGTATCGGTCATGCGTGTTGCTCCTTGGTGATCGTCATGTGGTTAACCGCTCACGAACTGATGGCCGACGACCCGTTCGGGTTCGACGGTCACCAGCACCGCGCGCAGAATCCCTTCGGCGAACTCGCTGCCGGGATTGATGGCGTAGGTCTTTCCGATATCGACCTTGCCGGGTGATTCGTGGATATGGCCGTGAAGAGAAAGCAGCGGCTGGCGTTCCATCAGGAACTCCGTCACCGCCTTCGAGCCGACCGGCACGGTCGAGCCCGTGATCGGCTTGGGCGGCTCGAAGCTCGTGTCCAGCTCGGGCGCGATGTCCAACGAGCTGCCGTAGGGCGGCACGTGGATGTTGGCCACCACCCTGCCGAAATCCTCGACCTGGTCGGCCAGCGCGGCCAGCTCTTCGGCCAGCCGCTCCTCGGAGACGTCCCGCGGGCATTGCCATGGGGTCTCGTTGGCGAGACCGATCGAGAGCAGGGTCCAGTCGTCGAGCAGGGGCAGGACCGCACCGTCGGCTCCCTTGACCCAGGTCCGCTCGAGCGCGTTCAGCTCGTCGAGCGCCCAGGGGTCGTCGTTGCCGGCGATCACGTAGGCGGGCAGTTCGAGTTCGGCGCATCGTTCCTCGAGGCGATCGAGCCATTGGCTCCAGCGCTCCATCATCAGGTCCTCGAAGACGCGGTCCTTGAACTCCTCGTCGACCCGCAGCCGTTCGAGCCCTTCGGTGTCCACCCGGTACGGGTAGAAGCCGAGCTGGTTGGCCCGTGCCTCGTACTGCTCGATCTCCTCGAGCGGCACGTCGTGCTCCTCGCCCATCCACCGGATCCGGGCCCGGCCCCCGGTCACGAGGACCGGGAGCAGGCCTTTGCCGGCGACGTCTCCGCCGAGGATCAGCGCGTCGGGGCTCCAGAGATCGAGCACCTTCAGCAACTTGGCGAAGGTGTACTCACTGCCGTGGAGGTCGGTGGCGAACAGGAGCCTCTTCCTGTCCGCCTTCGACTTTCCGCCCTTATTTCCGAAGAGACCCATCGATCACTCCGGCGGGATCTCTTTGAAGGTGAGATCGATGTCGATCCCCCGGTTCTTCTGCCAGGCCCGGTACGCGAAGAACCAGACCGCCGAGATGATCAGGCTGACCAGCAGCAGGGTCCGGGCCCAGCCGGTGGTGAAGCCGAGCTCGGGCACGAACAGGTTGGCGACGGTCACCCCGCCCGCGGCGAGGAACGTCAACGCGCCCGCGATCGCGATCAGGGGCAGCCCGAGGATCCGGTGCTTCGCCACGGGTGAGACGTCGTAGACGTGCTTGGCCCGGTGGGCGAAGAAGACGGCCGCCAGCCCGGTGACCGCGATCACCCCGACGCTGGTGAACGCGCCGCCGAGCACGATCGTCGTCTGCGCCTCTTCGTCGAAGCGGAACAGGACGTTGATGCCGACCGCGATCACGAAGTAGAAGATGGCCGCGTTGACCGGCGCGTGGAAGCGCTGGGACACCTTCGAGAACCAGTCCGGCAGGGTGCGGTCCATGCCCATCGCGCTGAGCACGCGGGTCATGTTCATGAAGACGCAGTTGGCGAAGTAGAAGCCGACCGCGATGAACCCGACCGAGAGCATTATCGAGACGATCGGGCTGGTGGTCATCATCATCACCAGGCTGGGAATCGAGGATCCCGCGGCGACCCCGACTCCGCCCTCCGCTCCGGCCGCGTTGGCGTAGGCGTACATGAAGTCGCCTCCGACCATCTGCTGGAACAGGAAGGTCGGCAGCACCCAGGCGAACAGGCCGACGATCAGTCCGCCGACCGCGAAGGCCTTGAAGAGCTTGCCGAAGTTGTTGGCCTGCTTGGTCTCACCGAGCAGGCCCTGGGCGCCGAACACGACGTACCAGATCAGCCCGGTCACGGAAAGGAAGAGCACCGTGTACTTGAGCGAGAAACCCGGATCGGAGATCGCCGCCGAGGAGGCGAAGTCCTGGACCTTGGCCGAGGCGTCGGTGATGCCGAGCGCCTTCTCGTGGAAAGCGTCGAACTTGGCGAAGAACGAGTCCTCGGAGCGCAGCATCAGCACCAGCAGGGTGATGTTCGAGATGATGATCGCCGGCACGATGAACCAGCGCTGGATCTTGCGGTAGGTGCCGACGCCGCGCACGGTGGTGAGGAACGCGAGGCTGACCAGGACCAGCGTGGTGACCAGCAGGCCGTTGGGCGAGCCGAACCAGTTCGCGGCGTCGATCAGCGCGGTCGAGTCCCAGGTGAGCCCGAGGTTGTAGAGCAGCGGCTGCAGGCCGAGCTGGCTGACCACGATGCCGCCGACGGTCGTGAAGGTGAGCCACATGAAGACTTCCCAGGCGAAGGTGAAGGTGAAGCCGATCGCCGGATGGAGTGCCCGGGATTGGTAGAGGTAGTCACCTCCCATGCGTGGCATCGCCGATCCGAATCCGGCGTAGACCACGAATACGGGGATCATGATGACCATCGCGATCAGCGCCGAGATCGGCACGCTGACGCCGGGCATGAAGAGCTGTGGCACCGGGAAGACGTAGACCAGGCCGAACAGCGCTCCCGCCGCCAAGATTCCGTACCAGGTCATGTCGACGATCGAAAGCTGTCTCACCAGCCCCGACGAACGCCGAGAGAAAACGCCGAGGGAGGCCGAATCCGGTCCCGGTGGCGTTGGCTTATCTGACATCACTCCTCCAGTTCAGTCACACATATTGGACAATGCTAAAACGCTTTGGCAGTCATTGCCGCAATCCCTCCTACCCACGGGAGCCGTTCCCAAGGCCCCCGCTAACGGTCCAGCTCTTCCACCTCTTCATACCAAGAGACTCGAGTGCCGACCTTGGCTCTCATCTTCCATTTCCTGCTCTTCGGAGCACCATCGATCTCGTCCCTGAGCGCGGCGATGCGATCCCGCACCGCCCCTTCCGAAGTCTGGTCCATCTTCTCGGCGGCGACCGCCTCGACCCGCTCGAGATTGCGGGTGGCCGTGTAGTGAAATCCCCAGTCCCGGCTGAGCAGCCCCGCCACCCGCGCGGAATCGATGCCGGCGCCGTTGAGGCTGGCCGGATTGGCCAGCAGCAGGAAGGCGATGTCGGTCAGATCCTTCCCGGTCGTCTCGACGATCTGCAGTTTCTGCAGCAGCAGCTCGGTCGAGGAGAGCGCGACGCCGCCCCGGCCGAACTCCTCGCCGGGCAGGTCGAACTTGTGACATGCCGGGGGCAGGCCGAGGAAGACATCGATGTCGACAACCGGCCGGCCGCCCTCGTCTAGCTCGAAGTACTGGTGGCGCTCGTCTCCCCGCCACGCGATCAGCCGCTCGTCGGGGGCGTATCCCCGGGCGACGAAGACCGCCTTGATCTCGTCCGAAGAGGTTCCCTGCGGAGCGACCAGATCGAGATCCTTCGGTTCTTCCCGGACCCGTTCGTAGGCCGGCCGCAACTCGTCGGGCAGCCTCTCCCAGATCGCGACTCCCCCGACCGAGCGCATCTGCACCCCCTTGGTCCGTCCATCTTCGACCAGTTCGGTTGCCCTGCGTGCTAGGTCACGGAATTCGGCTGCCATGTCTCACATTCAGTCGTTTTCTCTCGCTCCACCCGGTGCTTCAAAGCGGCACCAAAGCGCTTTGGCAATTAAGTTAGCGAATGTGACGACGTCACGCAAGGGAAATTTTCAGGGGTCGCTGCCGCCGCTCGGAAGACGGAACCCCGAGAGGAGACGTTTTTCGCTCTCCCCCTTGACCTCAGCCAAAACTTCGACATGGTCCGCGAGCGGTGTGTCGCGGATCTTGGTGGCCAGAAGGTCATCCACCTGGAAGATGCCGGCCGAGTTGTTCAGCTCGATCTCGATCCGCACGGCCCGGTTTTCCCCGGCCGAAATGTGGACCTGGTCGATCGCCGCCGCCGAGATCGAGTGGATGCCCTCCTGGCCCGCCTCGAGGGGAATCCGGGTGCGTCCCTCGGCCATGTCGAGCGCGTCCGCGACCCGCACGATCCCGGCCTCGACCGTGTACGGCTGACCGCGCCGGCGGTGACCGATGATCGCGTGCAGGATCTCCGCCGTCACGATCGAGCGCTCCGGCTCATCGTAGATCCCGGCGAGCAGGCGCTGAAGCGCGTCCCGGGCGAGAAAGAGGCTGTACGCCTCGTGATCCGCCCGGTGGATCGACATGCCGACGTCATGCAGCAGGGCGCCCCCGGCGATCACGACCTCGGCATCCCGCTTGGTCATGCCGTGGTCGGTCACCATCGCCGGCTCGACCCCGCCCTTGTCGAGCAGGCGGGAAAGGCGCAGCGCGATGTTGAGGACGATCTGCATGTGAACCCACGAGTGATCGGACATGCCCAGACGCTCCGCGTGGACCTGAGCCATGTACCACCAGGTGCGCACCTGCTCGTCCCGGTTCACGGCCTCGAGGAAACTCTCCAGCCGGCGGTTGCCCCTGGTCGGTGCCTTGACCTCCGTGCTCAGGATGCCGGCACGGGTCTGCCGCTCGATCGCGGCCGGCGGCTTTCCGGAATCCGGACTCACAGCGCCCGCTCCCCGGCGGGTGATGCCTGAACCCGCTCCAGCCAGCGCCTGCCCGCCGCCGAGTCACAGCCCACCGGCTTCACCGGCAGCCCGAAGACGTCGGCCAAGGCGGCATGCCCGACGATCGTCCCCGGAAGCAGCCTGGAATCCGCCGGCTCGACGCCGAACCAGGCGGCGAGATCATCGCTCGTCTGGCCGAGAATCGAGTCGAGCCCGCGCCGCGCGTCCTCGTGGGTGACCGAGTTGCCACAGAGGCGCTCGATCACCGGAGAGAACCTGGAAACGGCCATCAGGCGATCCATCTCCGGCGGTGCCAGCGAAGCGATCTTGCGCGAGGCCCCGGTGATCGCGGCCTCGATCTGGTTGGGCCGGGGCGGATCCGAAAACCGGGCCCGATCGGTGATGCTGGCGGCGCCGACCGGCCGTGTGCCCACCCATCGGGGCTGCCGCGCGGGCTCACCCACCGCCAGCCCGATCGCGGACTCGCCGATCAGGGCGATCCCGATCGCGCCGTCGAGGTCGTCCTGTCGCGGCCTCGTGGCGGCCATGAAACAGGCGGCGGCCCGTTCGCGGTCGGCCGGCATGCGGATCGCTCCGGCTCCGACCCCTCCGCAGACCCGATCGAGCAGGCGGACCAGGCGGGTTCCGCGAAGCTCCGGCTCGGCCAGTACCTCGATCCGCTCGGCTCCGAGCTCACGCGCGGCCTCGATCTCAGCCATCAACAGGGCGGTCAGACGCTCCAGGTTGGCCAGCTTCGCGCTCACCGCGTGGACCCGTTCCAGCATGCGGAACGAATCACCGGCCGTCACGTCGACGACACTCAGGCGGGTCGAGCGGGTCGATATTTCGATGGCCCCCAGAATCAAGTCGGGATCATCCTCGCAGCTTTGGGACGGCCGGTTTTGTACAGACCGTGAAGAAAGAGCGATTTCAGGAACCGCAGACGGGCCACTGGCCCGGACCCGATCTCTCGTAGAGCAGAGCCGCCCGGAAATCCTGTTCGGCCTCGGGCGCGTCGGACGGCAGCCCCTCGCCGCCGACCGATTTCCAGGTGTCGGGACTGAACTGATACTTCCCGTGGTAGAGGCCGTCCGAGGAGACGATCCTGGGATCTCCCCCCGATTCGCAGGAGGCGATCGATTCGAGCGTCGCCCGGCTCACCGCGCCGGGCAGATCCCTGAACTCGGCCAGCTGCTTCTTCCGGGCGATGGCCCGGGCATGCGCGTCCGCCGCCCGCTCGGCCAGGACGGCCGCCTTCCTCAGACGCAGTTCCTCGACCTCGGCCCCGATGTTGGCGACCAGCAGGGTCGAGCTCTCCGACGAGACTACGCTCGCGGGAGCCGAAACCAGCTCGGTTTTCGGCGCTTCTGGATCCGATTCGCCGAGCACGAGATTGCCGCCCACGAGCAGCAGTGCGATCACGACCAGGCAGGCAACGGATAGCTTGGCGCTCAAGAATGTGTCCCGGATGAAGGTAAATCGAACATTTGTTAGCAGGCACTCATATCATGCTTACGCCTGATTTCGAGTTGCTGCGCGAGGCTTTCCCCGAACGGCCGGAGCTCGGTCCGGCCCTCTCGAGGGTCCTGCTCGACCAGGTGGCGGCCGGTGAGCGGCCCGCCACCGTCCGCCTCAGCCGTCCCGGCAGAGTGGTCGCCTTCGGTCGGCGGGATTGCCGTGCCGCCGACTATCTCGCGGCCGTCAAGGCCGCCCGCGGAGCCGGTTTCGAAGGCATGGAACGACTCACCGGAGGACGGGCCGCGGCCTACTCGGAAGGCGCCCTGAGCCTGACCCTCACCATCCCGGACGAGAATCCCGCCGAGCGCACCACCCGGCGATTCGAAGCCGCCGCCGGACTCGCCCGCGACGCGCTGCGGCAGCTCGGGGTCGATGCCCGGATCGGAGAGGTCCCCGGGGAGTACTGCCCCGGAGATTTCAGTGTGAACGCGGCCGGCCGCACCAAGCTTGTCGGTATCGGCCAGCGCATGATCAAGGGGGCCGCCCACGTCGGTTTCGTGATCGTCGCCGAGAACGCGGCGCTGATCCGGCGGGTACTCGAGCCGGTGTACGCGGCACTCGAACTCGAGTGGAACCCGGACACGGTCGGTGCGATCGAAGACGAGACCGAAGGCGCCGGCCTCGCCGAGATGGAAGCCGCTCTGCTGGAGCGGCTCGGCGCCGCCGGCAGCATGACTCCGGCCGTGCTCGATGCCGCGACACTCGCGCTCGCCGAAGAGGTCGCGCCGCGATACCGCTCCCCGGAAACGCGATAGCCGGCCGGCCCGGAATTGACGGTAGGCTGATTTCGTGAGCGGAGACGGAGAGCAGAACGGCGGTCCCCCGCGGGACGACGGATCGAAAACGCTGGCCGGCCGCCTCATGTCCGGCGGCACCCGTGGCGCCCAGCGCGTGGCCGGCGTAGCCGGGCTCGACAAGGCGCTGGAGACCGCGATCGAGGACGCGATCGTGCGTGCGGTCGAAAGCGAGGCCACCGAACGGGCCGTCGCCCGGATCCTCAACGGTCCGATGATCGAACAGGCGGTGCAGCAGGCCCTGCGCAGCGAAGCGGTCGAGCAGGCGCTGCTGGAGACCGTGGATTCCGAGATGGTCGACCGGCTCTGGGGCCGGATCCTCGAGAGCGACGAGACCCAGAAGCTGATCGAACGGATCGCCGAGGCACCCGAGGTCAGGGCCGCGATCGCCTCGCAGGGAATCGGCCTGGTCGGCGACGTCGGCCGCCAGGTGGCCAAGGTGACCCGCATGCTCGACTTCCTCGGCGAGCGCGTCGCCCGCCGGATCCTGTTCCGCGCGCCGCGAACCGTACCCACCGAGCGGGCCGGGTTCTTCACGCGGCTGCTGGCCCTCGGGCTCGACGCCCTGATCGTCAACATCAGCCTGATCACGGCGACGGCGCTGCTCTCGATGATCGCGGCCGTCTTCGGCGGCAGCTTCTCCGACATCCCCAGCGGAGTCCTCGCCCTCGGTGCCGCGACCTGGTTCATCGCCGGCTCGCTCTACCTGTTCACCTTCTGGTCGCTCTCGGGCCAGACTCCGGGCATGCGATTCCTCGACATCCGGATCGAGCGGGACGGCACCAACCACCTGGGGCCGAGACCGGCCTTTCGGCGGCTGGTCGGGTTCTGGCTGGCCGCGATCCCCTTCTGCCTGGGCTTTCTCGGCGTACTGGCCAAGCTCGATCGGCGCGGTTTCCACGACCGGCTCGGCGGTACCGCCGTCTACTACGTCGATTCCGCCGCACCCGACATGCCCCATGAGCGGGCTTCCCTTTGATCCGCCCCGTTCGCTAGCGTTAGGATCAAGACTCGCCACGGGAGGCGTGGAGGGTTAATTAATTGGGAGGAATCATCTTGAGTCGCAATCGCTTCGTCGCGTTGTTCGTCTGCTGCCTGCTCGGCCTGGGTGTGGGAGCATCCTCGGCCGCCGCGGATCCGGCGCCCGTACTGCCAAAGGGGCCCATCCTGCAGAAGGCGGATTGGCCCAACGATCCCAACTTCGCGCGTTGTGAGACGCAGGATCCGACCGGTCCCTGCGGCGACAACGAACAATGGAACCTGTACGGACCGATGGACGGGCTCTGCATGACGCCGGGCGGCGGCCCGATCGATCAGCCTCGTCCCAGCAACGGCCTCCCCTGCTGGGCGCGCAACGCGACCGATCCCGACGGCGCCTCCGGCATCAACATGACCGGCGCCTGGGCCCAGGGCAACATGGGCCGCGACGAGATGCTCGTCGCCTACATGGAGGGCGGCGTCAACTACAGCTCGAACGGGATCAAGGACGGTCTCAACTCGATCTACATCAACAAGGGCGAGGTTCCGTTCCCGCAGGGCTGGGATGGCCAGGACCTCGGCCGCTACGACTTCGACGGCAACGGCCGCTTCGACATCCAGGACTACGCCAAGGATCCCCGGGTCAACCCGGACTGCCCGGTCGGCACCCCGCAGTTCGTCACCGAGGAAGAGGGAACCACTCGCGGCTGTGCCGACGACGGCACCCACGAGTACGTGAACGAGGTCAACATCGGCGGACCCAAGGTCCCCTACCTCTCACCCCATGACCTGATCGTCGTCTTCGGCCACTGCAAGATCACGGACAACCGCCTCGACGGCTGCCCGGCCGGCGCCAAGATCGACAACGACGGCAACGGCTACCCGAACGACATCAGCGGCTGGAACGCCTACAACAACACCAACGATCCCCAGACCGAGGATCTCAACTACAACCATGCCTCCAGCCTGATCAGTCTGATCGGCGCCGAGGCGAACAACGGCTACAGCGACGTCGGTGTCTGCCGCGAGTGCCGCACCCTTCCGGTCAAGACCGGCGCGGAGTCGGTCGGCAAGGCCGACAACTGGGCTCCGGGCCTGACCTACGCGGTCGACGCCGGCGCCAAGTCGGTCGCCTCCGTGGTCGTGTCCTACACCTACTCCAGTGCCGCCCGCAAGGCGGTCGAGTACGCGACCTCCAAGAACGTGCTGCTCTCCTTCGACTCGAACGACTTCGACTCGATGGATCACACCGACGGACATCTGTACGACCAGGTGTTCCCCGGCAACTCGGTGATCCAGGACAAGGGATACCCCAACACCAAGAGCTTCCGGGCCCGCTCGAACGTGACCAGCTACGGCACCCACGCGGTCTTCTCCGGTGGTGAAACGACCACCTCGGGCGCGACCCCGTTCCAGGCCGCGTATCTGGGCATGGTCCAGTCCGCCGCGATGGACGCGGTGGATGACGAGATCTACCCGCGCACCCTGACGCCGAACGAGGTCCGCCAGGTCCTGATGAACACGGCGAGCCCCGTGATCCCACAGGTCGATCATCCGAACGTGCCGCGGCAGTGGCCCGGCAACCCGGACTCGGCGACCGATTCCGACCACTCGAACTGGTCGACCCAGTACGGCTACGGCCGGGTCAACATCGGCAAGGCGACCAAGCTGATCTACGACGGCAAGGTGCCGCCGCAGGCGCTGATCACCTCACCCTCCTGGTACAAGTACGTCGATCCCACCCGGGACGACGACCTCGAGATCAAGGGTCACGTCAAGCCTTCCGCCTGGGGTTCCCAGGGTGTCGAGTGGACCTTGGAATGGGCGCTCGGAGCGGACCCGAAGGATTCCGACTTCAACACCATCTCGACCGGCAGCGGTGAGAAGACCGGGGTGCTCGGCACCCTCGACGTCAGCGACATCCCCGCCGGCTACGCGGCCAAGGACCCGGCCGATCCGATCACCCCGTTCGGACCGGAGCAGTACACGGTCTCGATCCGCCTGCGGGCGGTCGACGGAAACGGCCTGAAGGGTGAGGATCGCCGCAGCTTCGGCGCCCGCGCCGACAAGGACATGGTCGAGGGCTATCCGAAGAGCATCGGCACCGAGATCAGCGCCGCTCCGACCTTCGTCGATCTCAACGGCAAGCGTCAGATGGAGCTCGTCTTCGGCACCAACGACGGTGTGGTCAGCGCCCTGATGCCGAACGGCCAGCAGGCCCCCGGCTTCCCGGTCGAGACCAGGCAGCTGCGCTACGTCGATCCGAACAACCCGCAGAACTTCGATGCCGAGTCGTACCGGACGGTGAAGGAGCTGCGTGAGGCCCGGGATCCGATCAGCGGCATCGCTGTCGGCGACCTCGACGGCAACGGTTCGCAGTCGATCGTGGCGGCGACCACCAGCGGCTGGATCTATGTGTGGAACCGGTCCGGAGAACTCCGTCCCGGCTTCCCGGTGCAGCCCGATCCGGCCTACAACACCAAGCCCGTACCGACCCCGCCGTCGACCGGTGGACGCCACCGCTCGCCGACCCGGGGCAACTGGTCCGCCCCCGTTCTGGGCAACCTGCAGGGCAACGGCAAGCTCGACATCCTCATGTCCTCGTTCGACGGTCATGTCTACGCCTGGCAGCCCGACGGCACCGCCGTCCCCGGATGGCCGGTGAAGGTCGAGCTTCCGGCCTCGATCAGGGACACGATCCCGCCGGGTGATTTCATCCGCGATCCGAAGCTGATGGCTCCGCCCGCGGTCGGCGACGTGCTCGGCACCGGCAAGGATCAGGTCTTCCTGCCCGGATTCGACTGCGACGACGGAACCAACCGGGTCTTCGCCTACGGCATCAAGTCCGAGGGCAACGGCGGCTCGGGCGGCCCCTACCTGCCCGGCTGGCCGACCGCGATGAGCAGCCTCGGCGGCTGCTACTCGCAGTCGATCGATTTCGTCCAGGAGGGAGGCAACGCCGCCTCGATCGCCGATTTCGACGGATCGGGCACGAAGCGCGTGGCGATCACTCCGGTCGCCGGTTTCCCCTACGTGTTCAACGGTGACGGGACCGTCCACAAGAACCTCAACGGGCTCTGTGGCGGACCGACCTGCGACGGGATCCCGCCCTACTTCGGCGGCGATCCGGTGGTGGTCGGGGTCACCGGCCAGGGCGCCGTCGGCGATCTGAGCGGCGATGGCACGCCCAACTTCATGCAGCCGGTGGCCGGCGGAATCACGCTGACCACGGCACTTGATGATGCCGGCCAGGCCGCCCTCCCGCATGTCTTCGACATGGCGTGGGACGTCGATTCGGGAAGCGCGATCGACAACTTCCCGGTCGATCAGGACGGGTTCCCGTTCTTCGTCTCGCCGATGGTCGCCAACCTGACCCCGGACGGCACCCGGTCGATGATCGCTTCGAACGATTCCTACTGGATCCACGCCCGTGGCCCGGACGGCCAGGAAGCCCCCGGATTCCCGAAGTGGACCGGACAGTGGACCTCGTTCGGCGGTGTGATCGGCGATCCCAAGTTCGACGGCCAGCAGTACATGGCCTACGGCAGCCGCGAGGGCGACCTCTTCCTCTGGAAGGTCGGCGGCAATCCCGAGCTCAGCAACGAGTGGTCGCATTTCCGCCACGACGAGCACAACTCGGGCCGCTACGGCAACGACACCCGCCCCCCGGCCGGGGTCAAGGTCAAGGTCAAGCGCTTCCAGAAGAAGGCGAAGCTGACCTGGGCGGCACCGGGCGAGAACGGCGTGAGCAACGGCAAGATCACCAAGTACGAGATCTACCGTGCCGCGAAGCCGGTCACGCTGAGTGGCCTGAAGAAGGCGGCCAGGGTGAAGGCACCGAAGATCGCCGCCCCGAACAAGAGCCAGTCGGTCACCCTGAAGGCCAAGACGAAGAAGAAGTTCTACTTCGCGATCCGGGCCCAGGACTCGGCCGGGAACTGGTCACAGCTCTCGAACACGACGGTCAAGCCCTTCAAGAAGAAGATCAACCGCAAGTTGATCAAGAAGAAGGTCAAGGTCTGCAAGAAGCGCCTGAAGGCGCAGAAGAAGCGGGCCAAGGGCAACAAGAAGAAGATCGCCAAGAGCAAGAAGCAGTACCGCAGCTGCGTCAAGAAGGCGAAGCGGGCCGGCGGCATCAAGGTCAAGCCCGGCAAGAAGTAGCCCGGCTGAACTGAACCAATCGGGGAAATCACGAAATAGTCGTGGTTTTCCCGATTGGTTCGCGGCCGGACCGGCCTAGGCCCGGCCGGCGGCGAGCAGTCTGCGCAGGAAGCGCTGGGTCTCCGGCCGTTTCGGCTCGACCAGCACCTGCTCCGGGGGGCCGATCTCGACGATGCGGCCCTCGTGGAGGAACGCGACCCGGTCCGCGACCTCGCGGGCGAAGCTCATCTCGTGGGTGGCGAGGATCATGGTCATCCCCTCCTTCTTCAGATCGCGGACGACCTCCAGCACGTCACCGACCAGCTCCGGGTCCAGCGCGCTCGTGACCTCGTCCAGCAGCATCAGCCGGGGCTGGGTGGCGAAGGCCCGGGCCAGGGCGACCCGCTGCTGCTGGCCCCCGGACAGCTGATCGGGCTTGTCGTCCTCCCTGCCGCCGAGACCGAAGCGATCCAGCAGGGCGCGCCCGCGCTCGCGAGCCTCCCGGCGATCCACCTTCTGTGCCTTGACCGCGCCGAGGATGACGTTGTCGATCACCGACATGTGCGGGAAGAGGTTGTAGGCCTGGAACACGACCCCGAGCCGCCGGCGTACGTCTACCGGGTTGACCGAAGGGTCGGTGATCACACCGCCGTCGAGCAGGATGTCCCCGTCGTCGATCTCGGTCAGCAGGGCGACGCAGCGCAGCAGCGTCGACTTTCCGGAGCCCGAGGCCCCGATCAGCGCGATCGCCTGGTGTTCGTTCACCGAGAGGTCGATGCCGTCGAGCACCATGCGCTCACCGAAGGCCTTGGTCACTCCCTGGATCTCCAGCACCGGACCGATCACGAGTTGATCTCCCCTCTCGCGGTGATGTGATCGAGGATCCGCGCCATCGGGATCGTCACCACCAGATAGAGCAGTGCCGCCGCGATCAGCGGCGTGTAGTTGAAGTCCCGGTTGGTCTCGATCTGAGCGATCTTGAACGCCTCCAGGATGCCGAGGATCGACACCAGGGCCACGTCCTTCTGGAGTGAGATGAAGTCATTGAGGATCGGCGGGCGCACGCGGCGGATCGCCTGGGGCAGCACCACGTAGCGCAGCGCCTGGACCCGGGTCAGGCCGACCGCGAGGGCGGCGTCGGTCTGGGTCTGATGGATCGAGGTGATGCCCGCGCGGAAGACCTCGGCCACGTAGGCGCTGTAGGCCATGGTCAGCGCGATGCCGGCCAGAAGGATCGGATCCTTCGGTACCCCGGACAGCTCCAGCGCCGGAAGGCCGAAGCCGAACAGGTAGATCAGGATGACCACCGGTGTACCGCGAAAGACATCGCAGTAGACGGCGGCCAGCATGCGCATCGGGAAGAGCGCGGCGGTGCCGGTGGTCCTCAGCAGCGCGATCAGCAGGCCGATGATCAGGACGGCCACCTCGATCACCATGAACATCTTGATGTCCAGCCAGAAACCCTCGAGAATTCTCGGGAACGACGTCTTGAACGCCTCGGGCGAGAAGAACTGCTCCTGCACCACGGGCCAGCCGCTGCTGTTGAGGACGATCGCCGCGGCGCCGCCGAAGACGACGATCGTCGAGATGACGGCGATCGCCTGGCCGCGCCGCGATCGGGCCAGCTTGGCCTTTTCGCGGGCGGCCCGGCGTTCACCGGGTGCTGCTCGGGTCATCGGAGTCGCGACGTGCCCCTCTAGGTGAGTTCGGGCGCCTTGGCCGCGTCACTCATCCATTGACGGGTGATCTCCTCGAGAGTGCCGTCCTCGTCGAGGGCCTTGATCGCCTTGTCGACACAGGGGGTCAGCTCGGAATCCTTGCCGAGCAGGGCGCCCCACTGGTCTCCGCCGGGAGCCTCGAACTGGCCGGCGACGGCGGCGTTGTCGAGCTCGGCGTCACGCAGGTAGATCGCCTGCGGCAGGTCGACCACGATCGCGTCCACCTGCTCCTGCTCGAAGGCGGTGACGACGTCGTTCGAGTTGTCGAACACCTTGGGGTCGCTGGCGGGCTGGATCTGCTGCTCGACGGCGTCGAACGCGGTGGTGCCGAGCTGAACGCCGATGGTCGCGTCCTGCAGCTGGTCGAGGCTGGTGATGCCGTCGAGCTCGGAGCCCTTGGGAACCAGAACGCCCTGGCTGGCGGTGTAGTACGGGGTCGAGAAATCGACGTTCTCGGCCCGCTTCGGGGTGATCGAGATCTGGTTCAGATCGAAGTCGAACTTCTTGTCACCCGGGGCGAACGAGACGTTGAAGGGGATGGTCGCCCACTCGACCTCGGACTTGTTGAAGCCGAGCTGATCGGCGATCGCGTAGGCGAGGGCCCCCTCGAATCCCTTGCCGTTGCTGGGATCGTCATCCTCGAAGTAGGGCGGGTAGGCCGGGCTGTCGGTGCCCACGGTGAGCACGCCGTCCTTGTAGGTCGCGAGGTTCTCCAGATCGCAGGTGGCCGCGGTGGTCGCGGTGGTGGTCGGTTCGTCACTGGACGAGTCGTCGTCGCTTCCGCAGCCGACCACGAAGGCCATGGCGAGCACGGGAACGAGCAAGAGGACGAGGCGAAGCTTGGTCAAGGGAATCCCTCCGATAATTGGCTTGGAACGGGAAGAGCCTACGTCACTCGCCGCCTCCGCAGGTTTTAGACTCCGCCCGACCTTGCGCCTCCAGGACGTGACCGAATTCTCGCTGGCCGTGTTGATCGTGGTGTTCGTGCTGCTCTGCGCGGCCTCGCTCGTCTCCTTCGGCATCGCGAAACGCAGGAAAGGGCGAACCTGGCGGCAGTACTACCCGCACCTGCTGCGCTCCTTCATGATCCGCCTGGCGGTGTCGGCGGCGGCCGCGATCTCGGTCTTCGCCCTGATCACCGCGGCACTGGTCCTGAACAGCCACCGACCGCCGGGAGACAACTCCCCGGTGATCCGGGTCGACGGACGGGGCGGCCCGGTCACGGTCGATCTCGCCATGGAAAATTGCGAGGATCCGATCTCGGGGACGATCTCGATGCGGCCCGGTCCGGGCAAAGTCCGGATCTACTCCGACGGCGAGGGGATCCGCGAGATCGCGGCCGCCGGCGATCGGCGGGCCTCGTTCACCCTGGACGACGCGATCGCCAAGCGCGGGCTGCTCTCCTGCTACGCCCAGCTGCCGCTGGTGCGCGGGGGCGATGGCCCTTCCCAGGTCAACCTGACGGTCGGTGACGAGATGCAGCTGGACATGGCCTCTTCGGTGCCTCCGGCCGAGGCCTACACGAACGGCCAGTGGTCCTGGGCATGCCCGGCCGCTGCCGCCTGCCCGGTGCTCGCCACCGTGAACTACGCGATCGAGGACGGCACCAAGCAGGTGATCGTGCTCGTGCTCGCCGCACTGTTCGGATCGATCATCGCGCTGTTCATCGGCGAGGCCCTGATCGAACCGATCCGCCGCCGTCTCGATCGGGAGCGTCCCGGCCAGTCCGGCTGACCGCGCCGGAGTCCCGGAGCAGCGCCGGGATCGAGTTCAGATCCACCTCTTCCACCGGCTTCGGCCTGCCGACGTGGTACCCCTGGGCGAAGTCCACCCCGTACTCCCGCAGCAGCTCCAATGTCTCGGCGTCCTCGACCTGTTCGGCGATCGTCAGCTTGCCCATGCCGTTCGATATCTCGACCAATGCCCTGACCAGCAGCCGGTCGGTCGGGTCGAGCGCGATCTGGCGGATGAACTCGCCATCGATCTTCACGTAGTCGCAGGCGATGTGCTTCAGATAATAGAAGGAGGCGAATCCCGTGCCGAAATCGTCCAGGGCGAAGCGGCAGCCCAGATCGGCGAGGCTGGCGGCGAAGGTCTGGGCGCTGGCGATATTGCCGATCGCCGACGTCTCGGTGACCTCGAAGATCAGGCCGGAGGGATCGGCGCCCGTGCTCTCCAGCTCCTCCGAGATCACCCTGAGCAGGCCGGGATCGCCGACCGAGCGGCCGGACAGGTTCACGCAGAGCCGGGGCTTGATCTCGCTGCCCGAGGCGCCGGCGAGGATGCCGATCGCCTTGCGGATCACCCATTGGTCGATCTCCTGGACCAGGTCGTGACGTTCGGCGATCGGCAGGAAGGCCCCCGGCGCGACGATCGAGCCGTCGCGGTCGCGCATCCGGATGAACAGTTCGTGGTGCGGTGCCCCGCCCCCGCGGAACGAGGCGATCGGCTGGGCGTACAGGACGAAATCGTCGCTGCTCAGGGCGGAACGTATCCTCGCCACCCAATCGAGGCTCTGCCCCACCTTCGATTCCTCCTGCGGATCGTAGAGGCGGGCTCCGTTGCGACCGGCGTCCTTGGCCTCGTACATGGCGACGTCGGCGTGGATCATCAGCTTCTCCTCGCTGATGTCCTGGTCCGGCGAGGTGAAGGCCACCCCGATGCTCGCGGTCACCCGGGCCGAGTAGTCGGGACCGTCGACCCGCACGTCGCTCGCCACCAGCTGACTCAGCTCGCGGGCGATCCGCAGCGCGCCCTCGCGGTCGATGTCGCGGAGCACGACCACGAACTCATCGCCGCCCTGCCTGGCCAGCGTGTCGGTGGTCCGCAGCCGCTTCTTCAGCAACTCGGCGGTGCGGATGATCAGCTGGTCGCCGACCGAGTGGCCGTAGGTGTCGTTGATGAACTTGAAGTTGTCGAGGTCGATGTTGAGGATGGCCAGCCCCTTGCGATCCGATCGTTCGTCGATCGCCTGGCCGAGCTCATCCTCGAATCGGCGCCGGTTGAAAAGTCCGGTCAGCGGGTCGTGGTCGGCGAGATGCTGGAGCTGGCGGCTGAGCTCATGCCGTTCGGTGATGTCCTCGACCATCGAGAGTGCCTGGCTGGCATGGCCGTCGGCGTTCCGGAGCATGCGGGCGGTGAGATAGATCCAGACGATCTGTCCGTCCTTGCGCACGTACCGCTTCTCCATCTCGAACCCGTCCGTCTCGCCGGCGAACATCGCGGTGCTGAGCTTCAGGTCGAGCTCGAGATCCTCGGGGAAGGTGATGTCGGCGAAGGTCATTTCGCGCAGCTCTTCGCCGGTGTATCCGGTGATCTTCTCGAAGGCCGCGTTCACGTGATCGAAGGTGCCGTTCTCCTGGACCAGGCAGAGCCCGATCGGACTCTGCTCGAACACCTGGCGGAATCGCAGCTCGGCCTCGCGCCCGGCCGATTTCGCGAGATGCTCCTCGGTGATGTCGGTCTTGACCAGGATCAGAACCGGGCCGTGGATCGGATGCTCGCTGAGCACGGCCGTGCACCGGCACCAGAGCTCGGACCGGTCGCGGGCGATCGAGCGGCTCTCGTAGCGGGAGGATCCCGTCGTGATCAGTTCGTGGGTCACCCTGCTTCGCTCGGTCTCCTCCTCCCCGCTCAGGTCGCCGGGCTTCATGTCGTCGATATGTGAGCCGATCAGGTCGCCCCGGTCGTATCTGTGGAGCAGGTCGAACTGGGGGTTGGTGAGCACGATCCGCGAGTCGCTCACCCTGATCACGGCCACCCCCTCGGACATGCCCTTGAGCACGTCGGCCTGTTCGGCGAGCACCGAGGTCGCCTCTCGCCAGCGGCTGTAGTAGCGCTGGAGCCGCTGCGAGGAGACCGCGATCACCCCCAGCAGGACGATCAGGACGAGGATCTCGCCCCCGCCCTGCCCGAACGACCTCTGTTCCTCTCCGAACCTGCCGGCCATGTACTCGCCGACCCCGATCACCGCCGGCAGGACGATCGCGGTCGGCACCAGATACCTGGCCATGGATGGCCCCGGCCCCTCGGAGAGCAGGAAGCCCACCAGCCCGCGATCGGGACGGAGGCAGACGTACGAGACATAGATCAGGACCAGCCCGATCGCAGTCGTGAAGCTGACCTCCTGCTTGCTGGCCGAGTCGAGGATCGAGTTCACCTGATACCCGTGGGAGAGCAGGGCGGCGAGCACCATCACGCCCAGGGCCGGTTCGAAGAATCTCGACCAGCGATGCCGGGGGCCGTCCCGGTCGAGCGTGATCAGCGCCAGGCTGAAGGTCAGGGTCAGGATCAGCACCGGGATGCTCGGGGTGGCCCATGCGCCCTGGTCGGCCCAGTTGATGTCGAGCCCCTCGCCCAGCTCGTTGAGGAGAAAGGTCAGGGCCGCGAAACCGCTGATGAAAGCGAGCGCCCAGCCAGCCCTGCCTCTCGCTCCCGTCTGGGGCACGGAGACCTCCACCTTCGATCGCAGCAGGAAGATCGATCCGCCGAGCATGCCGAGCAGGACCGCGGTCGCGACCGGCGCCGCCGGAGCCCCGAAATAGGCACCGCCGAGGACCCCCACCCCCAGGGCCCAGCCGACACAGACCACGATCGCGAGCACCACCGCGGCCAGACCGCCGATCACCGGTGCGATCCGGGCCGCCCGCATCCATTGCCGGAGCAGGCCGCTGCCGAGACCGGCATCGGTCTCGATCTTGGTCTTCCATGAGGGCGAATCGACCGGCGGCGACTCGGATTCGAGGAACTTGAGCGCGCGTGCCCGAATCTCGTCCTCACTCAAAGGAGGAGGCGGCGTTGCTTCACTGCTTGGTCGAATCTCGGCTACTGGAACCCCCCTCGGGCGTCCGATTGACCGCGGCACCCGAAATCCAACCTAACACCAATCGGTTCGAATCGATGAAAACGCCGGCACCTGAATGCCGGCTTGGGAGACTCAGGCGCTGAGCTCCCGGCCGATCGCCGCGACCAGCTCGTCGTCCTCGGGTTCGGTACCGGCCGGGAACTTGCCGACCAGGCTGCCATCCCGGGCGATCAGGTACTTCGCGAAGTTCCATTCCGGTTCCTCACTGGCGGCCGAAAGCCGTGTGAAAAGCGGGTTCGCGTTCTCGCCGACCACATCGGTCTTGGCGAACATCGGGAAGGTGACGCCGTAGTTCCTCTGACAGAAAGTGGCGATCTCCTCGTCACTTCCGGGCTCCTGGTCCATGAAGTTGTTCGCCGGGAACCCGAGGATCTCGAGGCCTTCGTCACGGTGGGCCTCGTAGATCCGCTGAAGACCCTCGAACTGCGGGGTGAGGCCGCACTTGCTGGCCGTGTTCACGACCAGGACGACCTTGCCGACGTATCCGCCGAGGTCCCTCTCGTCCCCTTCGAGTCCGGTCATCGACCCCGACAGGACCACTTCACCACTTTGATCGCTCATCGGCCCATACTAGTCGGGGGACCGGCCCGCCGAAAGCTCTCCGGAACCCCTAGCCGGCCGCGGTGGCGCTCGCCGCTTCGTCCCGGACCGCCTGCTCGGCGGCTTCCCAGTCCTCGTAGAGCTTCTGCACCTTGGCCTTGGCGTTGTCGTGGCGGCGGGTCGATTCGGCGGTCTTCTCCGGGGTCGACCAGGCGCTCGGGTCGGCCAGCTCGTCTTCGAGTTCGGCCAGGTCGGCTTCGGCCCGTTCGATCTTCTTCTCGAGTCCGGCCACCTTGCGGGCCGCGCGGGCGGTCTCCTTGGCGGCCGACCCACCCCGCTTCGCGTTCTCGCTCTTGTTCGCCTTGGCGCTCTGGACGGCGCGGCCGGCCTGGATCGCCTCGCGCTCGTCCCGGTCGCGCTGATACTCGGCCCAGCCGGTCGTGTAGCTCTTCAGCTCCTGGTTCTCGACGACGACCGTGCGGCTGCCCACCGCTTCGAGCAGCGCCCGGTCGTGTGAGATCAGGATGATCGCCCCGGTGAAGACCGAGAGCGCGTCCTCGAGCGCCTCACGGCTCTCGATGTCGAGATGGTTGGTCGGTTCGTCGAGCATCAGGACGTTGGCCCCGGAGGCGACCAGGATCGCCAGCGAGAGCCGCCGCTGCTCACCGCCCGAGATGTCGCTGAGCGACTTGTTGACGTCGCTGCCGGAGAACAGGAAGGCCCCGAGCAGGTCACGCACCTTCTGGCCCGAAAGTCCGGTCTCGCGGGCGGCCGCGTCGAGGATCGAGCCCTCGCCCGAGGCCGTGTCGGCATGCTGGGAGAGGTATCCGACCTTGGCGTTGTGTCCGAGCCTCACGCTGCCGCCGGCCGGCTTGCGTTCGCCGGCCAGGGTCTCGATCAGGGTCGTCTTGCCGGCCCCGTTCGGACCGACCAGGACCACGTGCTCGTCACGTTCGACCAGCAGGTTGGCGTCGTCGAGCAGCACCCGTCCCGGCACCTCGAGCCTGCCGTTGACCAGCTTCAGCACGACCCGGCTGGCCCTCTCCGGCTGCGGGAAGACGATCTGCAGCCGCCGCTTGTCCTCGGGATCGAACGAGAGCGCCTCGGACTTGATCTTGTCGATCTTCTTGATCTTGGACTGGGCCTGCTTGGCCTTGCTCGCCTTGTAGCGGAACCGGTCGACGAAGACCTCCATGCGCGCGATCTCGGCCTGCTGTTTCTCGATCGCCTTGCCGAGCGCGACCTGCCGCGCGGCATGCTCCTTGCGCCAGGCATGCCAGGGACCCTTGAAGTAGCGCGACTTGCCGGCCTCCAGCTCCAGCACGGAGGTGCCGACCGACTCGAGGAACCAGCGGTCATGGGCGACCAGGACGACCGCCGAATCGAGTTCCTGGAGGTAGGTCTCGAGCCATTCCAGGGTCGGGATGTCGAGGTGGTTGGTCGGCTCGTCGAGCAGCAGCAGATCGGCGTGGGTCGCGAGTGCCCTGGCGAGCGAGGCCCGGGTCAGCTCGCCGCCGGAGAAGGTCGAGAGATCGCGGTCGAACTCCTTGTCCTCGAAGCCGAGGCCGCGCAGCACGATCAGCACCTCGTCGCGCCAGCGGTAGCCGCCGGAAAGCTCGAGGCGCTGCTGGGCGGCCGAGTAGGCCCGCATGGTCTCTTCGTCGTGGTCGCCGGCCGACATCTTCGCCTCGAGGCGTTCCAGCTCGGCCTCGGTCTCGATCGTGTCGGCCCGCCCGCTGAAGACGTACTCCTGCAGGCTGAAGTCGGATTCACGTGGCGGACGCTGATCGTGGAGCGCGACGCGGATGCCTTTGGCCAGGCTGAGGCTGCCCGAGTCGTTCACCAGCTCGCCGGCCAGAATCCGCAGCAGAGTGGACTTTCCGGCACCGTTCCTGCCCGAAAGCGTCATGCGGTCGCCGCGCATCAGCTTGAATGACACGTCCGAGAAGAGCGGGTCCCCACCGAGGTGGATTCCGAGATTGGATGCGGTTGCGATGGCCATGAACGAAACAGTCAGTCTGCCAACTGCCATGCATCGCCGCACTCAGAGTGGAAGGCGGCCCTTCGTTGTGGGAGGATTCTGCGCTTCGGCAAGCAGAATGAGAGTGGTTCATGAGCAACGGTGACTTCAGGCCCAACCCCGGCCGCAACCCGCAGTCCGGCACTCCCTGGGAGAACCAGGTCCCGTCCTACGAATCGGCGCACGGCGTCTCGCCCTACCCGCCGATCGCCGACTACGGCTTCCTCTCCGACGGCGAGGTCTCGGCCCTGGTCGCACCGAGCGGCAACATCGAGTGGTTCTGCCTGCCCCGGTTCGATTCACCCAGCGTGTTCGGCTCGATCCTCGACCGCAGCGCCGGCAACTTCCGGCTCGGTCCGGCGGACATCAACGTGCCCACCCACCGCCGCTATCTGCCCGGCACGATGGTCCTGGAGACCAGCTGGGGCACCGGTGACGGCTGGATCATCGTCCGCGACGTGCTGCTGATCGGCCCCTGGCATCACGAGCGGGACCGTTCGAACACCCATCGGCGTGCCCCCACCGACTACGACGCCGATCACGTCCTGCTGCGCATGGTGCGCTGTGTCCACGGCGAGGTTCAGCTGGTGATGGACTGCAAGCCGGTCTTCGACTACGGCCGCAGGCAGGCCAGCTGGGAGTACGCCGGCGAGGGCTACCGCGAAGGGATCGCGACCGCCCCGGGCTCCGACATCGAGCTGCGCCTCACCAGCGATCTCAATCTCGGCTTCGAGGGGCCGCGCACGACCGCCCGGACGTTGCTGAAGGAGGGCGACGTGCGTTTCGTGGCGCTCTCCTGGAGCGAGCACGCGCCCCCGCAGGACTACGACGAGGCCTACAACCGCCTCGTCTGGACCGCGCATCACTGGCAGAACTGGCTGGCTCGCGGCACCTTCCCCGATCACCCCTGGCGAAGCTACCTGGAGCGTTCCGCGCTCACCCTGAAGGGCCTCACCTACTCCCCGACCGGCGCCCTGATCGCCGCCGCGACCACCTCGCTCCCGGAGACCCCGAAGGGCGAACGCAACTGGGATTACCGCTACTCATGGATCCGCGACTCGACCTTCACCCTTTGGGCGCTGTACACGCTCGGCTTCGATTGGGAAGCCAACGATTTCTTCTACTTCATCGCCGATGTCGCGCGAGGCACCGACGACCTCCAGATCATGTACGGGGTCGCCGGGGAGACCAAGCTGAACGAGGAGATCCTTCATCACCTGCACGGATACGAGGGAGCTTCGCCGGTCCGGATCGGCAACGACGCCTACAACCAGAACCAGCACGACGTCTGGGGCGCGGTGCTCGACTCCTTCTACCTCCACACCAAGTCCCGCGACGGCCTGCCGGAGGAGATCTGGCCGATCCTGAAGCAGCAGGTCGATGCCGCGCTCGCCAACTGGGAGGGCAAGGATCAGGGCATCTGGGAGGTTCGGGGGGAGCCGCAGCACTTCACGTCCTCCAAGGTCATGTGCTGGGTGGCGCTTGATCGCGGCACCAGGCTCGCCCGCCTGCGCGAGGATCACGAGCTGGCCGAGGAGTGGCAGCTCGCGGCCGACGCGATCCACCAGGACATCTGCGAGAACGCGGTCGACGATCGCGGCGTCTTCACCCAGCACTACGACACCGATGCCCTCGACGCGTCATGTCTCCTGCTGCCGCTGCTGCGTTTCCTGCCCGCCGACGATCCCCGGATCAAGGCGACGGTGCTGGCGATCGCCGACGAGCTCACGGTCGACGGCCTGGTTCTCCGCTACCGGGTCGACGAGACCGACGATGGATTGAACGGCGAGGAGGGCAGCTTCACGATCTGCTCGTTCTGGCTGGTCAGCGCCCTGGTCGAGATCGGCGAGCTGGACCGGGCCCGCCAGCTCTGCGAGCGCCTGCTCGGCTACGCGAGCTCACTCCAGCTCTACGCCGAGGAGATCGATCACGATTCCGGCCGCCACCTCGGAAACTTCCCTCAGGCGTTCACCCATCTGGCCCTGATCAACGCCGTGATGCACGTGATCCGGGCCGAACAGGAGATCTCCGAGAAGTAGTGCAATAGGGGTGTCAATACGGTAATTCGTGTAACTGCACACTGTATGGGGTGTTACGTTGAGCACATGAAGACCCGTCTGCTGTCCACTCTCGTCCTGCTCCCCCTGATCGTGCTCGCGTCCGCCGCTCCCGCCGCCGCACAGAAGCCGATCCCGAACATCAATCAGACCCAGCCGTACCGCGCCCTCAAGTCCTATGTCGGATTCCTCGAGGCGAAACGTGCCGTCCCGGCCAGCTCCGAGACCAAGGCCACCTACAAGCTCACTCTTTCCAGCAAGCGCACCAAGGCCAACCTGAAGGCCAAGTCCCTCTACAACCGGCGCATCGTCCGCATCAGCAAGCAGGACGACAACAAGCAGCGGCGTCAGATCAAGCTGATCCGCCAGGCCCAGAAGTCCAAGGTCGCCGGGCTGAAGAGCGATCTGGCCGATCGCCTCGCGAGCCTCCGCGCCAAGGAGAACGTCGCGATCGCCCGCATCAACGATTCCTACGGGTCGAAGATCACCTCTTTGACCAACAAGCGCAACATCCTGCAGAAGCGTCTCGACAAGACGACCAGCCAGGCCAAGCGCGACAAGATCACGATCAAGATCAACGCGGTCCAGAAGCAGATCAACGTGCTGGTGAACGCCAAGCAGGCTGACCTGAACGTGGTCGAGACCAAGTACAACGGCCGCACGGCGAACGTCAACGACCTGTTCGCCGCCAAGATCCAGCGGGCCAAGGATTCCGCCGCCCGTCAGATCAAGCAGGCGAAGAACGCCTACAAGAAGCTCTACCGCGAGCAGCTCGCGGCCGCCAAGGAGAAGCAGGCCGGCGAGATCGGCCTGATCACCGATCTCAGCAACCGGGGCACCGGATACATCGCGGAGATGCCCCCGGCCGTCTAGTCAAACGTCCTGGGTAGGCCAACGAAAGGACCCGCCCGGCGGGTCCTTTCTATTGCAGCGCCCAGGCCGCTCTGGCAATGATCGTGGGCCAATTTGGCCCACGATCATTACCAGACCCCGCTCAATACGAGTCTTCGCAGGCCCTGCCGTCGTGGTCGGCATCGAGGCGGTGCGGGTCCCTCTTCTTTGAACCCTTGTGCTTCTTGAAGAACTTCTGAGCCTGCCGCTGAGTCTTGAAGTCAGAGCAGTCCCTGTCGCGAAACGCCTCGGCGGGTGAGGCGCTCACCGCGAGTAGGGCAGCCGTGACAAATGCGACAGCTCCGGCACTCATCCGCTTGTGGATTACGTCCATGTTCCTTGTCCCCCATGTGACGGTATCGCGCTCATTCGCGATACCTGTGCCTCAAGCCTAGACAGAAATCCAACAAGTCGTAGTCGTAGCAGCCACTCCCCCTTTTTCGTTTCTGGGTCGAATCGAATATGTATCTCGTGTGTGATTCGACCCAGAACGGCGGTGCCGGCTGGATGTCTTGCTGCTGGGCGGCCCCTTGGTGGGGAGGCCTTGTTGGAACCGTTTATGGAGACGGCGGGAATTGAACCCGCGTCCGCGGTCGCGTGACGAAAAGCGTCTACAGGCTTAGCCGGTGCTTTGTTCTCGCCTTCCGCGGGCCGCACCAACGGGCACTACGGAAGACCAGTCCCTTAGATGTCCCCTTGAGGTCAGGACATCCCTCGCAGGTAAGCCCGTTTCTGAAGCCGGTGCCCCACCCCACGGGCCGAGGGTGGACCGACTCTCATTGTCCTAGAAGTTATCTAGGCAGCGAGGGCGAACTCATGGTCCGCACGTATTGGTTTTTTGCCGTTTTTTTACGAGGCCAACGACATCCTCGACCTGCAACTCTTCGCACGGTCCGACTGCGTCGAAGCCTGTCGTCCCCTTGAATGTTGCCCCTTCATTGTACGCCCTCACCCGATCCCGGTCAACGCGGGGCTTGCGGCCTGTACGTTGAGTGGACCACCCGACCGTCAGGAGCCGAATGAGCGACCCGAGTGAGCAGTCCGAATATGACGTGATCGTGATCGGGGCCGGGCCGGCCGGGGAGGTCGCCGCCGGCAGGCTCGCCGAGGGCGGGCTCGATGTCGCGATCGTCGAGAAGCACCTCGTGGCCGGCGAATGCTCCTATTACGCCTGCATGCCCTCGAAAGCTCTTCTGCGCCCCGGTGAGCTGCTGAAAGAGGCCCAGCGGGTCCCAGGGGTCAAGGAGGCCGTGAACGGCGAACTGGACGTGCCTTCCGCTCTGAGGCGCCGTGACGAGGTCATCCACGATCTCGACGACTCGGCCCAGCTGCCGTGGCTAGAAGAGCGGGGAATCGACCTGATCCGCGGAACCGGCGGCCTGGACGGTGAACGCAGGGTCCGGGTCGGGGAGCGGACCCTGACCGCGCGCCGGGCGATCGTCATTTCCACCGGCACCGGCGCGGCGATCCCGCCCATCCCCGGGATCGAGGACGTCGACATCTGGAACAACCGCGACGCGACCACGGCCAAGACCGCCCCGCGATCCATGATCGTGCTGGGCGGTGGTCCGGTCGGCTGCGAGCTGTCCCAGGCCTGGGCCGATTTCGGCACCGAGGTCACGCTGATCGAACCGGAGCCGCGCCTGCTCGCCCGGGAGGAATCCTTCGCCGGCGAGCAGGTCGCCGCTTCACTCCAGACGAAGTACGGCGTCAGGGTCATCTTCGGTGCCAGGGCCGACCGCCTCTCTCAGCAAGGTGACGTGATCACGGTCGAACTGAGCGATGGCCGGAAGGTCGAGGCGGAAAAGCTGCTGATGGCGACCGGCCGCAGGCCGATGCTAGACGGGCTCGGTCTGGAGTCGATCGGACTGGACACCGGCGGATACATCGAGACCAGGGAGAACATGTCGGTCGGAGGATTCGATTGGCTCTACGCGGTCGGCGACATCAACGGGCGGATCCTGCTCACCCACATGGGCAAGTACCAGGCCTGGATCGCCAGCGAGTGCATCCTCGGCCGTCCCGTGGCCGAGATAGCCGAGCCGTACGGCGCGCCGCGGGTCACCTTCACCGATCCCCAGGTGGCCGCGGTCGGCCTGACCGAGGCCGACGCCCGGGCCGCCGGAACCGAGATCGACGTGATCGACGTATCGACCGGCTCGACCGCGGGAGCCTCCTTCACCGGGAAGGATGTGGAGGGAACCTGCCGGCTGGTGGTGGACAAGGCCGATGGCACCATCGTCGGCGCGACCTTCACCGGATTCGAGACCGCCGAGATGATCCACGCGGCCACGATCGCGATGGTCGGCGAGGTGCCGATGCACCGGCTGCGCCACGCGGTCCCCTCCTTCCCGACCAGAAACGAGATCTGGCTGCGGCTGGCCGAGAAGTACGAACGCCGACACACCTAGGGGCTAGAGTCCCCGGCATGCGCATCCTGGCTTTCAGCGACCTTCACTGTGACCTCGAACAGGCGAACCGCCTGACCGAACTCTCGGCCGAAGCCGACGTCGTCATCGGCGCCGGTGACTTCGCCTCGATCCACGAGGGGCTGGAAGTGACGATCGGCGCGCTCGCCGGGATCACGACCCCCACCGTGCTGGTCTGCGGCAACAACGAAAGTCTCGGGGATCTCCAGGAAGCGGCGACGGCCTGGCCCGCCGCGACCGTGCTCCACGGCAACTCGACCGAGATCGAGGGACAGACCTTCTTCGGACTCGGCGGGGGCATCCCGACCACGCCCTGGTCCTGGAGCTACGACCTCGACGAGACCGAGGCCGAAGCGGCACTCGCCGATCTCACCGGGGACGCGGTCCTGGTGGTCCACTCACCGCCGAAGAACCATTGCGACCTCGCCGGCGGCGGCCTCCACCTGGGCAGCACCGCGATCGCGGCCGCCATCGAGCGCGCCCAGCCGAAACTGGCCGTCTGCGGCCACATCCACGAATCCTGGGGCGAGCGCTCGAACATCGGCGCCGCCGAGATCGCGAATCTCGGCCCGAACGGCACCTGGTTCGATCTCTAGCCGCGCTGTCTGCCCATGAAACCGTCCTCGACTTCTATGAGCGAAGTTGACTGGGATGCATTGTTCAGACCGTGATCCGGCCGCGCAGCGACTCGATCAGCTCGGCCGGGAATCCGGGAACCTTCTCGAGATCCTCGACCGAACGGTAGCCGCCGAAGCGCTCCCGGTAGGCGAGGATCCGGGTCGCCTGGGTCACCGACAGGTCGGCGTCGCGCAGCTCCTCGAAAGTGGCGCTGTTCAGATTCAGCGTGCCTGAAGAAGGCTTGGAGCCCGAGAGTCCACCACCGAACAGCGGCGATCTGGCGACCGGCGCGGGCGCCTCGTCCGGATCCTCCGCCGGCGGCGTGTAGGCGGGAGTCTCGGCCACGGGAGGCGGTGTGAACGCGGGCGCCGCCGGTTCGGGCCGTGCCGGTTCGGGCCTGGCGGGCGGCTGAGTCGATTCCTCCAGGGCGGCGGCGGCGACCTCTTCGGCGGCCTTCGCCCTTTCCTCGGCCTCGATCGCGCGCTCCTCGGCCCGGTCGATGCCGGTGATCACTTCACTCAGGCGGCGTTCGCGTTCGGACTCGTCGATCTTCAGCTGAGCCAGCCGTTCGGCGAACGCGGCCCGCTTCTCGGCGTCCTCGGCCCGCTGTTCGATCCGGGCGAGACGTTCCTCGGCCTCGCGCAGGGTCCGGTCACGTTCGTCGCTGTTCGCCTGGAGCCGCTGCTCGACGGCGGCGAGGCCGGTCGGAGTCGGCGGCACCTCTTCGGCGGTCTCGATCTCCCGCTGGATCTGCTCGGCCTGATCGAGCCGTTCCTCGATCGCCGGCTCCGGTTCCGGCTCGGCGGCGGGGACCGGAGCGGGTGGCACCGGCGCGCCGATCCCGCGGCCCTGCTCGGCCTTGATCTCGGCGACCTTGGCCTTCAGCCGCTGTTCGGCGTCACGCGCCGCGTCGTCGGGGGAATCGCTCTCTTCTTCGGCGTCCTCGCCCTGCCCGGATGCCGCCTTGGCGACCAAGCCGCCACCGGCGGCTCCGGCGGCGAAGGCCGCGGCGGCCTCACCGACGGTGGCGTCGAGCCCGGGAGCCTCGATCGCGGGCTCATGCTCGACCTCGGGTTCCGGGGCGGTCTCGGGCTCGTACGCGACCTCGGGCTCGGCGGGAGATTCGTCCGTATCGCTCGGCAGGTCGTACACCTGGGTCGGGTATTCACCCTCCTCCGCCGGCTCCACGGGAGCGGGGGCCGGAGCCGCCTCGGGCGGGGCCGGCTCGACGGCGGTCTCCCGGGGCGCGTTGGCCATCGCGGCCGCGGTCGCCGCCGAGAGCTCGGCCGGGGTCGGGGTCGGCGACGTGAAAGCGGTGTCCGGCTCGTCGTGGACGGACTGGATCACACCGGCGGCCGGCGCGGTCTGGGTCGGGCTCACCGGGGCCGGTACGGGACCGGAGCGAGCGACGGCCGCGGCGGCCTGAAGCTGATCCCGGGCCGACTGCTTCTCGGCCTCGACCGGATCGGCGGGCAGGTTGGCACTGAGCGGCAGTGTCGTGGAAGGCGACATCGCCTGGCGCCCTTCGAGCCCGGCCTTGCGGCGCAGGCGCTCCTCTTCGCGGGAGCGCTGCATGGCGGCCCGCTTGCGGCGGCGGATCTCCGAGGCGGAGGGAACCGAGGCGGGCGATCCGGCGGCAGCGGCCTTCGGTCCCTTGGCGTCCTTGGATCGTCCGCGCATGATGAAGATCCCGGCCAGGATCGCGGCCAGGACCACGATTCCGATGATGATGAACGGCGCGTTGTCGGTCACGAAATCGCTCACCTTGTCGAAGAAGCTCTTGTCGTCATCGGCGCTGCTGTCACCGGTGACGCCGGTGGCTCCCTGCAGGGCTGCGATCTGCTCGGGCGTCATCGAGAGCGGCGCTTCGGTCGATGAGGTGTCCGTGGGGATCTCGGTGCCGGTGGCGCCGGTCAGTCCGGTGGTGTCTGCTGAGGAGACGGCGACGGGTCCGGCGGCACCGGTCAGGGCCGCGATCAGCAGAAACGTCGAAATGAATCTCTTGAATCTCGTACTCATTCGTTCCAATCCTCGCAGGCTCGTGATAAGCAGATGTAAACGTCCGTTGCCCTGGTGTTCATCTTGCCACCATCGGGTGGTTCAGGAACGATAGCGGCCCTTGAATTCCCGCTCGACATCACGCTGGACGTCGCGATCGGCGATCTCCCGGCGGCGATCCTGACCCTCCTTGCCCTTGGCGAGCGCCAGTTCTACCTTCGCCTTCGGTCCCTTGAAATAGATCCGGGAGGGGATCAGGGTGAGACCCTTCTGCTGGGAGGTGCCGATCAGGCGTTCGATCTCCCCGCGGTGGAGCAGCAGCTTGCGCGGCCGCTCGGGATCGTGATTGTTGGTGGTGGCCGGCGCGTAGTGCGGGATGTGCAGGTTGCGCAGCCAGACCTCGCCGTCGTCGATCACGGCGTAGGAATCGCCCATCTGGGCATTGCCCTGGCGCAGCGCCTTGACCTCGGTTCCGAGCAGCGAGATACCGGCCTCGAATTTCTCGATCAGTTCGAACTTCTGCCGGGCACGGCGATTCGTGGCGACGTCGCCCGATGCCGGAGCCCTCTTCTTCTTGGTCTTCTTGCTCATGCCCAGACCAATCTAGTGCCTATCCGTCGGCGGGTTCGAGGTCGACCCGGCCCCGTGCGGAATCGACCCGCTCGACCGTCACCGTGATCGGATCCCCGAAGCGCACGGCCCGTCCGGTCTTGCTGCCGATCAGCGCGGTCTCCTGCTCGTTGAGGTCGAAATACTCGCCCCGGATCTTGCGCACAGGCACGAATCCCTCGTAGACGTCGCCGAGCTTGCCGCCGAAGGTGACGAATGCCCCGGCCCGGATCACGCCGGAGACCTCACCCTCGAACTCGCTGTCGCGGCCGCGCTCGAACAGTTCCCGTTCGAGCAGGAACGCGGCGCAGATATCGTCCGCGTCCCGCTCCATGCGGGCCGAGGCGCGCTCCTTGTCCGAACAGTGAAGCGCCGCCAGCCCGACGAACCCCGGTTCCGGCTTGACCTCGCCCGCACCGAGCTCGGCCAGCAGGCCGCGGTGCACCACCAGATCGGGGTATCGCCGGATCGGGGAGGTGAAATGCGAGTAGGCGGTGCTGCCGAGCCCGGCATGCCCGAGGTTCTTCTCGGAGTAGCGGGCCGGTTTCAGCGATCGCAGGATCAGCGAGGAGTAGGCGGCCTCGCCGTGTCCGCGGCGGGCGGCCTCGCGGGACACGGAGCGCGAAGCCTCGACCGCGATCTGGCCGGCCTGGCTCGGGCCCATGCCGTCGTACGCGGGCGGAGCGGGCAGGTCCAGCGAGGCGAGCTGCTCGAGCAGATGCTCGATCCGGTCGGGATCGGGCTGCTCATGCACCCGGTAGAGGGTCGGTGTGTGGCGGTTCTCGAGCATCGCCGCGACCTGCTCGTTGGTCAGCACCATGAGCTGCTCGATCAGCCGGTGGGCCTCGGTCTGGGCTTCGGCGGCCGCGGAGATCACGTGACCGTCCGAATCGAAACGGAACGACGGTTCGGCCGAGCTGACCTCGAGAGCACCGCCGGCGCGCTTTCCGGCCAGATCGGCGGCGATGGTCCGGGTCAGGCCGATCGGCTCGGCCACCGCCTCGGGTGGTTTCTCCCTTCCGGCGAAGATCCGGTCGAGCTGGTCGTAGTCGAGCCTCGCGTCCGACCGGATCGTCGAGCGGTAGAAGGCGGCCGACTCGACCTCTCCCCCGCCCGAGATCAGGATCTCGGTTGTCACCGCGTTGCGTTCGACCCCGGGTGAGAGCGAGCAGACCCCGGCACTGAGGACCTTCGGCAGCATCGGTTCGACCGAGGTCGGGAAGTAGGTGCTGTTGGCGCGTTCGTAGGCCTCGTACTCGAGCGCCGTTCCCGGCCTCACGTATGCGGCGACGTCGGCGATGTGGATCCAGAGCCGGACCCCGTCGCCCTCCCTTTCGGCCGACACCGCGTCATCGAAATCGCGGGCGGTCGCGGGATCCACCGTGAAGGTGGGTTTCTCGGTCAGATCGCGCCGGCCGCCCGGGGGATCGAGCGGGTTGAGCGATGCGCTCTCGGCCTCGGCCTCCAGGCCCTTGGCGAAACCCCGCCGCCCGAGCTTCTCGGTGGCGAACGCCTCGCAGACATCGGTGGCGTTGTCGATCCGGCCGAGATCCCTGACCATGCGGGCACGTCCCCCTCCGAACTCCGCCAGGACGATCTGTCCGGGCCGCGAGCGGACCTTGCGGTCGAGGGCGACCTGCTCGCCGGGCACGAAGATCGGCCGGGCGACTGTGAAGCGCCCGCGCTTCTCCAGGATCGCGACGTGAAACTCTCCCCGTGGCCGCGCCCGGCCTGCCCGTGGGCGCGCCATCTAGGACCCGTCGCCGGAGGCGGCGATCTCGCCGGAAAGCACTTCGTACGCACGGTCGAGCTGGGTGTCGCGCTCGGCGTCGGGGGCGAGCCTCGCGACCACGTCGGGCTTCAGGCCCTTGCCGGCGAGCGAGACGCCGTCAGCCGTGAAGAACTCGCCGACGGTGAGGTCCAGCGCGCCGCCGCTGTCGAGGTTGATCACCTGCTGGAAGACTCCCTTGCCGAAGGTGCGCGTGCCGACGACCGGGGCATCGATGTTGGTCTGGAGAGCCGCGGCGAGGATCTCGGCGGCGGAGGCCGTGTCACGGTTCACGAGCACGGTCACGGGGAAGTCGCCGATGTCGCCTCCGACCGCCCGATAGGTCTCGTCCTTCTCGGTGCGTGACTTCGTCTCGACCACGATCTCGTCCTTCGGAACGAAGATGCTGGAGGTGAGCACGGCTTCCGGCAGGAGGCCGCCACCGTTCGCCCTCAGGTCGAGGACCAGGCCCTCGGCCCCCTTCTCCCTGACCTTGTCGACCGCGCGGCGCAGCGCTCTCGAGGCGCCGTTGCTGAAAGTGGTGAGCCGGACATAGCCGAGCTTTTGCCCGTCGACGTCCTTGACTCTGTTCGAGGTGATCGGGACGCGGATCTCTTCACGGGTGAGCGTGAGCTCCTCGGTCTTGCCCTTGCCCCGCTTCTTGATCCCGAGCACGACGTCCGTGCCCTCGGGGCCCTTGATCTTGGCGACGGTCAGGTCGGCGCTCTCGCCCTTGATCGATTCGCCGTCGACCGTGACGATCACGTCACCGGTCTCGATGCCGGCGTCATCGGCCGGCGAGTTCTTGAAGACGTATCCGACCCGCAGCCCGTTCTTGCCGGCTTCGCCGACGGTCATGCCGACCCCGCTGAAGCTCCCTTCGATCGAGTCGGTGAAATCCGCCAGCTGCTTCGGATCGAAGTAGTGCGAGAAACGGTCCTTGTACTGCTTGCGCAGCTTGCTGACCATGCCCCGGATCGAGGCGTCCTGGACCTGGTCCGGATCGGTCTCGCGGAAGTACTTGCGGCCGATCACCTCGGCCGCCTCGTCGCTCGGTGAGACGCCCGGCCCGGCCGGGGACTCGATGAAGATGTCGCTGACCGCGGTCGGCAGGTTCTCGGGATGGCCACCGATCCAGAGACCGGTGACCATGCCGATGACCACGGCGAACAGCGCCAGGAAGGCGACTCTCATCGAGCCGCGGCCTGACTCAGACCTTGAGGAAGCGGCGCAGTGTCAGTCCCGACCCGATCGCCGAGACGAGCACCGCCGCTCCGAACAGGCAGGCGACCAGGACGATGAAGGACATCGAGTCCTGCGCCTGCATCAAGGCGAAGCTGTCCGAGAGCGGGTCCAAGATGGTGACTTTGCCGATCCACAGGACAAGTATCGCAATCGCGCCGCCGAGCATGCCGACCACGACACCCTCGATCATGAACGGCCAGCGGATGAACCAGCGGGTCGCTCCGACCAGGCGCATGACCTCGATCTCGCGGCGACGGGTGTAGATCGAGAGCTTGATCGTGTTGCCGATCAGCAGCAGCGAGGCGGCGATCAGCAGTGCGGTGAGCACGGTCAGCACGATCTTCAGGGCACCGGTGACCTCCTCGATCTTGCGGGCCGTGGCCTGGCGGTTGTCCACCTTCTCGATGATCGGCGAGATGAAGGTCGGCTGGCCGCTCTTGGCGGGCGGCTGGATCGAGGCCCGGATCGCGTCGAGGTTGGCCGCGTCGTCGGGCTTGACGATGAAGTTGGCCGGCAGCGGGTTGTTGCCGTTGAGCATCGCCAGGACGTCGCGCTGCTCCTGACCGGTCTCGGCCTTGAACTCCTTGAGCGCGTCGTCCTTGGTCAGGTAGGTGACGGTGCTGACGTGCGGCAGAGCTTCGATCTCGCTCTGCAGGGCCGTGGTCTCGGCCTTGGTCGCGTCGTCGTGGAGGTAGACGCGGACCTGCAGCTCGTCGCGGACCTCGGAGCTCTTGCCCTGGGCGGTCTGGAAGACCGGGATCAGGATGCCGATCAGGATCGCGGTCAGGACCGTGGTGACGATCGCGGCGGTGGTCGGCGCGACGTTCTTGCGAATCGCGCGCAGCGCTTCGCCGGTGAAGAAGAAAAGCTTGCCCATCAGTGAACTCCCTGGCCGTGGCCGTTGGTGTGACCTTCGACGCCCACGCCCATCTCGGCCCGCATGCGGACGCCGAACTCGGTGGTGGACTCTTCCGTGTAGCCGCCCGCGATCTCGTCGCGGATGACGCGGCCTTCGTAAAGCTCGATGACCCGGCGGCGCATGCGGTCGACCATCTCGCGGTCGTGCGTGACGACCACGACCGTGGTTCCGGTCTTGTTGATCCGGTAGAGCAGCTGCATGATGCCGACCGAGGTGACCGGATCGAGGTTTCCGCTGGGCTCATCGGCCAGCAGCAGGGGCGGATGGTTCACGAATGCCCGTGCGACCGATACGCGCTGCTGCTCGCCGCCCGACAGTTCGTCGGGGTAGTTGTGAAGTTTGGTGGAGAGACCGACCAGGCGCAGGGTCTCCGGCACCTTCTGGCGGATCTCGGCCCGCGAGGCTCCGATCACCTGGAGGGCGTAGGCGACGTTGTCGTAGACGGTGCGGCTCGGGAGCAGCTTGAAGTCCTGGAACACGGTGCCGATGTTGCGGCGAAGCTGCGGGATCTTCTTGTCGGAAAGCTGGCCGATGTCGCGTCCGGCGATCGAGACAACACCGTCGGTCGGCTCGAGCTCACGGATCAGCAGCTTGATCAGGGTGGACTTGCCGCAGCCGGTCGGTCCGACCAGGAACACGAAATCTCCGCGGTTGATCGCGAGTGAGACCCGGTCGACGGCCAGGTGCCCCCCGGCGTAGACCTTGCTGACGTCACGCATCTCGATGATCGGAGCTCCGCCCTTGCGGGGACGCTCGGCGCTGCGGCGGGCGCGCGCCTCTTCGAGTTCCGCCTTGACCTGTTGCTTGTTGTTCTTCTTTCCGAAAGCCATCTGATCGGCCCTATTCCGGAGCGAGGGTCCGATTCCTTCCGCTGGAAGGGATCGACCGGCCCGCCCTATTAGTTCGAGGGTTACGTCTAGGAATTATTAGCGTTTGCTAGCAAATGGTACTCGCTAACCTTCAACGATGCCCGATCAAGCCACAGCGGCAGGATTTCGTGCGTTCGCGATCGGAGCGGCGATGCTCGTGCTGCTCTCGATCGGCTTCGCCGCCGCCCCCTCGAGTTCATCAGCCGCCCAGATCAGCATCATCAACGGCAAGCCGACGACGATCGGCGAATGGCCGTGGCAGGTCGCGCTGACCGGATCACAGAAGGTCGCGCCCCAGGCGACCACCAGGGCACGCTTCTTCTGCGGCGGCTCACTGCTCACCCCCGAGCTCGTGATCACTGCGGGACATTGCGTCGCCGACCTGAAGCCCCGGCAGATCAAGCGGATCGAGATCGTCGGTGGCCGCACCCACCTCAACGACGAGACGAAGGGCACGGTCGTCGGCGTGAAAGAGCTCCTCATGCCGCTCCGGGCCGATGGCAAGCGCAGGTACAAGGCACGCTTCGGGGTGGCCGACTGGGATGTGGCACTGCTCCGGCTGAAGTCCCCGATCGATACCGGGACCATCAAGCTCGCCGGTGAGGACGAGGCCGCCAGCTGGAGTCCGGGACAGATGCTCTCCACCACGGGCTGGGGCGTCACCGGCCCGGACAACCGCAAGTCCAGCAACGTGCTCAGGGTCGCGAGGCAGGTCATGCTGCCCGACAGCGTCTGCAGGAAGGCCAACGGCCGGGTGTACCGCAAGTCGACGATGAACTGCATCGGCGCCCCCTCCTCCCATGCTTCGACCTGTTTCGGCGACAGCGGCGGGCCGCTCGTCGCTCCGGTCGGCACCGAGTACCGGCTGGTCGGGCTGACCAGCTTCGGTGACTCCTACTGCCGTCCGGCCCTGCCCTCGGTCGACACCCGCATCGCCGGCGCGCCGATGCGGCGCTGGGTTCAGGACACCGTGATCGAGCTGACCGGCATCGACCCGATCGGCAGCGGCGGCGTCGCCCCGCCTCCACGCGAGTGGTGCCGGGTGCCGGACGTCTACGGATCGAAGCCGGGTGAGGCCCGCTCGGCGGTGACCGCGGCCGGCTGCCGGGTGAGCCAGGTGAAACGGACCAAGGTCAGGTTCGGCCGCAAGGGCCGGGTCGTCGGAAGCTCCTTCTTCCCGGGCTGGCTGGCTCCGGTCGGCACCGGAATCAAGATCTACGTCAAGCGCTGATGCGACGGAACGACCTGAAACGCATCGCTCTCGGCACCGCGGCCACTCTCGCGGTCGCCGGCATCCTCGCCGGCTGCGGCGGCGAGGACGATCCGGCCTCATCGAAGCCCACCCCGCCCGCGGCTCAATCCGAACCCGTCAAGCCTCGGGGCGCCACCGGCCCGGCCAGCGCGAACGACGAGCGCCCCGCCGCGCCCGACGACAAGATCTCGGAACGCCCGGGTGGCCCCGAGGACAAACGGGGCAAGGCCGAGAAGCCCAGGAAACGAGCCGGTGTCAGCGGGGGCATCTCCCCCGCGCCGGCCTCCCCCTGAAACCGCTCAGTCGGACTCTTCGGCGGTGACCAGGGTCACCGCGAGCATCACGCAGCCGATGGCCAGGGCTGCCAGCACCATCGCGATCCCGATGTAGAGCGGGGCCCCGGAACTGAAGGCGATGCTCATCAGCGCGCCGACTCCGGCAACCCCGAGCACCGCGACCACCGACCGGGGGCGAGGTCCGCCCAGCTCGGTCATCGGCCCCACCCGGGTCTCGACCACGGTGTTCCGGTCCGAGCCGGGATCGAAGCGACCCCCGAGAACCAGTCCGTAGAGCAGGAGCAGCGAGGGAATCAGGATCAGCATCCCGACCGCGATGCAGACCAGCAGCCCAATGATCACGTTGTCGGCCGCGGCGGCGTCGGAGACGGTCAGGCCGGGCAGGATGTCCGGCGACTGGGCGATTCCCCATCCCGCGACCACGGCGATCACCGCACCGGCAGCACAGAACCGGGCCAGCTCGTACCGGCGCATCCAGAGGAAGGCGATCGTCGCCAGTCCGGCCACGGCCGAGGCCAGCACCGCGACCAGCCCCGCGCCGGAGGTGAGGCCGTCGTAGATCTCCCGGGCATCGTTGTGCATCACCGCGATGCCGATCGCGGCGACCGCTCCGGCCACCAGCCCGGCACCGAGCCCGCGTCGCCGGAACGCCTCGGCGATCTCTTCGGACCCGTTGCGCTTGGCGTCACCGGCCAGGTAGACCGCCGCCACATAGGCACAGACGGTCACCGCCATCACCCCGATCATGATCGAGGTCGGGTTGAGCCAGCTCGAGACCAGGTCACCCTGGGCGTTGCCCACCGGCACCCGGCCGGACACGATCGCGCCGACCACGGTTCCAAGCGCGAACGGTGTGATGAAGGACGAGATCGCCGAGAGGATCACGACGCCGCGCTCGTCGGCGACCCCGCCGACCACGTAGCTCACGGCCCGCATGATGATGCCCAGACAGGCGATTATCAGCGGGATCCAGAGAGTCGAGAAGATCGAGCCGAACACCTCCGGATACGCGGTCCAGCACACGACCAGCACGAAGATCAGCCAGACGTGGTTGGCCTCCCAGACCGGCGCCATCGAACGATGGGTGTGCTCACGGATCTCGCCGCCGAGCTTGCCCCGCGCGGTCAGCGACCAGAACGAGGAACCGAAGTCGGCGCCACCCAGAACCACGTAGGCGGCGATTCCGACCAGCATGATCAGGACCGGGACGTCAGCTACCGGCATCGTGGCCCGCCTTTCCGCCGCTCTCCGGACCCTTCGCCCCGGCCGTCCCCGGACCCTCTTCCAGGGCCGCGATCTCCGGTGTGAAAGGCGTGCGGGCGATCCGTCTCAGGACCCAGAAGGTGGATCCGGCGAGAACCAGATAGACGAGCACCAGGGCGGTGTAGCCGAAGATGATGCCCTCGGCCCCGGTGACCGCCTCCTCGGTCCGCATCACGCCGTACACGACCCAGGGCTGTCGTCCGACCTCGGTCGTGACCCAGCCGGCGATCAGGGCGACCACCGCCGCCGGTCCGGCCGCGATCACCGCGCGATAGAACCACTTGGTTTCCGGGATGCGTTTCTTTCGGTAGAAGACGAAAAGGAACCAGGCTGCCAGCGCGACCAGCATCGTGCCGATCCCGACCATGGTCTGGAACGCGATGCGGACCACGTTGATCGGCGGCCGGTCCTCCTCCGGCACGGTGTCGAGACCCTGCACGGTGGCGTTCGGGTCGTGGTAGGCCAGCAGGGAGAGCAGCTTGGGAATCTCGATCCCGTACTTGATGCTGCCATCCGGTTCGTACCAGCCGAGAATCGTCTCCGGTGCTCCTTCGGTGGTCTTGTAGAGCCCTTCGAAGGCGGCCAGCTTGATCGGCTGGTCCTCGGCGACGTTGCGGGCCGACCAGTCACCGATCAGCAGCTGGGTGGGTGCGGCCAGGCAGGCGATCGCCAGCGGGATGACCATCGCGGTGCGAAAGTAGGGGCCGCGCCGGCCCTTCAGCCAGGCGAAGGCGTACACGCCCGCGATCGAGAATCCGACGACGATGTAGGCGGCCAGATACATGTGGATCAACTGCGGCCAGAGATGGCCGTTGCCGAACAGGGCCGACCAGGGCTGGACGTTGACCACGTCCCCGTTGACCACGTCGAAGCCCGAAGGGGCGTTCATCCAGGCATTGACCGCGATCACCATCCAGGAGCCGGTGAATCCCGCGACCATGACCGGGATCCCGGCCAGCAGATGCCGTTTCGGTGAGAGCCGGTCCCAGCCGTAGACGTAGATCGCGATGAAGATCGCCTCGATGAAGAAGGAGAAGCCCTCGAGGCCGAAGGCCAGACCGAAGACCTCGCCGAAGGCGGACATGAATCCGGGCCAGAGGATGCCGAGCTCGAAGCTGAGCAGCGTGCCGGTCACGACCCCGGCCGCGAACAGGGTGATCATCACCTTCGACCACCGCTTCGCTATTGCCGTGTAGTGCGCCTTGCCGGTCCGGTAGCCGAGCCACTCCGTGAAGATGACCATCGCCGGGAAGGCGACTCCGAAGCAGACAAGAGGAATGTGCACCGCGAACGAAAGAGCCTGCATCTGACGTGCTTCAAGCAGGTAATCCTGATCCACCGCCGGGAATGCCGACGAGACGGACGCGAGCATTTCGAACACGTCCCTAACCTACTCCAGCCGTCGCCCGCCAAATGCGACGGCGATCACGCAGCGAACCCTGAGCGGGTGTCCTCAGCCGATCGAGACCATGCGCTCGATCGGCAGGCGGGCCTTCTCGGCGACGGCCGGATCGACCTTGACCTCGAACTTCAGGTCGCGCAGCGAATCTCGCAGCTTGGGCAGCGTGATCATCTTCATGTACTTGCAGTAGGCCATGCGGTTGGCCTCGATCAGGTTGGCGTTCGGTGCCGCCTGCTGCATCGGGTAGAGCATGCCGTTCTCGGTGGCGACGATGAAGCTGCCGTCCGGCTTCTCCTTGACGTAGTCGATCATTCCCGAGGTGGAGAGCATGTGGACCCCTTCGGCGTCGATCTCGCCGGAGGCGACGTACTCCATCGCCTGGGTCGAGCAGCCGCACTCGGGATGGATCAGGAACTCGGCGTCGGGATGCTCCTCGCGGGTCCGCTTGATGTCATCGGGCCGGATGCCCGCATGGACGTGGCACTCACCGTCCCAGACGTGGAAACGGCTGCGCCGCTCGGGATCGTCGACCAGTCCGGTCTCCCGTTCGACGAATGCACCGAGCCACATGTCGGGGCCGAACAGGATTTCGGTCTCGGGACCGTGCTCGGCCCAGATGTGTTCGACCACCTTGACCGCGTTCGACGACGTGCAGCAGTAGTCGGTCTCCGCCTTGACCTCGGCCGAGGTGTTGACGTACATCACGACCAGGGCCCCGGGGAACTTCGCTTTCCACTCGCGCAGCTGATCGGCGTTTATCGAGTCGGCGAGCGAACAGCCGGCATCGAGATCCGGGATCAGGACCCGTTTCTCGGGCGACAGGATCGAGGCGGTCTCGGCCATGAAGTGGACTCCGCAGAACTCGACGACCTCGGCGTCCGCCGCGGCGGCCTGGCGGGAGAGTCCGAGCGAGTCACCGATGTAGTCGGCCACATCCTGGACCTCCGGCAGCTCGTAGTTGTGGGCCAGGATGATCGCGTTCCGCTCGGCGGCGAGCTCACGGATCTCGGCACTCAGCTCCTTGATCGTCTGCGGATCGAGTGGCGCGGGCAGACCGGGCTGGATAACTGGAAGTTCGGTGATCCCCATGGATGGATTCTACGACAGCGGCTTGAGCAGCAGGGAGACGTCCAGGCTGGGAGCCGAATGGGTCAGCGCGCCGATCGAGATGAAGTCGACGCCGGTCCGCGCGATCGCGGCGACGTTCTCGAGGTTGACCCCGCCCGATGCCTCCAGTTCGACCTTCGGTCCCTCCCGGTCGCGGATCGCGACGGCCTCGGCCATCTGTGCGTTGTCCATGTTGTCGAGCAGGATCCGGTCGGCACCCGCCTCGAGGGCCGCACGGACCTCGTCGAGATCTTCGGCCTCCACTTCGATCTGGATGTCCGGCGATGCCCGGCGGCTGGCGACGATCGCCTCACTCACACCACCGGCCATCGCGATGTGGTTCTCCTTGATCAGGACCGCGTCGAAGAGCCCGACCCGGTGATTCATGCCACCGCCGAAGGTGACCGCCCTTTTCTCCAGGAGACGCAGGCCCGGTGTCGTCTTGCGGGTATCGAGAATCTTGGTGCCGGTGCCGGCGACCGCCTCGACGAATCTCGCGGTCATGGTCGAGATTCCGGACAGGTGACCGATGAAGTTCAGCGCGACCCGCTCACCGGCCAGCAGGGCGCGGGCCGGGCCATGGATCAGCGCGATGTCCCGCGGAACCGAGTCGTGCCAATGCCCTTCGATCACGGTGCGGTCGAACTCGTCGGCACCGACCCGGCGGAAGACCTCCTCGGCGATGTCCAGGCCGAAGATCACCCCGGGCTGCTTCTGGATCAGGTGGGCCTGGGCCCTGGTGTCGGCGGGCACCGTGGCCTCGGCCGTCACGTCGCCCGAGCCGAGATCCTCGTCGAGCGCGCGTTCGATCAACTCGATGGTCCCGGGAGGAAGATTGGCCATCGCCTCAGCCTATTACGATTCCTTCATGCACTTTGCCCACGTGGCCTTCGACACCGAGCTCGGTCCGGTCGCCCTCGCGACCACCGACGAAGGTGTGGTGCGGGCTTCGCTGCCGGGGTCCGATCCGGATGAGCTGGTGAGCGAGGTCGCCGCTCGCACGGGGCTCGAACCGGTCGAAGGCAGCGAGGCGGCCGACGAGGCCGCGGACCAGGTCGAGGCGTTTCTCGCCGGCGAGATCGAACGGTTCGATCTCCCACTCGATTGGCGTCTGGTCGGCGGCTTTCACCGCGAGGTGCTGAAAGCGACCGCGACGATCCCCTATGGAGAGACCCGCAGCTACGGCGAGGTGGCCGAGATGGCCGGTACGCCCGGTGCCGCCCGGGCGGCCGGAACCGCCCTCTCGGTCAACCCGATCGCACTGATAGTGCCCTGCCACCGCGTGATCAAGAGCGACGGAACCATCGGCGGCTACGGCGGCGGCCTCCAGGGTCAGAACCTGAAACGGAAGCTCCTCAACCTAGAGAACCCGACGAGCCTGTTCTAGGCACTCGCACACCTAACAGATATGCCCACTCACGCAGCGGGCACTTCGAAATCCGGATTGGCTTCCGCACAGTCCATGAGACTCTTCCGGAGAGGGGATGTCAATCCGGATTCCTTGTTCAGAACCGTCAAGACGACCGAACCTCCAGGCCAAGCAGTCACTTCGAAACCCGAATTGGCTTCCGAACGGATCCCGAGATTCCCCGGGAGAGGGGATGTCAATCCGGATTCCTTGTTCAGAACCGTCAAGACGGCTGAACCTACGGGCTAAGCAGTCCTGTTCAGGTACTCCCTGATGAACCCGTCAATATCGCCGTCGAGGACCCGTTGGGTGTCTCCCACCTCGTACTCGGTCCGGTGGTCCTTGACCATCGTGTACGGGTGCATCACGTAGCTGCGGATCTGTGATCCCCAGGCGACGTCCTTGACCTCGCCTCGTTCCTGGTTCACGACCTCGGTGCGCTTGCGTTCCTCGAGTTCGATCAGCTTCGACTTCAGCATCTGCATCGCCTGAGCCTTGTTCTGGGTCTGTGAGCGCTCGTTCTGGCACTGCACGACGATGCCGGTCGGCTCATGGGTGATGCGGACCGCGGAATCGGTCTTGTTGACGTGCTGGCCGCCGGCACCGGAGGCACGGTAGGTGTCGATCCGCAGGTCCTTCTCGTCGATCTCGATGTCGACCGTCTCGTCGACCACCGGCGCGACATCAACCTGGGCGAAGCTGGTGTGGCGGCGGGCCGAAGAATCGAACGGTGAGATCCGGACCAGCCGGTGAACCCCGCGCTCGGCCGCGATCAGCCCGTAGGCGTTCTCTCCCTTCAGCAGGAAGGTCGCCGATTTCAGCCCGGCCTCGTCGCCTTCGGAGGCTTCCTTCATCTCGATCGTGAAGTTCCGGCGCTCGGCCCAGCGCAGGTACATGCGCAGCAGGATCTCGGCCCAATCCTGCGAGTCGGTGCCGCCGGCGCCGGCGTGAACCGTGACCAGGGCGTCGCCGGAGTCGTACTCGCCGCTGAAGAGCCGTGCCTCCTCGAGCTCGCCGAGACGGGCCTCGACCGAGGCCAGCTGCTCTTCCAGTTCGGCCGCCATCTCGGCGTCGACCTGGGCCATCTCCGCCATCTCGGCCAGATCGCCGGCCTCCTCCTGAAGGCCACGGAAATTCTTGAGCTTCTTCTGGGTACGGGAATGGTCGGCCGAGACCTGGGCGGCCTTGTCCTGGTCATCCCAGAAACCGGGCTGCTGCATCTCGTCCTCGAGCCGTTCGACCTCGGTCTGAAGGGCGTTCGGATCCAGATAGTCGTCGAGCAGGACGAGGTTCTCCTGGATCGCGGTGATGCGAGCCGGAACCGACTCGATGTTGACTGCTTCGGCCATGCGACCAGACTAGATGATGGCTGCGTTCGCGTCCCTCCCCGGTGCCCGCCGCAGCGGGTCTGCGAAAATCGGACGGCAATTCGGCCCCACCAGTCGAGAAAGGGATGTCAAGGCATGAAGATCGCAGTAGTCGGGGGAACCGGCATGGTCGGCGGGAAGGTGGTCGCGAAGCTGGCCGCCGATGGTCACGACGTCCGGATCCTCACCCGCAACCCGCCCGCCGAGCTTCCATCCGGAGCAAGCCATCATCCGATCGATCTGAAGACCCGGGAGGGGCTCGATTCGGCGCTTGCCGGGATCGAGACGGTGATCGATGTGGCGAACGAGCAGAAGGCCGCCCGGCAGGTGCTGGTCGACGGCACGGCCGATCTGCTGCGCCGCTGCGAGGCGGCCTCGATCGATCACTACGTGGGCATCTCGATCCTCGGCTGCGAGAAGTTCGGATTCAAGTACTACGCCGCCAAGACGGCCCAGGAGGAGGTGATCCGCTCCGCCCCGATCGGATGGTCCCTGCTGAAGGCCTCGCAGTTCCACGAACTGCTCGAGATGGTCTTCGGCTCCGTGGCCAGGTTCCGTCTCTCCCCCACCGGATCGATCCCGCTCCAGACGATCGCGGCCTCGGTCGTCGCCGAGAGACTCGCCGCGATCGCGGTTTCCGGACCGACTCGCGAGACGGAGACGATCGCCGGTCCCCGGATCGAGACTCTCGCGGCCATGTCGAGAACGTGGCGGCGGGCCGAAGGCAGGTCGGCGCTGCCGCTGCCGATCTGGCTGCCGGGCAAGGCCGGCCGTGAGCTGCGAAGCGGCGGCCTGACCGATCCGGACGCGACCGTGCCCGGCCCCACTTTCGGGGAGTGGCTCGCGGACCGGCACTGAACCGATCAGGGCCGCTCTGCGAAGATGGAGGCGGCCGATTCAGGGAGATCAGGGAGGAACGGATGGCCGGTATCGGAGTGCGGGGAATCAACAGATATCTGTTGGCGGGGATGGTCGTGGTGCTGTCGATCGCCTTCGCGGGATCCTCGAGGGCCGAGACCGGTGGAGTTCACTCGAGCATCGTCGGTGGCGAGGCCACCTCGATCAATGAGTGGCCATGGCAGGTGGCATTGGTCATGAAAAGGAGTTTCGCGGGAAACACGAAGCCCTCGAAACGCCTCATCTGCGGCGGGAGCCTGCTGACCCCGACGATCGTTCTCACGGCGGCGCACTGCGCTTCCGGCTACAACCACATCCACCCGAGGAACATCGCGGTGATCGGTGGCCGCACGAACCTAGACCATGAATCGGAGGGCCGCCAGGTTCCGGCCCGAGAGTTCGAGCTGCCGCTGACATCGTCGGGCGGTCCCCGGGATTTCCGGTCCGACCAGACCGGGGACATCGCTCTGCTCGAGCTGGCGGAACCGCTCCCACAGCCGACGGTCAAGCTGCTCGGTCCCGATGAATCCGGGCTGATGGAGCCCGGCCGGGTCGTGCACATGACCGGCTGGGGAAGCCGCAGTCCGAGTCGCGCCCTGCGGCTCAGAAAGGTGCTGCGCCACGCCCGCATGGCAATCCAGCCGGATCGGGCCTGTCGGCGCCTGTTCGAGCTGAAGGTGCCGTATGACCCGGAGTCGCAGATGTGCGTCGGTGATCCCGACTCCCGTTCGATCCCGTGCGTCGGCGACAGTGGCGGACCGGCCGTGATCGAGACCGGCGACGGCTACAGGCTGGTCGGCGTCGCGAGTCTGGGTCTCATACGGGGCTGCCTCACCTGGGACCTCTTGATGGATGCTGACCTCACCGGCGCGGGTGTCCGGAGCTGGATCTCCGGCGCCGTCTTCGCGCGGACGGGAATCGACCCGGTCGGCTCCGGGGCCAGTGCCGGTCCGATCCCCGAATACTGCCGGGTGCCCGTACTCAAGCGATTGAGATTGAGGGCGGCGCGGGCCGCGATCCGGCGGGGCGGATGCACGGTCGGGGCGATACGCCACACACCGATGGGCGGCCCGAGTTCGGGACGGGCATCGCACGGCAGGGTCCTGAGCACGACGGCTGATCCCTTCACCCTGAGAAATCCGGTCAACCCAGTGGATATGGTGGTCGCGCGATGGAATCCCGGGAACAGACCAGCGAGATAGGCGGCCCCGGCCCACCGCCGGACACCGACCGGCGCCGGAAGCGCCTGATCCGGGTCATCTGGCTGTCGATCGCGGCGGCGGTCCTGACGATCTCGATGAAGACCGTCGCCTGGCTGCTGACCGGATCGGTCGGTCTGCTCTCCGACGCGGCCGAATCGGTGGTCAACCTGGTCGCCGCCCTGGTCGCGCTGGTGGTGATCCTGTGGTCCACCAGACCACCGGACGAAGATCACTCCTACGGCCACGAGAAGGCCGACTACCTCTCGGCCGGGTTCGAGGGTGCCCTGATCGTGCTCGCCGCCGCGACCATCGCCTACGCCGCCATCGGCCGGCTGATCGATCCGAGCGCGCTGACCGACGTCGGCGCCGGACTCGCGGTCTCCCTGGCGGCGACCCTGGTCAACCTCGTGGTCGGCCGCTACCTGATCTCGACCGGCCGCAAGGAGCAGTCGATGACGGTCGAGGCCGACGGGCAGCATCTGATGACCGACGTGTGGACCTCGGTCGGCGTGGTCATCGGCATCGCCCTGGTCTACCTGACCGGTTGGGAGCGGCTGGACCCGATCATCGCCCTGCTGGTCGCGGCGAACATCGTGCGAACCGGGATCTCATTGATGCGGGGCTCGATGTCCGGCCTGATGGACAAGGCGCTGCCGGACGGGGAGCTGGCCGCGGTGACCGCGATCCTCGACCGCCACGCCTCGGAGACCATCCAGTTTCACGCGCTGCGTACGAGGCGGGCCGGACGGCGTGCCTTCGTCTCGGTCCACGTGCTGGTGCCGGGCGACTGGTCGGTGCAGCGCGGACATGATTTCGCCGAGGGGATCGAGGAGGAGATGCGCGGCGTGTTCGATCAGGTGACCGTCTTCACCCATCTCGAACCGATCGAGGATCCGCTCTCCTTCGATGACACCGAACTGGACCGCGGCGCGTCCTTCCACGCGCCCCACCGCACGACCTAGGGAGCCACGAACTCGGCGAAGGCCTCGGCCGTGTCGGCGAACGGCCTCCAGCTGAGGATCCTGCCGTCTCGGACCTGGAAGAACCAGGCCATGTCATCGCTGCCGGCGAGCGATCCGTCCTCGGCCCAATGCCAGTCACGGCGGATCCGGACCAGTACCTTCGGGCCGACCGACTCGACCTCGTTGATCACCACGGTCTGCTGCACCCCTCCCGGCGAGCGGGTCGCCCAGTGGCGCGCCGCGGGAATGCCTTCGACCAGGCCCTTCATCGAGTGGAGCCGGACCTCCGGATCGAGGGTCGCGGCGAACGCGTCCAGGTCACGCTCGTTGAAGGCACGGATGAACTCGCGAACGACGGCTTCTTCGCTTCCCGAGTTCATCCGAGGCTTCGTCGAAGCCGTCCGTTCAGTTTCTCAGGACCCGTGGCACTTCTTGAACTTCTTGCCCGAGCCGCACCAGCAGGGATCGTTCCGGCCGATGTTCTCCTTGTCCGACTTGACCTTGGTCGCGGCCGCGCCGCCGGTCAGGATGGTCGAGGAACCGGCCTGGAATCCGACCGGGTTGCGGGTCCCGCTCGGGGATTCGTCCTGCATCGCCGATTCGGTCAGGGCCGAGGGCTGCGCGTCGGTGGTGCCGCCCGCGTAGTCGAGGTTCCTGGGCTCGTCGGTCGGTGCCGCGAACGCTCCGGCCTGCTCGGGCTCGATCTCGATCTCGACGTTGAAGACCAGCTTGCTGAACTCCTCCCAGATCGCGTTCATCAGCTCCGAGAACATCGAGTAGCCCTCGTTCTTGTACGCGACCAGCGGATCGATCTGGGCGAATCCACGCAGATGGATTCCCTCACGGAGGTAGTCCATGTCGTAGAGATGCTCGCGCCAGCGGGAGTCGATCACCTGCATCAGCAGGGTGCGCTCCAGGTACCGCATGACTTCTTCGCCGAGTTCTGCCTCACGCTCCGAGTAGGCCTTCTGCGCGTCCTCGACCACCTCGGCTTTCAGGCCCTCGCGGTCGACCGCCTCGGGCGCCATGCCCTCGACGTCGATCGAGCAGGGCCAGATCAGGTGCAGCTGGGTGTCGAGCTCCGGCAGTGACCAGTCTTCGATCAGGTCGCCGGGGGTGTACTCGTCGACCAGGCGTTCGATCACGTTGCTCAGCTCGTCGCGGGCGATCTCGGACATGTCGCGACCTTCGAGGATCTCGCCGCGGTACTTGTAGACGACGCGGCGCTGCTCGTTCATCACGTCGTCGTACTCGAGCACGCGCTTACGGATGAGGAAGTTCTGCTCCTCGACCTTCTTCTGCGCGTTCTCGACGGTCTTGGTGAGCATCTTCGCTTCTAGCGGCATCTCTTCGCCGTCGTCGCCGACCGGGCCGAGCCGGTCGAGGATCTTGTAGATGCGATCTCCGGCAAACAGGCGGATGACGTCATCCTCGGCGGAGAGGAAGAATCGGGATGCGCCCGGATCCCCTTGGCGGCCGGCACGGCCGCGCAGCTGGTTGTCGATGCGGCGGGATTCGTGGCGCTCGGTGCCGCAGATGAAAAGGCCGCCGAGCTCGCGCACTTCCGCGGCCTCGGCCTCGGTCTGCGGCTTGAATTCCTCGGCCGCCTTTTCGACGGCTTCGTTGTAGCCCTCGTCCTCGGGCTTCAGGCCCTGCTTCAGCACGAGCGGATGGGCCATGCCCTCGGGGTCGCCGCCGAGCTTGATGTCGACGCCACGGCCGGCCATGTTGGTCGCGATGGTCAGGGCGCCCTTGCGTCCCGCCTGGGCGATCGTCTCACCCTCGCGTTCGGCATACTCGGGCTTCGCGTTGAGGACCTCGTGCACGATGCCGCGTTTCTTCAGCTCGTTCGAGATCATCTCCGAGGTCTCGACCGAGACGGTGCCGACCAGGATCGGCTGGCCAGTCTCGTGACGCTCGGTGAGCTCACGGATCAGCGCTTTCCACTTGCCTTCGCGGGTCTTGAAGATCTGGTCGTTCTGGTCGTCGCGGGCGGTCGGCTTGTTGGTCGGAACCTCGACCACCGGCACCTTGTAGATCTTCATGAACTCGGTCGCCTCGGTGAGCGCGGTACCGGTCATGCCGGAGAGCTTCTCGTAGAGGCGGAAGTAGTTCTGGAGCGTGATCGTCGCCAGGGTCTGGTTCTCCTCGCGGATCGCCACGCCCTCCTTGGCTTCGACGGCCTGGTGCAGGCCTTCGGACCAGCGGCGTCCTTCGAGGATGCGGCCGGTGAACTCGTCGATGATCATGACCTCACCGTCAACCACCGCGTAGTCCTTGTCCTTGCGGTACAGGGATTCGGCCTTCAGCGACTGGATCAGGTGGTTGACCATGTTGCCGTTCTCGGCGAGATAAAGGTTGTCGAGCCCGAGGAACTTCTCGGCATTGTTCACGCCGCGCTCGGTCGGGGCGACGGTCTTGTGCTTCTCGTCGAACTCGTAGTCGTAGTCGGCCTCGGAGGTGTCCTTGGACTCGCCCATCGACTTCAGCTTGGTCTTGGCCGGCACGCCGTCGAGCTGCTTGGCGAGGCGGGCGAAGGTGTAGTAGGTCTGGGCGGCCTGCTCGGGGGCGCCGGAGATGATCAGCGGGGTCCGGGCCTCGTCGATCAGGATGTTGTCGACCTCGTCCACGATCGCGAAGTCGTGGGTTCGCTGCACCTTCTGGTCGAGCGACGGGGCCATGTTGTCGCGCAGGTAGTCGAAGCCGAACTCGGAGTTGGTTCCGTAGGTGATGTCGCAGGCGTACTTGGCCCGCCGCTCTTCGGGATCGTCGTCTTCCTGGATCCAGCCGACGGTCACGCCGAGCATGTCGAAGATCGGCTTCATCCAGAGCGCGTCTCGCTTGGAGAGGTAGTCGTTGACCGTGACCACGTGGACCGAGCCGCCGGCGAGCGTGTTCAGGACGATCGCCAGGGTGCTGGTCAGGGTCTTGCCCTCACCGGTCTTCATCTCGGCGATGGCGCCGTCATGAACAACCATTCCACCGATCAGCTGCACGTCGTAGTGGCGCTGGCCTAGGCTCCGGCGCGCCGCTTCGCGGGTCAGCGCGAACGACTCCGGGAGCAGCTCGTCGAGTGATTCGCCGTTGCGCGCTCTTTCGCGCAGGGAATCGGCTTCTTCAAGAAGCTCGGCGTCATCGAGGATCTCCATCTCGGGCTCGATGCGGTTGATCGAGTCAACCCGCTTCTGATAGGACTTGAACTTGCGCCCTTCCCCGAGTCTGAGAGCGCGATCGATTAGCTGTTTGGCCATGCACTTAGGTTAGCCGGTGTGGGGTCCCTGCCTCATTATGGGTCACCCGATGAGCGCCACCGGTCACAACCCCAATCCATTCTGGGTCGAATAGGACACCAAATAACCATCCGATTCGACCCAGAACACCCCGAGGAACGAGCGCCAGGGCAACTGGGGGCGATCCGGGAGCAAATAGCTCCCGGATCGCCCCCAGTTCAAGCTTGTTCAAGGAGCGCCCCGGGCGCCGCTCGCTCACCGTCCCCCATCCGTGACGAAGGCCCCCTTTCGGGGGCCTCCGAGATAAGGATCACCTCACTGTTTGGTCCGGAGCTCCCGCGGAGCTCAGGAGGTGGCTACAGGCTCGCCGATGCTCCCCCAGAGGGTCGGCCTTGCATCTGGTTGACGAGACGGCGGGTCTCACTGCGTTTCCTTCGTTTCTCCCGGTGGCGTTTTACCTGGCGTCGGATGTCCTCCGCCAGCTCATGGATTGTGTGGGTCATCTCAGGCGTTGCTTCGTGGGCGTGGAGAGTGACTCCCTTCACGTGCAGAGTCGCCTCGGCCACATACTTGTTCGTAATGGCCGGATTCTGCTCCTCGGACACGACAACTTCGACGCGGGCCAACGGGGAGACCTGTTGGCCTATCCGTTGAAACCGCTGGGCCACCTGCTCGCGTAAATCGTCGGTTACCTCGACGTTACGACCACGAATTTCAATTCGCATGGGACCTCCTGCGGGTTGTGTTCCTTTGAAGGATCCTAGCCGCTGCTAATGACGTCGTAAAGAACAGAATCGATTTTCCCGGCGGTTCAGACCCTGTGGGTGAAGGTGACCGCGTCGACGCGCCGCGCACCGGACCTTCTGAGTGCCGCTGCGCATGCGGAAAGCGTCGCCCCGGTGGTGATCACGTCGTCCACCAGCAGCACCGTGAGCGGGCTCTGATGAAGAGTCCGCATCTTGGGTGGATCGCCGATCCGGCCCGAACGGGCCCGTCCTCGCTGCCGCCCCGATCCGGTTCGTTTCATCCCGCCGGCCTCATGTGGCCACTCCAGGTGCCCGGCCAGCCTGCGGGCGAGATCTCCCGCGGGATCGATTCCGCGCAGACGGCTCCTCGCTCTCGCCGCGGGCACCGGAACGATCGTGCGGGGTTCGGTTCGTTTTCCGGGAGCGACATCCGCCATGCGCGCCGCGAGGAACCCGCCGAGCCCCACCAGGCCACGGAACTTGTAGGCGGCGAGCAGCGTCCTCGCGATCCCGTCGTGATCGGCCACCGACATGATCCGGTCGATCCCCGTGGGCGGAGGACCACCGACCGGACCGGAGGCGTCGAGTCGCCAGAGGCAGTCCCGGCAGACCGGCGCCGCCGGATCGCAGCGCTCACCGCAGCCCGCGCAGAGCGGGGGAACCAGCATCCCGGGGAGTCTCGCCCAATCCATCCCGGCAGTCTCCGGGGTTACGGCTCACCCAGGGGTCAACGGTGTAACAAGAGTCTGAATTCAGCCCTTCGGAAGTGCCCCGAGAGCCCCGCCGAAAGCAAACGAACCCGCGTTCACGTCGGTCCGGTCGAGCAGCACGGCCTCCTTGACCCTCGCTCCCGAACCGATCGTGCAGCCCGCACCGATCACGAGCGGACCGGACAGCACGGCACCGGGATCGATCCGGCAATCCGGACCGATCAGGACCGGACCGGAAACCTCCACCCCTTCGAGATCGGTGCCCGCGGCGATCCACTTGCCGGGCTCCACCTCGGGCTCCTCGATCGCGAGGCTGACCGCGCCGGTGAGCCCGTCGAAGCTGCCCTGGATGAACTCGGAGATCGTGCCGACGTCGTTCCAGTAGGCATCGACCTCATGCGCGTAAAAAGGAACCCCCGCATCCATCAGCGCCGGGAAGACATCCAGTGCCCAGTCGGCGAAACCGGCCGGGTGGCCGGGAGCCCAGAGCCGGCTCGACTCGGGCTCGGGGAAGAAATCGAAGATCTCCCGGTCGAACATGTAGATGCCGCAGTTGGCGAGATCGGAGAGCGCCTCGGCCGGGTCGGGTTTCTCCTGGAAGCCCTGGATCCGCCCCTGCTCGTCGGTGATCACCACGCCGAACTCCGAGGTGTCCTCGACCTTCTTGGTCGCGAGCGTCGCGACGCCGTCATGCGAATCGTGGAATTCGCGCATCGCGGCCAGGTCGACGTCGGTCAGCGCGTCACCGGAGATCACCAGAAACGAGTCCCCGAAGAACTCGCGGGCGCCGTGCACCCCGCCGGCGGTGCCGAGCAGATCCTCTTCGAAGCTGTAGCTCAGTTTCGCCCCGAACTCCGAGCCGTCACCGAAATGCGACTCGATCACGTCGGGGAACCAGTGGAGGTTGGCGATGATCTCGTCGAATCCCTGCCGGACCAGCAGCTCGACGATGTGCTCCATCACCGGACGGTTCAGGACCGGAACCATCGGTTTCGGGACCGAGTAGGTCATCGGGCGCAGGCGGGTACCAAGCCCCGCCGCGAGGACCATCGCTCTCATCAGGCCTGGCCCAACCGCCGCTTGAAGTCCTGAATCTCGTCTACGGGAGTGGGGTCGATGCCGCGCTTCTCGGCGACGGCGACTGAAACGAGATCTCCGAGCATCACCGACCAGAATAGGCGTTCGGCACGAGTTTCGCCCTGTGTCTCGATGCTGAACACGGGTGCGCCGGTGCGTTCAATCGACTCCGCGGTGAGTTCCATGCGGCGCCGCTCCCGCGGGCCCTGTCCGCGATCGGTCAGAAAGACCGCGCCGAGGCCGCCCTTGCCTTTCGCCCAGGCCTCCATCAGGTTGTGGTTCGCCTCCGGGATCTCGGCCGAGAAGGCGAGCTGCTTGGCGTTCTCGTTGAACTGGTTGGCCCAGCGCTTGGCGACCGACGCGGTAAGTCCGGCCCCGTGAACCACGAGCGGCGTGCCGTTGATGTCCGCGGCGAGCTGAAGCGCGATCGGCTGGAGTTCCTCGCGGGCACTCTCCAGGAAGGTGGCGGCACCTTCCAGTTCGGATCGCAGATTGGGGGAAACCCCGGCCAGGTTGGCCGCGCAGGCGGCCACCACGGTCATGTAGGCGACCGTGACGCGGGGCTGGAAGAAGCCGGGGAGTCCGACGATGCCGATGTTCGATTTGCGCGCCTCTTCGCCGAGCTGGCCTCCAGTGCCGGCGACCCAGCGGTGGGTTCCGGCCTCACCGGCCTCCTCGAAGGCGGCCAGGGTCTCCTCGGTGTCGCCGGAGTAGCTGGAGGCGAGCACCGCCCAGTCCTCGTTGATCCAGTTCGGCATGTTGTAGCTGCGCACGATCATGAACGGGCCCGTGAGGCGGTCGCCGATCATGCCACGGGCGAGTTCCGCGCCGATCGCCGATCCCCCCATGCCGCAGACCACGAAACCGGCCGACGGGAAGGGCTTCAGCTGGGCCGAGTCGACCCGCCAGAGCGCGTCGCGAATGTGGTTCGGGATATCGAGAACGTCGTTAAGCATCTACGACCTCATTCTTACCCAGAACCCGATCTCCTACCCGGGCGCCGGGAGCGATTCTCACGCCCGGCGAGAGGATCGAATCGGTCACCACCGCGCCGGCTCCGATCTCGCAGTCCGAGATCAAGACCGAGTTGCTGACGACGGCCCCGGCACCGACGTGGGAGCGGTTGCCGATCACGACCCTGGGGCCGACCTTGGCGCCGGTGACGATCTCGCAGTCGATCCCCTCGTGAATGCCGTCGGGGTTGGTGTCGACCTTGGTCTTGACCCGTCCTTCGATGATGTCCCAGCTGGCCTCGAGGTAGCGCTCCGGCGTGCCGATGTCCATCCAGTAGCCGTCGAGGCGGATCCCGGAAAGGCCCTTGCCGATCAGGTTCGGGAAGACCTCACGCTCGATCGAGACCTCGCGCCCGGCCGGCACTCCGGCGAGCACCGACTTCTCAAGGACATAGGTGCCGGCGTTGATCAGGCCCGCACCGGCATGTTCGGGCTCGGGTTTCTCGTGGAAGTCGAGCACCTTGCCGTCGGCGTCGAGGTCGACCAGTCCGTAGCCGGTCGGATCCTCCACCGGGTACAGCCCGAGGCTGGCGCTGGCACCGCGGTTCAGATGGGAGTTCCAGAGAGCGGTCAGATTGAGATCGGTGAGCACATCACCGTTGAGAGCGAAGAAACGGTCGTCCAGATGCTCTTCGGCGAACTTGATCGCGCCGGCCGTGCCGAGCGGCTCCGGCTCGACCACGTAATGGAGGTTGGGGCCTCCGTTGCCGCCGCTGCCCAGCACCCTTTCCAGCTGATCCGGCAGGAACCCGCAGGCGAACACGATCTCGTCCACCCCATGCGATCCGAGCCATTCGATCATGTAGCTCAAGAAAGGACGGTCGACAAGATTCAGAATCGGCTTCGGGGTCTCGGTGGTGAGCGGCCTCAGGCGAGTGCCCTTGCCTCCCACGAGGACGAGTGCTTGCAATTTGTTCTACTCCGTTTCGGTGCCAACCCCCGGTCGTCCTATGCCCTCATAGGTGAATCCGGACTCATGAAGCTTGTCGGCGTCTAGAAAATTTCTACCGTCGATTATCAATGGACGCCGCATCCTTGCCGCCGCCCCGTCCCAGTCCAGTTCTCGAAACTCGGACCACTCTGTCACCAGGACGGCCGCGTCCGCGTTTTCGAGAGCCGCCAGGGCCGTTTCTTTCATTTCTACTCCGGGCAGAAGACTCCTTGCGTTGTCCATAGCCACCGGGTCGAAAGCTACGACCTCGGCACCCTCTCCGCGTAAACGGGCGGATAACACCAGGCTCGATGCCTCGCGCATGTCGTCGGTATCCGGCTTGAAGGCGAGCCCGAGCAGCGCGACCCGGCGGCCGACCAGTGATCCGAGATGCTTGGTCAGTTTGCTGACCACCCGGCGCTTCTGCAGCTCGTTGACCTCGATCACCGAGTTGAGCAGCTGAAAGTGGTAGCCGGAATTGCCCGCCAGCAGCTTCAGGGCGTTGACGTCCTTGGGGAAGCAGGAGCCGCCGAAGCCGATGCCCGGCCTCAGGAAATGGGGGCCGATCCGGTCGTCGAGCCCCATGCCGCGGGCGACCTCACCGACGTCGGCGCCGACCTCTTCGCAGACGTTGGCGATCTCGTTGATGAACGAGATCCGTGTGGCGAGATAGGCGTTGGAGGCGAGCTTGATCATCTCCGCGCTGGAGATGTCGGTCAGCACGATCTCACCGCCGAGTGGCTCATACAGCGCGGCGACCGCGGCGGCGGCTTCGGAATCGGCGGGGTCGGCACCGACCACCACCCGGTCGGGATGAAGGAAGTCTTCGACCGCCGAGCCTTCCTTCAAGAACTCCGGGCAGGAGACGTATGCCATGCCGGGCAGATCGCGCCGGATGGTCTCACCGGTTCCGGCGGGCACGGTGCTCTTCATGATCAGGACATGGTCGCCATCGGCCCGAAGGTCGGCGACCACCGAACGTACCCGGGAAAGGTCAGCGTCCCCAGAGTAGGTCGGTGGGGTATCGACGCAGACGAAGAGGAGCTTCGCTCCCTCCAGCAGTTCGTCCATGTCGGTGGTGAACGTGAGCCGATCCTTGTTCTTCAGGATCAACTCACCGAGGCCGGGTTCGTGAATGGTGACTTCACCACGATTCAGGGAGTCGACCTTTTCGGCCATTACGTCGCGGGCGATCACGGGATGTCCGAGTTCGGCGAAGCAGGCGGCGGTCACGAGACCGACCCAGCCGACCCCAATGACGCCGATCGGCGCCTTCTCTGAGCTGTTCAATGTTCCATCCCCCTGCGGTTATCAGCCTGGCGTGAACGCCTTGGTGGAACGAGCCATGCCGAGCATCTGCTCGTTCTCAAGGGTCAGCAGGATTGAGTTCGAAATCCAGTATGTGTTGTCGTCCGCCGTCCAGGAGATGAGCCGGATCCGGTCACCTTCCCAGTAGACGTTGAAGTCGCGGCCATCCATCGTAATTCCTTCGTGCGGCGCATCCAGGATCGGCGGGTCGTTCCAGCCGCGCAGTCCCTGTATTCCGAAGTAGTGCGTGCCGTCGTCGAGCGTCAGCGACATCACCTGGCGATAGGCCGCATAGGGATTCTTGTCAGGATCACGCAGGTGGTAGTTGCGGGTCCCCTCCGCGTAGATGGTGCCTTCCGGAAGTCGCTTCGCATAGAAGATCGGGAAGTCGCGCTTGATCTTGCTGTCCAGGTCCCGGGCGACGTCCTGCCCCCCGATCGAAGCGTCGACCAGACCGTCGTTCTCTTTGCTGGGCGCGGTCGCAGAGGTGGGATCGGCCTTCTTCTCGGCCCTCTTCTTGGCCTTGGATTTCTTCTTCTGCTTGCCCTCGTTCTCGGCGGTGGCACCCTCGTCAAGCGTTCCCACGGGTCCGGACGCGTCCTCGAAGCCGAGGAACTTGTCGACCGCCGTCTGGATCTCCTCCGGGGTCGCCTCGACATAGGAGATGCCGTTCTCCATGGTGAAGGTCGAAGGGAACGAGATCTCGACGACGTTGGCGTCCTTCGAGTCGACCAGGAGCTTCAGGATCTGCAGCGACTCGTCCGAGCCGGAGATGTCCGACCTGGTGTTGTTGGTGAAGGCCTTGATCAGCTCCGAGCGCCGCTTGATGATCTCCCCGAAGGAAAGGCGGTTCCTGACCTCGCCGACCAGGTCCTGCTGACGGGCGGCGCGGGCGAGATCCGAATCGGTGTGGCGGTAGCGGGCGAACTCGAGCGCGTCCGGGCCGCAGAGCTTCTGGTAGCCGGCATCGATGTCGATCTCGGCGTACTGCTCGGAGGCGGCCACGCCCTCGTTTGAGTTGTAGTAGTCGCGGTCGACATCCACGAACACACAGCCGATCGCGTCGACCACCTCGGCGAATCCCTGGAAGTCAACGTTGATCACATGATTGATGTCGAGTCCGGTGACCGACTTGATCGTCTTGAGCGTGAGCTGCGGCCCACCGTAGGTGAAGGCCGCGTTGAACTTGTCCACCCCGTATCCGGGAATGTCCACCTTGAGATCTCGTGGGATCGAGAGCATCGCGATCTGCCCGGAATCCGGGTCGAGCCTCATCAGCATGGTGGTGTCGGAGCGCCCGGCATCGCCCTCGAGCGTGCCGCCGCCGGTCCTCACGTCGGAACCCAGGATCGCGATCGTCTGCGGGCCGCCGTTGTCTTTCGGCAGCACGTTCTCCGGAATCTTGATGCCCTGATCGCCACCGCCGATCTGCCCGGTGATGTCGTTGACCACGTTGATGATCGAGGCCGAGGTCGCGCCGGCGAAAGAGAAGACGATGATCACGGTCGCGAGCAGGAAGCGCCACCAGTAGCGGGGACGCTTGGCGGGATCCTCGAAGTCTCCGGAAACGGGGGGACGCCGCGGATCCCAGGGCCGGCCGGTGCGGCGTGAGGTCTCGATCGCGTCGTGGACCTCGCTCTTGGCGGCGGCCGCCAGGATCGCGGTCTGCTCCGCGGTGATCTCGGACTCCGAGGGCAGGTCCCACTCCTGGGTTCCCTCCGCGTACTCGCCGCTCGGCGGCTCGTCGCCTTCGCCGTCGGTCGGGGATTCACCACCCTCACCGTCGGTCGCCAGGTCGTGTTCGGCCGTGTACTCGCCGGTCTGGCCGGAGTGATCGGGAGCGGTGACGCTCTCGGGACTCTCCAGCAGGGCGGCCCGGAAGACCGGATCCAGGTCGGGCACATCCTCCCCGCTCAGGATCCTCGCCTCGAGCGCGAACTGCTCCTCGGTCGGCTGCTCCACGTACTCACCCGGCTCGGCCGGCTCGGTGGACTCCCCGTGTTCGGCCGATTCCCCGGTATCACCGCCTTGAGCTTCGCCCTCGGCCTCGGGCGGGTCGTCGGACGCATCCGATCCACCATCCGGCTCCTGTGCCTTTCGGGCGGGCCTTTCCGGCAGGGGCTCGGCACCCTCGTCGAGGGCGCCCAGGAGGAATTCCTCGGTCGGATCGCTGGGATGCGGATCGTTGTCGTCGTCGTCAATCATCGGTATCGCGGCCGGCCAGCCTCGCAGCCGTACCTAAATATTCTCGAAGAGTTCCCAGATACGCGTTCAGGGACGCGATCGACACCCATTCTTCCGGACCGTGATGCCCCGCGCCGATCGGGCCGAACTCCACCGCCGGAATACCGACCCGGATGAAGGACACGGCGTCGGAGGCCCCATCCCGGCCGACCGAGACCGAGGTGCCGTCGTGATGGCCATCCGCGGCCGCGATCAGACCCTTGACCCAGGGCGAATCGATGCCGCTGTCGATCGGCGGCAGGGCGAAGATCGTCTCCATGCTCGCCGGCTGAAGCCCGCGGATCTGCGCCACGATCTCTTCCGGATCCTGATGCGGCAGGTAGCGGATGTCGACGTCGATCACACAATGGTCAGGCACCTTGTTCAGGGCGTCTCCACCCCAGATTCGACCGAGATTTATCGAGGGCCGGTCGAACAGCTCCGAACTTTCACGGGCGAACGGTAGCGACTCCATCCCCCGAAACATGTCGACGGCCCGCAGCACGGCGTTGTCGCCGAGCCACGGCGTCGAGCCATGCGCGGCCCGTCCGGCGACCCCGACCCTGACCGCGAGCACACCCTTGGCGGCGACTCCGACATGCATGTCGGTCGGTTCGCCGGTGATCGCGAAATCGCCCTTCAGCCCTGAATCAACAAGAAAGTCGCTGCCGCGGTCGGCGTCTTCCTCGGTCTCCTCGTCGGAGACGATGCCGAGCACGACCCGCAGTCCCTCCGGCACCTCATCCGGCGCCGGCAGGGCCAGCATCATCGCGGCGAGCGCGGCCTTCATGTCGTAGGCACCCCGGCCGATCAGCCGGTCACCCTCGACGCGGGGCTCGAACTGATGGGGTTCGGCCGGCACCACATCCATGTGCCCGTGAAGGATCAGCGCCGGATCTTCGTCCGATCCGACCGAGGCCGTGATCACCGGAAGGCCACGGCACTCGGCCTGTGTCGCCTCGATGCCCCGCCCTTCCAGCCAGCCCTTGATGAACCCCGCCGCCTCGTGAATGCCTTCCGGCTGTGAGGTGTCGTAGGCGATCAGGCGCTGCGCGAGGGCGAGCAGATCAGAGACTGCCTACTCCCCCTGGGCGAGAACCAGGAACGCCTTGGTGCGCTCGATATCACGCTCGGCGGCCTTTTTCGCGGCCTCACCGATGTGGGGATCGTTCAGGCGCGATTCGGCATCAGCCCGTTCCGCTTCGAGAGCGGCCGCGTCGAGATCCTCCGGCGGAATCGCCTCCTCCAGCAGGACCTGGGCGTGGTTGGCGAAAACCTGGAGCATGCCGTGAGACTGGGCATACACCTTGGTCTCGGAATCCGAGATCCGCAGGCGCAGGAGGTTCGGCTTCAGGGCGGCCAGAATCGGCACGTGGTGAGCGAGCACGCCGAGCTCACCCCCGACCGTCTTGGTCGAGAGCTGCACCACGTCCCCGCTGAAGACCTCACCCTCGGGGGTGAGGACTTCAACCGAGAATGTCGTCTCGCCGGCCAAAAGCTAGGCCGCAGCCTTGTTGGTCTCGATGACCTGGTCGATGCTGCCCTTCATGTAGAAGGCCTGCTCCGGGTAGTCGTCGAGCTCGCCGTCGAGGATCATGCGGAAACCGCGGACCGTCTCTGCCACCGGCACGTACTGGCCGGGGCTGCCGGTGAACTGCTCGGCCACGAAGAACGGCTGCGACAGGAAACGCTCGATCTTGCGGGCGCGGTAGACCAGGACCTTGTCCTCGTCCGAGAGCTCGTCGATTCCGAGAATCGCGATGATCTGCTGCAGCTCGCTGTAGCGCTGCAGGATCTCCTGAACGTCGGTCGCGGTGTTGTAGTGCTCCTCGCCGAGGATGTCCGGCTTGAGGATGGTCGAGGTCGAGTCGAGCGGGTCGACGGCCGGGTAGATGCCCTTCTCCGAGATCGCCCGCGAAAGCGCGGTGGTCGCGTTGAGGTGGGCGAACACCGACGCCGGTGCCGGGTCGGTGAAGTCGTCGGCGGGCACGTAGACGGCCTGGATCGAGGTGACCGATCCGCGCGAGGTCGAGGTGATCCGCTCCTGCAGGGTTCCCATCTCGGTTTCCAGCGTCGGCTGGTAACCGACGGCGGAGGGCATGCGTCCCAGCAGCGCCGATACCTCGGAGCCGGCCTGGACGAACCGGAAGATGTTGTCGATGAACAGCAGCACGTCCTGGCCGCCGCTCTCACGGTAGTACTCGGCCATGGTCAGACCCGACAGGGCGACACGCAGACGGGCTCCCGGGGGCTCGTTCATCTGACCGAAGACCATCATCGTCTTGTCGATGACTCCGGACTCGGTCATTTCGATGTAGAGGTCGGTGCCCTCACGGGTACGCTCGCCGACTCCACAGAAGGCGGACAGTCCGCCGTGCTCCTGGGCGATGTTGTGGATCAGCTCCTGGATCAGAACGGTCTTGCCGACTCCGGCGCCGCCGAACAGGCCGATCTTTCCGCCCTTGGCGTAAGGGGCGAGCAGGTCGACGACCTTGATTCCGGTCTCCAGGATCTCCTGGGTCGGGGTCAGGTCGGTGGCCTCCGGGGAGGGACGGTGGATCGGCCAGCGCTCGACATCGTCGGGCAGCGGGTCGCCACCGTCGATCGGCTCGCCGAGAAGGTTGAAGATGCGGCCGAGGGTGACGTCACCCACCGGCACGGTGATCGGTCCGCCGGTGTCGACCACGCGGTCGCCACGCTGCAGGCCGTCGGTGGCATCCATGGCCACGGTACGGACGCGATCGTCGCCGAGGTGCTGCTGGACTTCGCAGATCAGGTTGACGGCCGGGCGGCTGTCGCTCTGATCCACCTGAATCTCTACCGCCGAGAAGATCTCGGGCAGCTGATCGGGGAAGACGACGTCGACCACGACGCCGGTGATCTCTTCGATTCGTCCTACGTTTTTACCGTTGTTCTCTGACATATCTCCAGTTTCCAGTTTCTAACTTTGGCGTCTAGCCGAGCGCTTCCGCGCCACCGACGACTTCCAGAATTTCCTGCGTGATCTCCGCCTGCCTGACCCGGTTCATCTCCAGGGTGAGGTCGTCGATCATGGTTTCGGCGTTATCAGCGGCGCTGCGCATGGCTGTCATGCGGGCTCCGAGTTCGGAAGCCGCCGATTCCAGCAGCGTCCTGTAGAGCGAAGTGTTGACGTAGTCCGGGATCAGCTGAGCCAGCAGTTCCTCCGGATCGGGCTCGTATTCCCAGAGCGAGTGCGAGTGGGCGTCGGCGAGATCTCCTTCGAGCTCGGCCTCGGCCTCATCCTCGGCGCCCTGACCCACGACTTCGGCCTCCTGGACGGGAAGCAGCGTGAGCATCTGGACGTGCTGGGTGAGCGGCGATACGTAACGGTTGTAGACGACCTCGACCCGATCGACCTCGCCGTCGATGTACGAGGACACGAGTTCCTCGCCGATGTCACGGGCGTTCGAGAACGCCGGACGGTCGGTGAAACCGGTCCATGAGTCGCTGATGTTCTGCTTGCGGAAGGTGAGTGCTCCATCGCCGCGGCGTCCGACCACGAAGAAGACGACATCCTTGCCCTCTTCGACGGCCTTGTCACGCAGCTGGAGACCTTCCTTGATGATGTTCGCGTTGAACGCGCCGGCCAGGCCGCGGTCACCGGTGATCAGCAGGATGCCGAGCTTTTTGACGCTGTCGCGCTGAGTGAGGATCGGCAGGTGCGAGATGTTGCCGGCCTCAGCAGCGGCACGGCGGGTCAGCTTGCGCGTCGCCTGGGCGTAGGGCCTGAGCAGCGCGATCCGATTCTCGGCCTTGCGCAGCCTCGCCGCAGCCACAGCCTCCATCGCCCGAGTGATCTGGCGGATGTTCTTGACGCTGGAGATCTGATTTGTGACTTCTTTGCGGTTGGCCATGTGTTCCTGGTGTTTAGAAGGAAAGGAGAGCTGCGCCTACGAGACGAGCTCTTCCTTCTCTTCTTCGATCTTGGCTTCTGTGTCGGCCTCGTCAGCGGACAGCTGAGCGGAGACGCGATCGGACTCGCCCTCTTCGATCGGCTCGCCGTTGTTGTCGAAATCGGGACCGAAATCGTCGACGTAGCTGCCGATCGTGTCGGCCAGCTCCTTCTCGTCCTCTTCCGGGAACAGGCCGGTCTCGTTGATGCGCGAGCACAGCTCCTTGTTCTCGGTGTGAAGACGGGTCAGCAGACCTTCGAGGAACTCCTGGACGCGCTCGACCTTGATCCGGTCGAGGAATCCGCCGGTGCCCGAGTAGATCGAAGCGACCTGATCAGCGACCGAGAGAGCGTTCCGCTCGTTCTGCTTCAGCAGCTCGACCAGACGCTCACCACGGGCGAGGGTCTTCTGGGTCTCGGCATCGAGTTCGGAACCGAACTGGGCGAAGGCGGCGAGATCGCGGTACTGCGAGAGCTCACCCTTCATCTTGCCGGCGACCTTCTTCATCGCCTTGGTCTGGGCGTCACCGCCGACTCGGGAAACCGAGATGCCGACGTTGATGGCGGGGCGGATACCCGAGTTGAACAGATCCGACTCGAGGAAGATCTGACCGTCGGTGATCGAAATCACGTTGGTCGGGATGTAGGCCGACACGTCGTTGGCCTGGGTCTCGATGATCGGCAGCGCGGTCAGCGAGCCTCCGCCCTCGGCGTCGGACAGCTTGACCGAACGCTCCAGCAGGCGCGAGTGCAGGTAGAAGACGTCACCGGGGTAAGCCTCACGGCCCGGCGGGCGGCGGAGCAGCAGCGACATCTGACGGTACGCGTAAGCGTGCTTGGTGAGGTCGTCGTAGACGCAGAGCGCGGCCTTGCCGTCGTACAGGAAGTACTCGGCCATCGCGGTGCCCGCGTACGGCGCGATGAACTTGATCGGCGCGGCCTCGTCGGCGGGCGCGGCGACGATGATGGTGTTGTCCATCGCGCCGGCTGCCTCGAGCACCTCGCGGACCTGGACGACGGTCGCCATGCGCTGGCCGATCGCCACGTACACGGAGACGACGCCGGAGTCCTTGTTGTTGATGATCGTGTCGATGCCGACCGTGGTCTTGCCGGTCTGGCGGTCGCCGATGATCAGCTCTCGCTGGCCACGGCCGATCGGGATCATGCCGTCGATCGACTTGATGCCGGTCTGCATCGGCTCACGCACGGGCTGGCGGCTGATGACGCCGGGAGCCTTGAACTCGGCCGGACGGGTCTTGCCGGTGTTGATGTCGCCCTTGCCGTCGAGCGGACGGCCGAGCGGATCGACCATGCGGCCGAGGAATTCCTCGCCCACCGGGATCGAGAGCAGGTCGCCGGTCCGCTTGACCGTGTCGCCCTCGACGATGCGTTCCCACGGGCCGAACAGCACGGCTCCGACGTTGTCCTGCTCGAGGTTCAGCGCGAGGCCGGTGACTCCGTGCGGCAGCTCGAGCATCTCGAAGGACATGCAGTTATCGAGGCCGTGAATGCGGGCGATACCGTCCGCGATCGAGAGGACGGTACCGACCTCCGAAAGGTCGGCACTTCCCGGGTCGATGCCCTCGATGCGCTGCCGCAGAATGCTGGCAATCTCGTCTGGCTTGATCTGCATCTCGGTCAAATCCTCCTTATGCCGCCTGAGCAACGCTCTGGCGGAGTTTCTCCAAGTTATTGCGAATACTGGTGTCGAGAACCATGTTCCCGACCTGAAGCACGAGTCCGCCGATGATGTCCTCATCGACGCGGCTGGTCAGTTCGACCTTCTTGCCGGTCTGACGTTCGACCTCGGCGCCCACCTCCTGGGCGATCGCCGGGTCCAGCTCGATGGCGCTGGTGACCGTCACTTCAAGAAGCTTGTTCTCCTGCTGCCACATCTCGTCGAACTGGCGGTTGATCCGGAAGATCGCCGCCATGCGGTGCTTCTCGATCAGCAGTTCGAGGAAATTGAACAGCTCGGGATTCACGTCGCTGACCGCGAGCTTCAGGCCCGCGACCTTCTCCTTCGACGAGAACGACGGGCTGAAGAAGAAGACCTGCAGGTCCTTGTCTTCCCCGACCGCGTCGCTGAACTGGCCGAGCTGGTCTCGGACAGTGTCGAGAGTGCCCTTCTCCTTGGCCACGCCAAAGAGGGACTCCGCGTATACCCGAGCCAGCTCTTCCATCAGTTGTTCCTGTCTCCGGCGAGGCTGGAGAAATCGACCTCGCGCAGGGCGTCCTCGACGAGCTGCTTCTGATCCTGCTCGGTGAGTGACTTGCGGGTGACCCGCTCGGTGGCGAGCACGGTGAGGTCGGCGACTTCCTTGCGGATGTCGCCCAGAGCCTTCCGGGTCTCGGCCTCGATGTCCTTGCGGGCGGCCTCGACCAGTTCCTCACGCTTCGCCTGACCTTCGGACGCCGCTTCGGACTTGGTCGCCTCCGCGGCCTTGCGGGCACGGGCGACGATCTCGTCGGCCTGCTCGCGGGCCTCGGTCAGACGCTGCCTGTAGTCGGCGAGAAGCTGATCCGCTTCGTCGCGGGTCTTCTCGGCCGACGTGATCGAATCGTTGATCAGAGTCTGGCGCTCGTCCAGGATCTTGCTGATCGCAGGCCACGCGTACTTGCGCAGCACGAGCATGGCGACTCCGAAAGCGAGCAGAGTCCAGATCATCAGGCCGGGTACGACCTTGACCAGGGGGTTGAGCCCTTCGTCGGACTCCGTGGCCGCCACCACGAGCGGCGTCGCTGTGTTCAGAAGTTCGCCAAGCATCGGCTTATACGAAGAAAGCGATCAGGCCGGCGATGAAGCCGTAGAAGACCGTTGCCTCGGTCAGAGCGAATCCGAGCCACTGAATGCTCTGGATCTCCGACTTCAGTTCGGGCTGGCGGGAAACGGCTTCGATCGTCTTGCCGAAGATGAAACCGAGGCCGACACCGGTGCCGAGAGCGGCCAGACCGGTACCGAGGCCGAGGCCCATGGCGCGTCCGGCAGTTTCGGCGTAAGCCGCTGCGGTTGTGGCATCGACTGCCGCAAGCATGATTGATGGGTCCACTGTTCTTGTTTCTCCTTAGTGTTCCTCGGCGACAGCGCCGTCGAGGTATATCGCGGTCAACGTGCAGAAAATGAAGGCCTGAAGGGTGGCAACAAGGCCGATCTCGAAAAGAAGGAAGGTCACGGCCAGGGCGCCGGTCGCGACTCCCAGGATCACCGATCCGAAGAAGCCCATGCCCAGCAGCACCACGAGTCCACCCGCCATGAAGAGGATGAGCAGGTGTCCGGCCAGGATGTTGGCGAAAAGTCGAAGTGAGAGCGAGAGCAGCCGCACGAAGTGAGAGAGGGTCTCGATCGCGAGGATCGGCCCGACCATGAAGCCCTCGACTCCGGCCGGCACCCAGCTGCGGATGTACTTGAAGAAGCCCTTGGCGCGGATGCCTTCGACGTTGTAGGCGATCCAGACGACCAGGGCGAGCACCAGCGGCACCGAGATGTTCGCGGTGGCGGCGTAGAGAGCGAAAGACGGGATGGCGACACCGGCGACGTCGAAGGTGTGCTCGGTGTTGGTCGGCAGCGGCAGGTAGCCGATCATGTTCGAGAACCAGATGAACAGGAAGAGCGTGCCGATGAACGGGAACCAGCGGGCGGCCATCTTCGGATCGAGGTTGCCGTCGGTGATGTTGTCCTTCATCAGCGAGTAGCCGATCTCGACCGTGGTCTGAACCTTGCCCTTCGGGCGGACGGTCATCGTGCGTGCCACCAGCGATACGACCACGACGGTCAGGACGGCGGCCAGAAGGATGTAGAAGACACCCTTGTTGATCGACATGTCGATGCCGAAGATGTGGATCGAGATCCACGGCGGGAGGTCGAACTCCTGGGCCGGGTCGAGGCGGGGCTCTTCCGGGGTCGCGGCCGAGGCGAGACCCGGCACGGCCAGCATGGCACCCATGAGAGTCACCCAGACGGCGAGCGACAGACGACTGAGCCGGCTGGGGCTGAACTTCTTGGTCATGAACCTTCCACCTGTGATTTCGTCGGACGATTGACCACTGTGATGGCCAGATAAAAAGTGAAGACGATGACCGAGAGAACGGCGGCCCAGAGGCCGGCATCGCGCTGGATCATGCCAACGGTGAAGATCGCGATGACGAGGAACCAGGACCGGCCGATCAGCGAACCGGCCATCAGCCGGAAGAAGCCTCGGGGATCCTCGGTCTTGCTCGCCTTCGATTCCAGCGTGAACTGGATGGCCCGCTGTCCGCACCAGCCGATCGCCGCTCCGGCCCACCCGAGCAGGGGCAGGTCCGCGATCAGGAAGATCGGCAGGGCGATGGCGATGAGGGCAAGGTCGGCGTACTTGAGCAATTGAATACCGCGTCCACCATTGCTGGCCCCGTGGGGTCTTTCTATGGCAAACGTCGTCAAGGGGCCGGGACTATACCCGAGCGACCGTGAAATTGCGTCACGGTAGGCGCTGGTGTCAACCGTCACTAATCCTTTGACAGAGCCAAGTACTAATACTTTGTAACAAGGCTTGTAACAACTCAGCCGCCGGGCTCCTGGGTGCGGCGCACCTTCAGGATCTCGAGGACGTAGACCAAGTAGACCGATACCCCGATCGCGATCAGGATCACGACGGCCATGAAGATCGTCCAGAACAGGTCGAAATTCCCCCGGTCGTCGCTGTAGGGAACGAACCTGAGCGCGAGCGCGAGCAGCGCCAGGACCAGGGTCCAGCCGTACAGATAGGCGAGCGAACGTCGCTGCGAAAACCCTTTGTTGGCCATACGGTGATGGAAATGCCAGCGGTCGGCCTGGTAGATCGGCTGCTTGTACTTGATGCGCTTGGCGACGACGAAACCGGTATCTAGGATCGGCACCGCCAGAATGACCAGGGGAAAGGCGAGCGCCACGACCGCGTTCGTCTTCAGGGCCCCCTGGACCGAACAGACGGCGATCATGTACCCGAGCAGGTTCGAACCGGAGTCCCCCATGAAACTGGAGGCCGGCGGGAAGCCGTGCCGGAGGAAGCCGAGCGCCGCGCCCGCGGTGAGCGCGGCGAGCACCCCCGCCTCATACCGTTCCAGCGAAAGCGCGACGATCGCCATCGCCGCCGCCGCGATCGCGCAGACCCCCGCCGCCAGTCCGTCGATGCCGTCGATCAGGTTGATGATGTTGACCACCGCGACGATGCCGAGGATGGTCAGCGGAAACGCGGTCCACCCCAGCTCGAAGCCACCCACGAACGGGATCGTCAGATTGTCCGGATGCACCCCCGCGAAGACCGGGATCGCGGAGGCCGCGATCTGGCCGAGCAGCTTCACCAGTGCGGGCAGGTCGAAAACGTCGTCGAGCGCGCCGACCAGACAGACCCCGACCGCCCCCAGCAGGATCGCGTTCGTCTCGTCATTCGTCGGCAGCCAGATCCAGCCGGCGATCTCGATGCCCGCGAGAATCGCGATCCCGGACATGCGCGGGGTCGAAACCGTGTGCTGGCTGCGCGGACCGGGAACGTCGAGCACACCGAGCCGACGGGCGACGAGTTCCGCGACAGGCACCGCGGCCCACGTGATGAGTGCCGCCGCCAGGAAGGCGAAAACGGCGTCGGTGGTGTCGACCATCCGGGAAGGGTTTCACAGCGGGCGGAGGGTTGGGGTGGTTCGGGCGGGAGCTTGTGGTCATGGGCGATCGCGTACACACCAAAAAAGATCTTCCGGTGTTCGCCTCGGAGGGGCTCGAAGCATTTACGACTTTTTCGGTGTATCCGCATGCCCATTGACGGCAGTGGGCCAGGGCCGAACCAGGTAGAGACCCTTGAGGTCGAACGGCCGAGTCTCGGAGGGCCTTGCTCGGGACGCGTGGCCGAGGCTTGTGTGATTGGAGGTGG
>Ga0335075_10000436_pt1 | contig 74454 bp, 57 predicted proteins | sample Lox_Sample_24_FD_206723 | JGI IMG/M metagenome (GOLD analysis project Ga0335075, IMG submission 206723) | Soil microbial communities from Loxahatchee National Wildlife Refuge, Florida, United States - Lox_Sample_2.4 | ecosystem: Environmental > Terrestrial > Soil > Wetlands | place: USA... | reverse complement strand
CAGACTCGGAAAGCCGGATACGGGAAATCCGTCCGTCCGGTTTGATGAGGGGTCGGAATGCGACGGTCATTGGCTCTGCCTTTCAACCCGCCCATTCCGGCCTACTCTACTCTCAGGGCTTTCAGTTTGCGGCTTCGCCGACAGAATTTCCGAGTAAATCGTAAATTGGTAGGGACAGCGCGCTGCGCTGTCCGCGCCGCGTAGAGCGGCGCAACGAGCATAGTCGGACCTTGTACCGTCCCGCGCTGCGGGATTCCGCCCGGTATACGGGCGGTGACGGCGCAGCGCGCCGTCCCTACCACCGCCAAAATTAAAAACAGTGCATGGATGCGCCCGGCGTCATTTGACGTCATGCGTGTCAGACCGTAGCATGGTAATCCATGTTTGATCTTGTTGCTCCCTATAAACCCGCCGGTGATCAGCCGCAAGCCATTGCGAAGTTGACCGAAAAGATTTTGTCTGGAACCAGGGACCAGGTGCTCCTCGGCGTCACCGGCTCGGGCAAGACGTTCACTGTCGCGAACGTCATTAAAAACGTCGATAAACCCACGCTGGTCATTTCACACAATAAGACCCTCGCCGCCCAGCTTTACGCCGAGTTCAAGAGCTTTTTCCCGCATAACGCTGTCGAATATTTCGTCAGCTACTTCGATTATTACCAGCCCGAAGCCTACATCCCGCGCACGGACACGTTTATCGAAAAAGATTCCAGCCGCAACGAAGAGATCGAGCGCTTGCGTCTGTCCGCCATGAGTTCGCTGTTTTCCCGGCGCGACGTCGTGGTCGTCGCCAGCGTCTCGTGCATTTACGGCATTGGCAGCAGGGAAGATTACGAGGAAATGATCATTCCCATGCGCGTGGGCGCCAGCATTTCGCGCGAACAATTCCTGTCCCGCCTCGTCAGCCTCCAATACGACCGCAACGACATCGCCTTCGAACGCGGCCATTTTCGCGTGCGCGGCGATACCGTCGAAGTCCGTCCGGCAGGACGCGAGGACGGCCTGCGCGTCGAATTTTTCGGCGATGAAATCGAGCGCATCACGCGATTTGACCCGCTGACCAGTTCTAAAATCGAAACTCTTGAAGCCGTCGTTGTCTTTCCCGCCAAACAATTCGTCACAACCAACGAAAAAATGCGTCGCGCGATTCTGACCATCCGAGAGGAACTCGGCGACCGCATTGCGTGGTTTGAAAAAGAGGGCAAACTTCTCGAAGCACAACGCATCAAGCAGCGGACTGAATTTGATCTGGAAATGATGGAGGAAATGGGCATTTGCTCGGGCATCGAGAATTATTCGCGCCATATCTCGGGCCGCCCGCCCGGTTCGCGCCCGAACACATTGTTTGATTTTTTTCCGAACGATTTTCTCCTGGTCATTGACGAGTCCCACGCGACCGTCCCGCAAATCGGCGCGATGTATGAAGGTGATAAATCGCGCAAAACCGTCCTGGTCGAGCACGGTTTCCGCCTGCCCAGCGCGCTGGATAACCGGCCGTTGAACTTCCTGGAATTTCAGATACTTCAAAACCAAACGATTTATGTGAGCGCCACGCCGGCCGGGCGGGAGCTTCAATGGGCCCGCGCCTCCGCCGGCGTAGCGCAGGTTTCCAAATCGGCTAACCGTCCGAACGCGGAAAATGGACAAGATGGAAAATCAGGGAAGCCCTCACCTCACCCTGACCCTCTCCCCTCCCATCCGATGGGAGCGGAGAGGGAACAGCAATCGGAAGTCAATTATGTGTTAAACGATTCGCCGCGAGTTCAGTCAACGGTGGCAGAATCCAGCAACGGCCAGCGAACGCCCATCACTGCTCCGCCGCCCGGGACCCTCACCTGGGCCCCGAATGTTCCCCAACCCGGCGTAGTCGAACTTGTCGTTCGGCCGACGGGCCTCATTGACCCGAAGGTGACCATCAAGCCGCTCAAAGGCCAGATTGACGATCTCATCGAAGAATGCCGCAAGCGCGCCGACAAAAAAGAGCGCATCCTCGTAACCACGCTAACGAAGCGCACAGCCGAGGAATTGACAGATTATCTCCGCGGCATTGCCATCAACGTCCAATACCTTCACAGCGAAATCGACGCCATCGAACGCGTCGAAATCCTGCGCTCGTTGCGCAAAGGCGAATTTGACGTGCTCGTGGGCATCAATCTCCTCCGCGAAGGCCTGGACCTGCCCGAGGTTTCATTGGTGGCCATCCTGGACGCGGACAAAGAAGGCTTTTTGCGCAGCGAGACCAGCCTCATCCAGACGGCCGGCCGCGCCGCGCGCCATCTAAACGGCGAAGTCATCCTGTACGGCGACGTGATGACCGGCAGCATCAAAAAATTCCTGGCTGTGACGGAGTATCGCCGTCAAAAGCAGCTTGCCTATAACAAGGAGCACAACATCACGCCCCGCAGCGTGAGCCGCGCGGTCGAGGAAAGCCTGGCCACATATCAATCCAGCCGCGAAGAAGCGCATGGCGTATTGAAGGATGCAAAACTGGACGTGGATCTGGCCGCAACCATCAGCGAACTCGAAAGCGAAATGCTCAAAGCCGCCGAAGATTTGCAGTTTGAAAAGGCCGCCCTCCTGCGCGATCAAATCAAAGAGCTTAAACGCATGATCGATGGGGAGAAGACTGAGGATACGGCTCCGGCGGGCAGGGTCAGTTATCGGAAGCAGAAACGCGCAAGGAGATGATGCAGGGCAGTCGTCTCGCCTGCCGGTTCTGCGCGCAGTTCCGGGTCCCGTGTTCGTTCATATATAAAGTTGGAAATCGTGTTACATTGTTACATCGTTGAGCTTCAACAAGTTACGGTGTTACACATTTTGTTACACGCTGTTACATTTTATAAATGTCTGACTATCAATGATTTGCGGTGTTACATTAACGTTACCGGTGGGAAGCGGAATCGATGGTGGAGGGGTTCGAACGTAAAAATGGGAGAGTATCCGCAGATCAGCTTCGCGCTATCGCGCGGCTTCGCGAATGGCGGCTGGTTCTTTTTGCCGATTAACCCAGGGCGGCGCGCTCGCAGATTCGCGCTTGCCCTGGGCTATTATCGGCCGCCCCGATGGGGCTTTCAATTTGTGGCTTTGCCAACACCAGGAGCACTCTATGGCGCCTATTCCGGCTTCGGATGCAGTCGTTTCCAGCGCTCGGCAAAGAGGAAAAACACGGCCGGACCAAAGGCGAAGAGCATCACGGAAATACCCATGGTCAGGCCAATGAATGTCATCCATCCGGCGCAGCAATAATCCCGGCAGCGCGCCACGATGTGCGACGGCACGGCAATCAACAATTCCAGGATGCTGCCTTTAAACAGCGCGCGGCAATGTTTCGTCACGAAATCGGACGGAGGCACATCCCGGCTGATTCGTAGAAAAACCAGCGCCCAGATGAACCACGTCAAGAGTCCCAGCAAAACAAAAGTCCAGATGTCCGCATTACCTTTTGGAGGATGATCGGCAAACACCAGTTCTTCGATGGAGAAGCACGCGCCTGCGACGAGGGCGCCGGCCATCAGGCCGCCGGCCAGCACGGTTTTCCATATAGGACCGCGGGTCACCGGTCGCAGGCCGGCGAGCCGCACCGGGACGGCCAGCAGCGCGAACTGGCTGATGCCCATCACCGCCAGGCAGAGCCAGTACGGCCATTCCGCGTATATTCCAAATGCTTCCCAGCCCACTTTTGGAATAAAGGCCAGCAGGGTGACCGGCACGGTCAGGACGACCAGAATTGCCACATAGAGTGCGGCTACAATCAATGCCCATCGTTTCATGTTTAGTTTCCTTTCGTTAGTGTTTGTTTTTCCGGCTGGCTGTGTTTGGTGTACACGCTTTAGCGTGCCCTTTGGGAGTTCCCCGAGCACGCTAAAGCGTGTACACCGAGCGCAGACACCGAACCGGGTTCATACATCCAATGCGGAATTGGCGGGCGGGAGGGATCAAAAATTTGATGAATCGTCGGAAACATCGAACGTCGAACGTCGAACGCCCAACATCGAACGGCCTGTCCTTCGACGATCGATCTCGGTGGTTCAGGGGTTCAATGCGCGAAATATTTTGGGGAATTCTTTCGGGGATTGGGCGTGCGCGCGTCGTGGCGGGAATTTTGGCTGGCCTCAATCCCATCCGATGCTAAAGTCCCGTAATTCGATGAATCCATCCGCGGCCAGCGCCGAAGCCGTGTTCGCCCGGGCGCTCGAAATGCCCGCCGGCACCGCGCGCAAAAAGTTCGTGGCGCAAGAATGCGCCCATGACACCGCGTTGCGCCGCGAAGTCGAGTCACTCCTCCAGGCCAGTGATGAAGCCGGGAATTTTCTTCGAACGCCATCTGAACGCGAGGAGACGCAGCGCATCGACACCACTTCACCGCTGGGTACAGTGAGGCTGAACGCCGCCGCGCATGCGGAAGCGTTTCTGCGCGGGGCAGGTGATGATGCGCGCGGCCGTTTGGATGGTTATATCGCGTCACTGCCGGAAGTGGTGCGCAAAGAAGCCCGCGAACGCATTGAAGCCGGCCTGCGCGTACGGCAGTTGCGCACACAGACGCAGACGAAGTGGGTCGCGCCTCCCGCCGAAGAACCGCCGGTTTCACTGCCCGGTTTTCGCCTTGAAGGCAACCTGGGCGAAGGCAGCCTGGGCGTGGTTTATGCCGCGCATGACGAAAAGCTGAATCGCCGCGTGGCCATCAAAATCCTGCGCCGACGCGGGGACGAAGCGGTGCGCCGCCGTCTGCTCGAGGAAGCGCGCAGAGCCGCCGCCATCAGCGATCCGGCCATTGTCACCATCTATTCCGTCCTCGACGAAACCGAGCCCCCGGCCATCGTCATGGAAAAGGTGGAGGGCTTTCCACTCGACCGTTTCGCCGCGCAACTGAACTTCGAGCAAAAGGCGAGGTTGCTGCACGAAGTGGCGCGTGGCCTGGCCGTGGCCCATGAGCGCGGCCTCATCCATCGCGATCTCAAGCCGGATAACATTATCGTCGGTACTGACCTGCGGCCGCGCATCCTGGATTTCGGCCTGGCGTTGTCGCTCGAAGAAGCCGCGTGCCTCGGCTCCGGGTTCGAGGGCACGCCCCTTTACGCTTCGCCGGAGCAAGTCCGCGGCAAGCCGCTGACGGCGGCGTCCGATGTGTTTTCCCTGGGAAGCTTGATGTTCAAGGTGCTGACCGGGCGCCCGCCATTTGCGGGCGAAACGTCCAGTGAAGTGCTTGAAGCGATTGCCACGACTGCGCCGCCGTTTCTACGGGATGTCGCGGTGGGTGTGCCGGAGGATTTGCAGGCCATCTGCCTCGCGTGCCTCGCGTGGAACCCGGCTGACCGCCCGACCGCTTCGGACGTCGCGGTTGAACTCGGACGGTTTCTCATCGGCGAGCCAGTGCGCCTCAAACCGAAATTGTACGACGACCTGTTGCGCCGGAGCATCAGCGAATATTCGAGCCAGGCGCGCGCGTGGGAAAGCCAGAGCATCATTTCACGCGAGGAACGCGACGCGCTCGAGACGGTGCATCGCCGTCTGCTCGCTGATGAAGATCACTGGATTATCGACGCGCGGCGAATTACGCCGGTGCAAACCATTCTTTTTGGCGCGACGTGGCTGGCCGTCGTCGCGACGATACTCACCGTTTGGATGCTCCGCAATGACCTCGGCCCGACGTGGCGCTGGGTGGTGCCATGCTATTTTACCCTGACACTGTTGCTCGCCGGTCATACGGCACGGCGCGCGCGCGAGCCGTTGGCGGCGGCGACGTTTCTGGCGGGAGCCGTACTGGCCATCGCCCCATGCATGCTGGCGCTGCTCGCGGCACTGCATATATTCGGCACTCCCAGGCCAGGTGTGAAGCAACTGTTTCCGGAAACGTTCACGAACCTGCAGGTGCTGGCCGCTTCGTGCATGGCGCTGGCGGTTTCGGTGTTTGGCTTGCAGAGGTTGAAGATGACCGGCTTCGCCTGGACCACAGCCACGCTCACGGCGGCGAGCTATGTGAGCCTGCTATTGTGTTTCAATTGGCTGGATCAAAAACCCGAAATCCAGGCGCTCTGGTGCCTGCCGCTGGCAGCGATGGAACCGGTCGCGCTCGCGCTGGAACGAAATCGACGCGTGCGCTGGACGATGCCGTTTCACCTGGTGGCGCTGCTCACGCTGGTGATAGGGCTCGATGTCATCGCGCTGAACGGGCCCACGTTGAAAATGCTTGGCGTAACAGGCGCCCAATTTCCCTATTTTGACGCGAACCGGCAGATTGCGTTCTCGGTGGTTCTCAACGGCCTGTTGTTCCTCGCGCTGATGCTCGTCACCGAACGCGCCGCGAGCCTGGATTTGCGGCGCGCGAGCAAATTATTGGAAATTCTGGCGATCCTGCACACCTTGACTCCGTTGTTCATCAACGCGATGCAGCATCGCGACGACCCGCATGTGCGCCTGGACGTTTGGTTTTATCTCGGCGCGGCGGGACTGTTTATGGTGCTCGCTCCATTCCGCTCGCGCTGGCGGCTGCTGGTCGGCGGACTCGCGGGTTGCGGACTGGGCAGTTACCTGCTCGTCGATTTGGGCATCGTAGACCGCAGGTCATTTATCATCGGCCTGGGATTTATCGGATTAATCGTTGCGCTGGGAACGTTTGCTTATGTAAGAAGGCGGGAGCGGGGAACGAAGCGAATGTCGGAAATAAATCCAAAACATCGAACATCGAACGCCGAATGACGGACCGGCTGGTTGCGCCGCTGCACGCGGCGCTACACGGCGGTGGCAGCGCCACTTGCGAAGAGCGCCGTGTTCCACCACACACTGGTTCATCTATCCAGAGTTCTTTTTTATCCAGCGATAGAGCCAGGCCCGCGCGTAGGCCCAATAACGCTTCGCCGTGGGCGTGGAAATTTGGAGGACTTTTGCGGCTTCTTCCATCTTCAACCCGGCGAAGAACCGGAGCTTGACCAATTCAGCTTTTGTCGCGTCATGCGCGGCCAAATGATCCAGCGCCTCGTGCATCGCGAGCAATTGCTCGTCGTTCATGCCGGCAACGAGTTCAAGGCTGTCGAGCGGCAGTTGCACGCGCTCGGCGTGGCCGCCGTGGCGGCCGGCATGCTTGCGGCGGGCGTTGTCAATGAGAATACGGCGCATGGCTTCGGCGGCGGCGGCAAAAAAATGCGCGCGGTTTTGCCAGTCCGGCTGGCGATCGCCGCCGAGGCGCAACCACGCTTCGTGGACCAGGGCGGTGGCTTGAAGCGTCTGGCCGGGGCTCTCGCGCGACATTTTCTGCGCAGCAAGCCGGCGCAGTTCCTCATAAACCACCGGCAGCAGCCGGTCCGCCGCCTGCTCATCGCCCTGCCCGATTTGTTGCAGCATGACGGTGATGTCGCTCACGAAATGACGGTAGCGGATTTTGGGACAGGAAGAAAGGTCTGTATGAAGTCCAACGTTCGATATTTGGGATTTATTAACGGCGCCTGAAACATCGAACATCGAACATCGAACATCGGAAACGACCGACTGAGGTTTTTCTCGTAGTTCACAAACGTCGCCTGATAGAGTGGAAAACAGAGCACGCTAAAGCGTGTACACCGAACAGATTTAGAAAATGGCGGCCTGGTACAGTTGAAGCATTTTGGGGTCGTCTATCGAGCCGTGATGATGAAACTGCCGCCAGCGACCGTCCGCGCGCACAAAGAACCGGCTGGTGCGGCTCTGCAGTTCCACGGTTCCTTTCGGCATACGCGATATCCCTCGCTCACGGCCAATGGCCAAAAAGCCCGCCTCACAGTCATAAATGGAATAGTCGTAAAACTCGACCTGCACTGACGCGGGGCTCGCAAAGATCCGCGCATAGAGTTCGCGAATTTCAGGCCAGCCGCGCCGAATTCCCCCGAGTGGGTTGTTCATCGATATGTCGGGCGACGCAAGCCAATTTTTTTCCATCAACGCCAGATCATGCTTGTTGTACGCGCAATAGAATTCGGCCAACGCTCCGGGAGGAGTTTTCGGATCAATGTTCGATTCCAGGCCGGTGATCGGGCACAGGTGTTCATTAACCATTATTCCAGTTATTCGCATAGCTTCTTTTGGCATCATCGCACGGTTTGGCGTAATCACAATAGGGAAAGCGCAGGGGGTTTACGGTTAGATGCAACGTCGAACATCGAACATCGAACGCTGAACGCCGAATGCCTGAAACGCGACCGGTGGCGCTCGCCTGGCAGACGGGCACGTCTGCCCTACCATTCCCATTCGATGTTCGATGTTCGATGTTCAACCCGACATTCACTTGACGCGCTGCCCTTCGGGGCCTATTTTCCCTGCATCGGGGAGCCAAACCCAGTCCTTTCCGCACACGAGTTTGGCCGATAAGAAGCTTAAGGAGGGGCTGGGAGCTGAGAGTTCAGCGCGAAAGCGTTGATGACCCGTTAACTTGAACCGGATAATGCCGGCGCAAGGAACATTTCTCCGGGCTCTTCGTGCCGAAAATTATGATTGCAACCAAAGATTCGTTTGAGCCGCATAGCAGCGACCAACTGCCGAATTCAAAAAAGGTCTATGTCACCGGAACCATTCATCCGGATGTGCGCGTGCCGATGCGCGAAATTACGCTCCAACCCACGAAGACTTTCAACGGCCAGACCGAAGTCAACGAGCCTGCGCGCGTCTATGATACCAGCGGCCCCTGGGGCGACCCCAATTTTACCGGCGGCGTCACCGCGGGCCTGCCGCCGTTGCGGCGAAGCTGGATTTTGGGCCGGGGCGACGTCGAAGAGTACGAAGGCCGCCCGGTGAAACCGCAGGACAACGGCTATTCCCGCGTCATCCGCCGTCCGGTGCCCGTGGATTCGACGGCATTGCCGGTGGAATTTACCGGGGAAAAGCGAAAACCTCTCCGCTCAATAACCGGCAAAGCGGTTACGCAACTCGCTTATGCGCGCGCCGGCATCATCACGCCGGAGATGGAATTTATCGCCATTCGCGAAAACATGCGTGCCGCCCAAATCTCGGACCTGGCAAACGACATCGTTCGCAACGACCTGGACAAGCAACACGCCGGCTCGGCGCAGAATTCAGGCGGCAATTCGTTTGCTCCATCCGTGTTTTCGCGTTTCGCCCAACGGATTCCAAAAGAGATTACGCCGGAATTCGTTCGGGCCGAAGTTGCCGCCGGACGCGCCATCATTCCGGCCAATATCAATCATCCCGAGTTGGAGCCGATGATTATCGGGCGCAATTTCCTGGTCAAAATAAACGCCAACATCGGCAACAGCGCCGTGGCATCGAGCATCGAGGAAGAAGTGGAGAAGATGCGTTGGGCCACCAAATGGGGAGCCGATACTGTCATGGATTTGTCCACAGGAAAGAATATTCACGCCACGCGCGAATGGATTTTGCGCAACTCGCCCGTGCCCATCGGCACCGTGCCGATCTACCAGGCCCTGGAAAAAGTCGGGGGCAAAGCCGAGGAACTGACGTGGGACATCTTTCGCGACATGCTCATCGAACAGGCGGAACAGGGCGTGGACTATTTCACGATTCATGCCGGCGTTCTCCTTCGGTTTGTCCCGCTCACTGCGCGGCGCATGACCGGCATTGTTTCGCGCGGCGGCAGTATCATGGCCAAATGGTGCCTGGCGCATCACCAGGAAAATTTCCTTTATACCCATTGGGACGATATCTGCGACATCATGGCCGCCTATGACGTTTCCTTTTCTATCGGCGACGGTCTCCGTCCCGGCTCGATTGCCGACGCCAACGACGAAGCGCAGTTTGGCGAACTGAAAACACAGGGTGAACTGACCGAACGCGCCCGGGCGCGGGGCGTGCAAGTCATGAACGAAGGCCCCGGCCATGTGCCCATGCATCTCATTGAAGAGAACATGGCCAAACAACTTGAATGGTGCCACGAAGCCCCGTTTTACACGCTTGGGCCGCTCACCACCGACGTCGCGCCCGGCTACGACCACATCACCAGCGCCATCGGAGCGGCCATGATTGGATGGTACGGTTGCGCGATGCTCTGCTATGTGACACCCAAGGAACATCTCGGCCTGCCGAATAAGAAGGACGTCAAAGACGGAGTCATCGCTTATAAGATCGCGGCGCACGCCGCCGACCTGGCCAAGGGCCATCCCGGCGCGCAATACCGTGACAATGCGTTGTCCAAGGCGCGCTTTGAATTCCGGTGGGAAGACCAATTCAACCTGTCGATTGACCCCGAAACAGCGCGCGAATTTCATGACCAGACGTTGCCGCAGGAAGGCGCCAAATCCGCGCATTTTTGCTCGATGTGCGGCCCGCACTTTTGCTCGATGAAGATTACCGAGGACGTCCGCAAATTTGCCGCGGAACAGGGTGTCACCGAGGAAGAGGCGCTCAAACGCGGCATGGAAGAGAAGGCGAAGGAGTTTGTGGAGAAAGGCGCTGAGGTATATACAAAAGCCTGATTCACACAGATGAAAGCCTATCGCGATCCAGTCGTTGAAGCCTATATGCGTGACGTGGACCGCACTCTTCTGCGGGAGAATTTGAAGCTGACGCCAGCACAACGCCTGGAAAAGCTGGTCCGTTTCAGCGCATTCGCTTCGACTTTACGAGGGGCGGGGATACGCGCCCGCTCGAAAAGAAAATGAGCGCGCAATTTGAGAAGCTTCTGCCGCTGCTAGCGCAAAGCGGCATCGAATTTATCCTCATCGGCGGAGTCGCGGGCAATATGCCCGCCTGACCTTTGACATTGACGTCGTTTATAATCGGAGCAAAAAAAATATGGAGGCGCTGGTGAAGTGTCTAAAACCCTACAATCCCTATTTGCGGGGCGCGCCCCCCGGGTTGCCGTTCAAACTGGATCTGCAGACGCTGCGCAATGGCTTGAACTTCACTTTGACCACCAGCCTTGGCGATATCGATTTGCTGGGCGAAGTCGTCGGCGGCGGGACCTATAGGGATTTGCTTTCTCAAACAATTGTCGTGGAGGCATTCGATGTAAAATTCAAATGCGTTGACCTGCCGACGCTTATTAAACTTAAACGGGCGGCCGGCCGCCCAAAAGATTTGGAGTCGCTTGCCGAATTACAGATCCTGCTGGACGAAGAAAAAAGATAAAACACTCCCCGACATGAAACGCAACTCGCTCCGCGAATTTGTGCAACGCGCGAAAATTCTCTGTGAAACGTTGTTTTTGAATTGCAAAAGATGAGGTCTGGCACAACTCTTGATGCTTAAGGCACAAATGCAGAACGATTATGATTACAAGAAATTCGCCGTACTTTACGTAGACGACGAAGAAATGTCTCTTTCGGCCTTTGCCCGGGCGTTTGGCGACCGTTTCAGAATATTCACGGCTCCCACGGCAAAGGAGGGGCTCGAATTACTCGAGCTGCATAAGGATGAAATCGGTTTGTTGATGACCGACCAGAGAATGCCCGGCGAAAAAGGCGTTTGGCTGCTGGAACGCGCACGACGTCTGCGCCCCCGCATCATTCGAGTGCTGGTTACGGCGTTTGCGGACATGGAAGCGGCCATTTCCGCGGTCAATAGCGGGGCCATTTACAAATACATCTCCAAGCCATGGGACCCTCCACAGCTTGAGGAAACCCTCAAACACGGCCTGGAGTTCTTCATCGTGCAGACCGAGCGCGACAAACTGTTGCAGGAAAAGATGTCCGTCCTGCGCAATATGCTCATCGCCGACCGCATTGTAAGCCTGGGACTGCTCGCGGCGGGGTTGAGCCATCACATCCGCAATTCTCTTGTCGCGGTCAAAACGTTTCTCGATTTGGCGCCGGTCAAAATGAACGAGGAAAAAACGGACCTTAACAGCCTGCGCAACCCGGACTTTTGGAAGGATTACCATGGGAACGTCCAAAGCCAGATCGAAAAAATCAATGGGCTGCTCAAAGACCTCTGGACTGCGTCCGAGAATCCCTCGGCGCCGTTCGCAGACGAAGTGTTGCTGCATGAAGTCGTCGCTGAGGCAGTCAAATCGCTCGAGGAACCATTTGCCGCCCGGAAGATTGAAATTCAAAATCGCATCCCGGGCTCGCTGCCCAAATTGCGCGTGGACCGGCCAAAATTTCAACGGTTGTTTGAGCTGTTGCTCAAAGAAGAGCTGTCGATGCTTCCATCCGGCACACGCGTCGTTCTTTCGGCCGAGCTGTGCGACAAGCCGAAACCTGAAATCCTTGTGGAAATTGGCGACAACGGTCCCGGTTTGCCGCAGGACGCGCTTCGCGCCGTGTTTGATCCGTTCGCTGTCCAGGGCCGCGTGGCGTCGGAGTACGGCATCCATCTCATGGCGTGTTTTTTCATCATCCATCACCATGGCGGGAAAATGGAAGCGCGGAGTTTGCCGGGCTTTGGAACAACCTTTCTTTTGCGGCTGCCCTTGCAACCGGAGCGCGCCGCCCCATCCGAGGAAGGCGAGTTTTTGCAAAAAGCGCTCCTGAACCAGGAGTTGTGGGAAAAACTCCTGACCACTGAATAATTCCTATTTCCCGGGCGAAGTATTCGTCGAAGTTGAGACGTCTTTGGGCTTGTAAAGCCCGGCCTTGATAAAAGGCCCCAGGTATTTACCGTAGCCTTCGGCTTCCATTTTATTCAGGGGGATGAAACGAAGGGAGGCGGAATTAATGCAATAGCGAAGGTGTGTCGGACCGGGACCGTCGTCAAACACATGGCCCAAATGTGAATCCGCCATTTCAGACCGCACTTCCGTGCGTTCAATTCCCATATAGGAATAATCGGCCTTCTCCACAATGTCGGTGTCAGACAGTGGTTTGCTAAAGCTCGGCCAGCCGCATCCGGAATCAAATTTGTCCAGCGAACTGAACAACGGCTGGCCGGAGACGATATCCACGTAAAGGCCCGGTTCGTGGTTGTCCCAATATTTGTTGGCAAACGGCGGCTCTGTCGCCGACTGTTGAGTCACTGCGAATTGTTCCGGCGTCAGTTTTTTCTTTAACTCCGCCGCGTCCGGTTTTTTGAATTGGGTCGGGTTCATGGATGGATTTTGGTTGGTTGAAACGGTTGAATCGCCGGTCGGCTGGGCGCGGATGATGTAAAATCTGGCCCCAAAAAGGGCCGCCGCCACCAGCATCACGCCGCCGATTCGTATCAGATTTATTTGCATGCCATTTCGATTCTTCTAATTTGACATGCGTTCAATCTCAACTGTTTTCAAAGAAATTTCCACTCGGAAAATGTGGCCGCCTGTCCCTGCAACTGGCCGGATTCCGAGATTAGATTCCAAATGGTGGCGCGTGAAATCTCAAAGCGCCGGCCGGTTTTGGAAATGCGAATGCCGGAATACTTGTCGAAAAAGCCCTGCAGCGTAACAGCTTCCATGACCTTCGCGCGTTCTTCACGCTCCGCGGGCTCGGCCGTCAGCCGCGATGGCGCGCGCGTGAATTCGTCCCACGACATTTCCCAAAGCGCCAGCGCGGCACGGTTGCCGTAGTTCAAAATGGGATCGGCTTCTGTGCCGTGCGAAACGACGACAAATGGAGCGTCAAAGAGTTTTGCCGCCAATTCCCCCGGCGAAAAGTCTCCCGACAACAGGTCCCGGCCGGTCCATTTTTTGTAACTGCGCACGAGGCATTGCGTGTGGGAAACGATAAAATCGAATGGCGCCATATCATCCATGTTCACGGGAGATGAAACCAATTGTATTCATTGAAAAGAGCCGGCCAGTCCGTGGCCACTTCAACAGCGAGCATCACGCCGAGGCACGCGAGCAGAATAGAAAATTTGGTTCTGACTCCAAATCGACTTAATACACGGTCCATTCCATAGACAAACAAAAGCAAAAACGGAATCAGGGCTCCCAGCATCATTCGACCGGCCTGAAAATAGGGATGCTCGCGCGTCGGGTTGGGGCAATCATGAAAGTCATAGATGACCGATAGCATTGCATAAAACACCAGTTCAGCGGCAAAGCAAACCAGGCTCAGTCCAAGCGCCAAGCGCAGCAGGTTCGGCTCATTTGAACGTTGCGGCAACAGCACCGGGCAAACCGGCGCCAGCAGGGCGAGCGACAGGATTGAATAAACGAATTCCGTTCCGGGCAAAGCGAGCGGTTGGTGCTGCCAAAGGAACTCTCCCTGCCAAAACGTGCCCAATTGTCCAGATAGATAGGTCCAGAGACCTCCGGGCGTAAAAATAGGATGATGCCACCATTCACCGAACGGTTTTAGCGTCCAGCCGAGAAAGTGGGTTTTTACGCTCGAACCGGTGAGATCGTTGAAATTGGACTTACACCAAATCATCCACGCGAGGATTGGCGGCAGCGCGCAATAAAGAAACGCGGCCAATGCCGGCAACGCAGGCCTTAATTTACCGCCTTGCGCATCGCGCGCGGCTTTGACCAGGACCACGGCAGCGACAACAGCCAATAGAGGAACATTGGTCATTTTGGTGAGGAAAGTTGCGGCAAACCCAAGGCCCATCACGGCGCCGATTGCCGGAGAAGGAATTTCAGACGCAATCCACTTTAAGAGAAACGGAAATGTGATTCCAAAGCAAAGCGGCGAAAGCACATCATTGCCAATCGAATAAAAGGCAGTTTGCGGCATCAACGCCAGCAGCGCCGGCACGCCGAGCCTCGCGAACGAATTGTTTGGAAACACCAATCGCGCCGTGGCGTACGCCAGCCAGACCAGCGCCGAAACCAGCGCAATATTCAAAAAGCGCAGCCAGTACACCAACCGCCCGTCATGAAAGCCGATCCAAACGCCGATGTGCCACCATGCAGCGGCGAGCGCATAATAAAGCGGCGTTTGGGAAACTTCGTAGTTTGCCTGCGTTTTCCAGTCGGCGCTCCTGGTGGCGATATCCTGCGCCGATTTGTCAGCCGGCAGCGTCCAGGCCGGCGGCGGAAAACGGCCGCCCGGATATTGATCGGGTCGAGTGAAATAGGCATGGCAGTTCAACAGCGCCAGCCAGGTAGCAGAGTCCGGGGACATTCGCTCGATACCGCGCGGGACGTCGCCGTGTGAATACTTCACAACCAGGTCGAAGTGAAACGGTTCGTCCACATTGTTGAAGAGAGGGAATGCCGCGGAAAAGGCGAATACATGAATGGCGGCGGCAAGGCAGAGCAACCAAATGATTTTGCGTTCTTTTGGCGTTTCCCCGTTTGGGTTCATTTCACGCGGGATTTGACTGGGAAGACGCGGCCCGGGCTGCGAGGCAGATTTGCTGGTAAAATTTTCCGACGCGTGTTGTTCGGCGCGGCAGTTGTTCGTCTTTGAAATCCACGGAGAACAAGCCGAATTTTTTCGTGTAGCCGAACTGCCATTCAAAGTTGTCGAGCAATGACCAATAAAAAAATCCCCGCACGTCCACGCCATCGTTGATCGAAGCGCGGAGTTCGTGCAAATGTCCCGTCAAATCCTGGATGCGAAAGTCTTCGTCTGCCGAAGCCGAGCCGTGTTCAGTGATGTAAATGGGCAGGCCGCACTGCCGTTGCAGTTTTTTCAACAGTTTGCCAAAGCCCGTTGGATGCCGCTCAAACATATCGTCGCAGATAACGCCCATCTCCCTTAGTTTGGCATGGGACAGGCCGTTAGTGGGCAGAAGCGCCTTAAGACCCTTGAGCCGGGCGCGGCCGTAATAATTGACGCCAAGATAGGTCGAGGCATGTCGCCGCCTGCCGCCGGTAAATCGGCCGAGGACAAAGTGATTGAAGGCGTGGTTGGATATTTCGGCAAGGAAATGGTCCCAAAAGGCCAGGGGTTGAAAGGCAGCGAAATAGGTCCAGTTTTTCGCGATGCCAATTTCGGGCGGTTTGTCTGCCTGGGACAGGCGCCGTATGGTTTCGCTGGCGCGAACGTGCGCCTCGGCCATGTTTTCAACGACGCGCCGGTAAGCGCCAAAGCGCCATTTGTAAAACGGGGGAAATCCGCCCAGCAAATAGGTCAACGAGGCATAGGTGTCCGGCTCGTTAAACGTGTTCCAGATATAGACCCGATCTTTCAGCGCGGCGACAATCTTCGCCGTATAATCCAAAAATGCCGGGATGGTGGCCGGATTGAGCCAGCCTCCGGATTCCGAAATCCACAGCGGATTCGAGAAATGGTGGAGCACCACCATGGGCGTAATGTCAGCGGCTTTCAGGCAATCCAGGAGGTGAATATAACGATCCAGTTCCTTTTGGTTCAGCGGGGCATACGGAGCGGATTGAAGCCGGGACCATTCGATGCCCATGCGGTATGCATTCACACCCAGTCCGGCCATCAACTCGACGTCCTGTTCATAGAGGTAATAGTGGTTGCACGCGACGCGGCAATGCCCGCCGTCAGACGCGACATAGTCCGTCCATTCGTTGACGACGTGGCCTTCGACCTGGGTCGGCGAGGTGGCCGTACCCCAGAGAAAATTTGCCGGGAATTTCAATTCGCTGCCCATCTGGCTGCCAATGTTGAATTGAATGTACGGCAAAGTCTTTGAAATGAACAGACCAAGATGAGCGATGAAATGTTAAAACGTTAAAATGTTGAAACGGTCAGATGGGCGGGAGAACGCGAGAACTTCCGCCGTTGCCTGGCCGTTTCAACTTTTTAACGTTTCAACGTGCTACTCGCCGCCTTCCATGTGAACGTACATGGATTGAAGGGCAATTTTTCCGGGGCCGGTGAAACGGTTCCAAAAAAGGTTGGCGGCGCTGGCGAACAGGCCGGTCGAAAGCTTCTGGAACATCGTTTGCATCTGGACGGTTCGGTCCTTGTAAATCCAGCCGCCCGGTTCAATGTCAATTTCCTCTCCCGGCCCCAAGGTCACTTCAAATACATTGCCGAAGCCGTGCAGCCAGAGAATACCCTCCTGGGACGGGCACGAAAAATTATCGATGAAGAACCCCGTACCGCCGAGCAGGATGTTCGCCGCGCCGCGAACGCGAGAGAAGGTGTATTCCACAGCGTCGGTAGCCGCCAGCCATTGATGTTCGCGGACATCCACGGCCATGCCGGGTTTCAGGTGGAGGCCGAAGACGTGCCCCGCGCCATCCCGGCTGAAGGCGATGCGGCCTGGTCCCCGAGCACCGGTCAGAAGGAATGGCATGCCCGCGAGCATTCGCTTGAATCCGCCTTTGAGCGGATGGATGCCGATCTGGACGGCCGGGTCCTTCCAAAGCAGGATATGATGTTCGAAATAAATGCCGGTGCTGCTCAATTCCAGGTGCAAAGCCGGAACGAGTTCGCCTTCGATGTGATAGGTGACGCCGCCGAACTTTTCGTTCTGGACGGCCGTGGGCAATAAAGTGGGAACAGCCATGCCTCTTTATGAAGCAGCCCGCCGGAAATGAACACTAAAAGTTATTCACAGAGACGGGCGCAGCCAAATACTCCGCTGTCCTTTCACGACATGTCCCGGAGGGACAATTGGAAATAGCCCGGCATTTTAATGCCGGGTACGATTGAGAATTGCATAAGTCCCGAAGGGACAGCCGTCCCTTCGGGACTTATCGCACTTGACCCACACCCGGCGTTGAAACGCCGGGCTATTTCCAAATGTCCCTACGGGACATGACCCAGACACTCCGCGGCTGGTTTTCTCCCGTTATGCCTAAAGCTGCCGTAAACAGGTTGGCACGAAGCAAACGCCTGATTAAAGCGATTTGACTTTTTTGACGATGGCGTCGGCGTCAATGCCGAAGTGAGCGAGCAGTTCGGCGGGCTTGCCGGAACGGGCCAGACCGTTTACGGCCAGTTTATGGACTTTAATCCCTTCCGTGCTCAATTCTCCGGCCACGGCGTCGCCCAATCCGCCTTCGGAATAATGGTCTTCGACGGTGATGACGGTGTTGTTGGTCTTTTGCGCGGCGGCAAGGATCTCTTTTTTGCCGAGAGGCTTGATGCTGTAGGCGTCAATCACTGTGATGTCGATGCCTTCATTTTTGAGGGCGTCGGCTGCCTTCAAGGCTTCGGGCACGGTGACACCGGCGGCGACAACAGTTGCCTTGCTGCCTTCGCGCAGGATTTTCGCGCCGCCAACGGGAAATGCTTCGTCGTTGTTATAGATCACCGATGACTTCGGGCGCGAGGTGCGCAGATAACAAATGCCTTTTGTGGCGAGCATTTGTTCGACGAGTTTTTCGGCGCTAACGGCGTCCGAGGGATAGAGAACCGTGCTGCCGACGACGGCGCGCATCATGGCGAGGTCTTCCAGTCCCATTTGTGAGGGCCCGTCTTCGCCGATACTCACGCCCACGTGCGAACCTGCAATCTTCAAATTGGCCTCGGAAATCGCGGCCACGCGGATGTGGTCGAAGGCGCGGGTGAAAAAGCAGGCGAACGTCGAAGTAAATGGAATTTTGCCGCGCGCGGAAAAGCCGGTCGAAACGCCGACCATATTTTGTTCGGCGATAAAGCATTCGAAGCTGCGGTCCGGGGATTTTTTGAAGAATTTTTCAGCGTATGTGGAGTTTTTTGTATCGCCATCGAGGGCAACGATACGGGTATCCACTTCGCCGATGCGGAGCAACGCGTTGCCGTAGGCCTCGCGGGTGGCGACGGAATCGCCGATTTTATAAGCAAGCGGCGGAAAGGATGATACCGGGGTGTTTTTTGGTTCAGGCAGGGAAGCGGGTTTTGGAATTTCAACGCCGATTCCGGATTTGGCATTGGGCTGGAGTTCGGCCAGAGCTTTTGCGGCTTCTTCTTTGTTCAAGGGTTTGCCGTGCCAGCCTTCCTTGTCCTGCAAAAACGAAACGCCCGCGCCTTTATAGGTTTTGGCGATGATTGCCAACGGCTGGTCGTTCAGGCCGACGCCGCTCAACACCTCGAGAATTTCTTCGATGTCATGGCCGTCGATGTCCTCAACGCGCCAACCGAAGGATTCGAAGCGCTTGCGATAGATATCGATGTGATGGCCGAAAGCGGTTTCCTGGCTTTGGCCGAGGCGGTTGGCGTCCACAATCGCAATTAAATTGTTTAACTTGAAATATCCGGCAAGGGATGCGGCTTCCCAGACGGATCCTTCGGCGATTTCGCCATCGCCCATCAGCACGTAGGTATTGTAATCCAATTGATCGAGGCGGGCGGCGAGGGCCATGCCCACACCGGCGCCGAGGCCCTGGCCCAACGAACCAGTGGCCACGTCAACGAACTGGAGGCGCGGTGTCGGGTGTCCTTCAAGTTCGCTGGTGAATTGACGGAGCGTGACGAGTTCATCGACGGGCACAAATCCATTCTCGGCCCATGCGGCATACAGGAGCGGCGCAGCGTGGCCTTTGGAAAGAACAAATCGGTCGTTATTGTAATGACGGGGAGCCTTCGGATCATACTTCATGTGGCCAAAAAACAGGGAGGCAACAACATCCGCCGCAGAACAGCAGGAAGTGGGATGTCCGCTGCCCGCCGCGGTCGTGGCATTGATGGAATGAATGCGCAGTTGGTTTGCGATGCCCTTTAGAAGTTCGATGTCAGTCTCAATCATGGAGCGGTTAACTTATTCAAGAAATTGGGAAAGCCAAACGAAAAATGAAGCAATTTCTTGTCCACGGCAACGGGCATGAAGATTGCTGTGAAGGAGGTTTGGGTTTGTCACTGCGAGGTCCGGATTTCGTCCGTTTTTGAGCTATCAGTCACTAGCTGAATGCGTGGCACGCGTTGCGTGTTGCGTCAAGTACGGGAGGGGAGATCGTCCACGCTACTGCGGCGGCAAAACGTGGCCGGGGATTGAGCAGGTTGGCAACTGGCCGACTGAACCGATCGTATAAACCCCTCCGGACGGGCACGATGGAAACACGCCGCCCTTGATATAGGGCAACAAATCCTCCTCGGTGGGAGTATCAGAGTCGGTTTTGTTTTTTTCCAGGGCCCAGGCCTGCTTGGCGGCGTAGATGAGGCGGAGGTTGGCGATGCATTGGTTGCGTTGCTGGTCGGCGATTCGTTGAACAGCCTGGTCCTGGGCCTGCTGGTCGGCGGCGGCCTGTTCATTTGCGGCTTCAATTTCCTGCAACTGCTCTTGTTGCTGCTGGGCTGTCTGGCTGGTGACACCCAGTTGCCGGGCCAATTTATTGTTCTCGGCCTGCAATTGCTGAATTTGCTTTCGAAGGCGGGGAATGTCCTGAATATCAGCGCGCAGTCGGGCCATTTCCGAGACGGCGTCAGCGGCGGCGGAATTGGTGGCCTGTGCCAGTTGCGACTGCAAATCGGCCACCTGCTGCTGAACTTCCTGCAATTGGGCGATGGCGGCGCTTTTCTGCCGGTTTGCAGAAAACAGAAAGAATTCACTGATGATCAGCAAGGCCAGGCAGATGGCCGGGAACAGGTTTTTTGAATTCACTGCTATCTATTTCTCGCGCTTTTGCCGCCCGCCGTCAAACCTTTAATTGTCAAATGGCGGCAACAGTTTGTCTAAATTTAAAGAGTTGACGGATGAATAGGGTTCGCTTAGTGCTTTGGACAGGAATATGGGAGAAGAAGACTCGAAACTGGAGAACGAATTGGAAGGCCTCAAAAAGCGGATTCAGACAAGCAAACGGAAATTGCGTGAAGCTGAACAAAAGGCCAGGGACCTGCAGTCTTCCATTGAGACGGCTTACTTGGCGCGGGAAAAAGCTAAAAAGAACAGGCAGAAGCCCAATCCGTAATTCGCGGCGCCTGATTTATAGTTCCTTAATTCTTAAAAGAACGGAGGACGTCTCAAAATTTTTGGATCACACAAATGGAGACGCGCGAGGGCAGAGATTGTACCCGATTGGACTTGCCAGCGTCTAAAATTCACTCCATATTGCCAAAAACAATTATGGCCGACGTTGCAAATCGATATCCCGAAAATGTCGCTGGGAAATATTACGTGGACAACCAGTGTATTGACTGTGATTTGTGCCGCGAAACTGCGCCTGACAATTTCAAGCGCAATGACGACGGGGGTTACTCGTTCGTGTATAAACAGCCCGCATCTCCGGAAGAAGAAGCCCGATGCAAGGAAGCCAAAGAAGGATGTCCGGTGGAGGCCATCGGCGACAACGGCGGCTGACCATTAAAACCGCTCAACAACCTGGAACGCAACCAACGAAGCCTGTTACCGTACAACGGCTGGATTTTCAACACACATGAGCGGTTTTTCAGAAGCAGACCTGGATTTGGAGAAGCTTTTTCTGCCCGCGTGGGCACAGGGAAAGCCCGAAAAGAACCGGTTCGAGCATTTTACAGGAGAAGAATCCGAAAGGCCTTCACGGGAAAAGCGCCGTGGCAGGCCGTTCGAAGGCCGCGAACGTCGTAGCGAGGGCGGCCGGCGGCACGGCCAACGGCCGGGCGAAAAGAGGGACCATCGCCGGACCGGGCGCCGCGAAGAGGCGCGTCCCGAACCTCCCGCGCCATTGCCCGATATCGCGGTCACGTTTTTGGCGGATGAAAAGGGTGTCGAGCATCTCGCCCGGCAAATCAAGATGACTGGCCGGGCTTACCCGCTCTTTCAAATCGCGCATCTCGTCTTGCAAAAGCCGGAGCGCTACGCCGTCCGGCTTTCAGTCAGGAAAAAGCCCGAGGGCGGCGTCATTCAGCCGCTTTTCGTTTGCGCGCTGGATGATACTCCGTGGCTGTCTGAAGATGAAGCGGTTGCCCATGTTCTAAAGAACCAGTTTGCGACTTTTTATCAGACCGAACGCACTCCTACGGACCCGCCCAAGGGGACCTACACGTTTGTGGCGCAGTGCGGCATGAGCGGAACCATCCTTGGCCCGCCTAATAATCACGACTATCAAAACCAGTTGCGCAAACTGCACGCGGAACGGTTCTCGAAAATGCCGTTCGACGTGTTCAAGTCCCGGGTGAAAATCGTGAAAGACGAAGCGGTCGTTAAAAAATGGATCGAAGACCACAGTTTCAAGACGGAGTACATTTGTCTGAATGTTTCAGAACCGCTCAAGCTTTCCACACTGGAGGAAGTGGAAAAACATTTTCGATCGACGCACAAGGAAGCCATCATCAAGCCCGCTGAAACGATGCTCGTGGACGGAGCAAAAAGCCGCAATTTGCGCAGCCATGACCTGCAGCGCCTGGTCCGCGTCGAATGGGAAAAACAAAAGCATTTTCCACTGCAACTGGCCACTTCGCTGAGCAAACAATTTGCCTCCTTCGGCCTCCAGTTTTTTAAGCGCAACAAAACGGCCGTCCATGTCAGCGTGGCCCGCCCCCAATTTCTGGACCTGGAAACAACTCCCGTTTCGGAAAATGTCAGGCGCATCGTGGGTTTCATCAATTCGAACCAGGGCTGCACAAGGCGAAAGTTGATGGACACTCTCGCGCCCGCTCCGAATATCGCGGCGACGGCTTCTTCCCAGGAGGGGACGACGGAAGCGGCTCCGGCGCAACAACCTGAGCCGACGCCTGAGCAGACCGCGCTGATCGCGGATTTGCACTGGCTCATTCATCAGGGTCACGTATTGGAATTTTCCGATGGCCAGTTGGAAACCGCCAAGAAACCCCTGCCCAGGCCGCCCAGGGCGGAAACAAAGCCGGCCGGCGCCAGGACAGGAGAGACCGCTTCGGACGAACTATCTGAAGCGGCCGAAGAAACCAAGCCGGCCGAAAGTGTGGCCGCAGAAACGGATACAACGGCTGAGCCGGCTGAAGAGAGAAAGACCGCCGAAGTTTCGGCGACGGAGCCGGCTCACACCGATGCTGCAGGAAAGCCTCCGGAATCTTCGGAGAAGGCGAACCCGACCATTGAAGAAGTCCCATCGCCGTCCTAGCCAGGCCGGGCATGGCGGCTTACTTAACGCCACGCGGAACAGGCGTCACCGTTGTATTCCTTGCTTTCCTTAATCCCTCATCGTGTTAGAATAATTCATGGCATTTAGTAAATTAGGTCTGGCGCAGCCTGTGATGGACGGCGTCAAAGCGATGGGTTATATCGAGCCCACTCCCATTCAACTCCGGGCAATTCCACTCGTTTTGACAGGACGCGACGTCATTGGCAGCGCGCAAACCGGCACGGGCAAGACCGCGGCATTCGCCCTGCCCATCTTGTCGAAACTTGGCGCCCATTCTCGCGGGCAGGGACCGCGCGCCCTAATCCTTGAGCCCACGCGGGAATTGGCTGCCCAGGTGGAAACCTCCTTCCGCGATTACGCCCGGTTCATGAATCTGCAGGTCACGGTTGTCTTTGGCGGCGTCGGTTACGGGCGGCAAAATGATTCGTTCCGCGCCGGGACCGACATCGTGGTGGCCACGCCGGGGCGGCTGCTCGATCATCTGGAGCACGGCACCGTGAAATTGGATAAGGTCGAATATCTGGTTCTCGATGAGGCGGACCGGATGCTGGACATGGGATTTCTGCCGGATGTGCGCCGGATCATTGAGCATTGCCCGCGCAACCGCCATACCGCCCTGTTTTCCGCGACCATTCCGCCGCAGATTGAAACGCTCATCAATTGGGCCATGCGCAATCCTGAAACCATTGAGATCGGCGCGCGACGGTCGCCGGCCGAGACCGTCAAGCACGTCATTTATCCCGTTGCTGATTCCCAAAAAACCGATTTGCTGCTCAAGCTGCTCGATTCCGTTCATTACGATTCCGTCATAGTATTTTGCCGCACCAAACATGGCGCCGACCGCGTGGCTCAGTTGCTCAAGCGGAACAACCATGCCGTTTGCGTGCTTCATTCCAATCGCACCCAACGCGAGCGCGAGCAGGCCTTGCGCGGGTTCCGCGACGGGCGGTTTGAAGTGCTTGTGGCCACGGACATCGCCGCGCGCGGCCTGGATATCGCCGAAGTGAGCCACGTCGTTAACTACGACGTTCCGCAACACCCGGAAGATTACATCCATCGCATTGGCCGCACGGGCCGGGCGGAAGCGACGGGCGATGCCTTTACCATTATGACCGCCGAAGATTCAGGCCACGTGTTTGCGATTGAACGGTTCATCAGCCAGAAAATTCAGCGGGTCAAACTGGACGATTTCGATTACCGCTACACGGCGCTATTTGAAGAGAACAAGCCAGGCCGCCCAACGGGATTTCCGGGCAAGGCGCGCGCCGTGCGGGTCCACGGCGGATATCATTTTGGAATGGCGAGACGCAGGAGATAACGGGATTGGTGGATTGGTGGGCGTTGGGGCGGTTCGGTGGGGACAATACGATTACAACTGAATTGGTGGTTTATTCCAATCTCTTCAGCAGTCCGTCATAGTCGTCATGGGAACCAATCCAATACCAGATCACAACGTCTTTTCGTTTGATTCCGACCGCACGCCAACCCAAAGCTACGCGAACGGAAAATATGGGAAGCGTTTCGTGAACCTGTTTAAACTGGAGGCTGGGATGCTGGGGATTCTTTCGCCATATCCTATACGCTTTAAGCGAACTTTCCTGAATCTTCTTCGGGAGTTTCCCGAACTTCTTCCGAAATGATTTAGTCGTGTGAGAGGTCACTGTCTTTCCTAAACGGCAGCGTTTTACCCTCATCAAATTCAGACAATGCTTCGTTGCCGAGACGTGCCAAGGCATCTTGTGAAGACGCAAACTGTGCGTTCCACCGTGATTCTGAAGCAATCTCTTCGAGAATCAGCGCACCAATCGCTTCCTGATCAGCCTCCGGCAATGCGGAAGCTTTCTCAATGGCCTTCTCAAGCAACGCAGTCATATCCACAGGATAGCCTAATCCTTCCTGTGTTCAAGAGGGCATTAAATCCGTTTTTCTGCTGCGTGAAAACTAAACAAACTCAAGGCGCGGACAAATCAAAGGCTCGCCTTCGGTGTAATCTGTCTATCCACCCCACTGGATTTGGGACTTGAAGGAAAAATCTTTCATTTCGCTTGGAAACATTGAATTTGACCTGCCCCCTTTTATCGCGGCTCATTTGGTTGCTGTACCGAACAAAAAAGGCCTTCGGAGGCTCAGAGGTCGCTTTTGCTTTTACCAGACTCCAAATGGAATTTGTGCATGGAGCGGTGCAGGATGGGGGCTATCAGGATTCCGATGATGCTCACAAAGACCAACCCGCAGAACAGGGCGTAAAATCCGGCAAAGATTTTGCCTGGCACCGTATTCAGGTTTCCGAGAGGGCCCATGCCGGCGAGGATCATGGAAGCATTGGCGAAAGCATCCACCCAGTTCATTCCTTCGAAGCAATGATAGCCGCACATTCCGATGAGGAGGGTCGCGCCGGAGATTCCAATGCTTAATAGGACGCAATTTCGCATGCGGCGAATAAATGCCTTACGCGGCAACAGCGGGCTGCTTTTGTGTTCAAACATGCCGCGATTCTAATTTGACGGCGCGAGAATGCAAAAACCGTTTTGATTGCGACTGCTGTGACAACGAAATTTCCCGGGTATCGAAATTTCTTTGTCGCAACGCTATTATCCGGGCATGCAAAAACTGCCGCGCGAGTTTTATGATCGCAAAACAATAACGGTTGCTCGCGACCTGCTTGGGAAATACCTGGTCCACGTGTCCGACGGCATCGAGCGCATCGGGAAAATCGTGGAAACGGAAGCCTATTTGGGACCACACGATTTGGCGGCGCATTCGGCGCGGGGAATGACCCCGCGGAACAAGATTATGTTTGGGCCGCCGGGGTTCGCTTACGTGTATTTCATCTACGGCATGTATTTTTGCATGAACGTAGTGACGGAACGCGAAGGCCACGCATCGGCGGTTTTATTGCGGGCGATCGAGCCGGTAAAGAACATCCAGAAACGGGGCTGCGGGCCGGGGCTGCTTTGCCTGGCATTGGACATTGACAGGCGGCTGAACGGCCACGATTTATTGAGCGACGATTTTTATATCGCCGCTCCGGTGAATTCCGAGGTCTTTAAGACACTAAAAGGCCCACGAATCGGCGTGGACTATGCGAAGCATTGGGCACGACGGCACTTGCGATTCTACATTAAGGGCAACCCTTCCGTATCCCGCGCCAAATCCAGATGAAACGCAGGACCAGTTGGGCAAGTCCTGCTGTGAATGAGTCAGATTAATGGACTACCGATATTTGCAATCTGCAATCCAAAGTCGTTTTAGCGGCGATTCCGGCCACCGCTATATTCGCGGCGTCCGCCGCCACCACCACCGCCAAATTCGCGACGTCCGCCTCCGCCTCCGCCGCCAGAGCGCTCTTCCCGGGGACGAGCGATATTGACGGTGATGGCGCGTCCGCCCAATTGCGCGCCGTTCATGGCGGAAATGGCTTTCTGGGCCTCTTCTTCAGTGCTCATGGTGACGAAGCCAAAGCCACGCGGGCGTTGGGTGGTCCGATCCATCATGAGATTGGTTTCTGTGACTGTCCCGTGCGCGGCAAACGCGTCGTTCAGTTCATTTTCGGTGGTGTTGAAGGAAAGATTTCCTACAAACAATTTATTATTCATGTGATGTAAAACTCCTTGATGCCGCTCCCAAGACTGTTTCCGATTATCGGATTTCAAATCATCACTGAACCTATGTTCACATGAGATTTACCATGTATTGGCAGCTACTAAGCTATCCAGCAGGCTCCACAGCATCGCTTTTCTCCGGGAAATAGCAAGCCTTTTTTTATATTTTTTCGGGGGTTATAACCAGTGCTTGCTTATAGGACGCCGTACTAGACGCCGGCGAGTGCGCCGATGATGAGAAAGGGCTCGGAGCCGTCAGCAACAGTCCGGGGCAAAAGGGTTTCCGGCGGCTCGAGCGACAAATCCTCCTTGCACGCGAAAAACCGGATAAACGGCCGGCGCTTTAGCGTTTCATGGTCGCGAATGGTCCCACGAAGAACCGGATGGCGGTGTTCAAGCGCGCTGAGAACGGCGTTTATGGTAATTGGTTCGGCCACGTCCAGTTGCACTTCGCCGGAAACGCGCGCCAAATTGCGCAAATGATACGGTAGTTCGACCCGAATCATGACAGCGTCTGCGTTTCCACGGACAAAACCGCCGGCAGGTCGCGGACGATTGGGCTCCAACTGTCGCCACCGTCGGCGGAGGCGTAAACCTGACCGCCCGTGGTGCCGAAATAGATGCCACAAGGATCAAGCTGATCCACAGCCATGGCATCGCGCAGGACGTTTACGTAGCAATCCTGCTGGGGCAGGCCGCGCGTGAGAGGTTCCCATTCGTTTCCGCCTGTTTTGCTGCGATAGACGCGCAATTTGCCGTCCGGCGGAAAATGTTCGGCATCGCTTTTAATGGGGACGACAAAAATGGTTTCCGGCTCATGGGCATGCACGTCAATCGGAAAGCCAAAATCTGACGGCAAATTCCCGCTGACTTCGGTCCATTGTCCGCCTGCGTCGTCGGTACGCATGACGTCCCAGTGTTTTTGCATGAACAAGACGTCCGGGCGGGAGGGATGCATGGCAATGCGATGAACGCAATGGCCCACCTCGGCGTCGGGATCGGGCAGTTGGAATTGCGATTTGAGGCCGCGATTGATGGGCATCCAGGTCGCGCCGCCGTTGTCCGAACGGAATGCGCCGGCAGCGGAAATGGCCACGTAAATGCGGCTGGCGTTTTTGCGGTCCAGCAGGATTGTGTGCACGGCCATTCCGCCGGCCCCGGGCTGCCAAAGCTGGCCTTTGGCTTTGCGCAAGCCGGATAATTCCTTCCAGGTTTTGCCGCCGTCCATTGTCTTAAATATCGCCGCGTCCTCGGCGCCGGCGTACGCCGTATCCGGGTCTGTAAGCGATGGTTCGATGTGCCAGATGCGTTTGAATTCCCAGGGGTGTTGCGTGCCGTCGTACCATTTGTGAGTGCCGGCATCGCCGTGATAAACGAATTTATTGCTCTCGCCTTTGGGAAAGCCGGCTGGGTCTTTCAGTTCCTCCGGATTGCTGCCGGGAGTATTCCATGTCTGGCCGCCATCATCGGAGCGTTGGATGATTTGGCCAAACCAGCCGCTGCTTTGGGAGGCATAGATGCGGTCCGGGTCGGCGACCGAGCCTTTCAGATGGTAAATTTCCCAGCCGGCGAAGTGTGGCCCGTTGACCGTCCAGTTTTTGCGTTTGCCATCCGATATGAGGATAAACGCGCCCTTTCTCGTTCCGACCAATACACGGATTTTGCTCATGGTTTGTCCTTTGGTTGAGTTTTCATTCCAAAGATACGACGAACGAGGCGGAACGGTCAGGACAATTTTTTATTTTGATTTCCTGGGAACGGGCCGTCCCCGCCTGTTCGCGCGTGCCGGCGCGTCAAATCCCGGGCGCACAAATGAGCGCGCCTGCGGAAATAATTTTTCTGTTTCGCGCCGAATTTGCGCCAATTGCGCCAATAAATCCAGGACGCTGTCTCCGTCGTCGCCTCCGAGAGCCTCGCGCAAGCCTGACCATGCGGCGATGGACCGGTCGATCGCAATGAGGACAATTTTGGCTGAGCCGTCCGAATCCTTCGGAAATCTTTTCAACTCTTCGTCCGTTTCCAGTTCCTCGCTCGCGCGTGAGCCGATGGCCCGGCGCAGTTTGACGTAAATAAAATGCTGATACCACCGGACAACGTCCGTGAAATCGGAAAGCTTTTCCGCATCTCCCGCCGGGTCGCCGATCTCCAGTTTCAATTGCGTTTTCAATTCGCCGACTTTCGCTTCCAATAGGGGCTTTGCCTGGTCGAACCATTGATCCGTCGCGCCAATGTAGGCCTTCGCCACGCGCGCCAGCGGGAGATTTTTGGTCTCTCGCCGTCTTTCCTCGCGTTGCTGCAGGGCAACGGCGGTTTGCAATTTCGGATCATCCAAATCAATTCCCCTCTCTTTCGCGTCGGCCTGGACCATTTCGAGGGTTTCGCGAAACCTCCGGTGCAGCCTGTCCCAAAACTTCTGGTTGGCCAAATCTCGTTCGCTTGCGTCCGCGTCTTCATCGGCGCGTTCCGTCGCATAGACCAAACACCGATGGGACAAGGGGCAACGTTCACACCAGCGATCGCAATAATTGTAAATGCCAGAAATAAATTTCGGATCCCGCACCAGTTTGTCGAGCGCTTTGCGTTTCATGTTACGGCGTTTCATTATACGAGCTTCGCCGGTATGGCGATGAAATTCGCAGCCGCGGTTGAATGGGAGTTTCTGCCGTGCACGATCCGCGGGGCGGGAGCTTCACGCTTGCGCCACTTTGGCTTCTTTTACAGGGATGGGCGGGAGGTCGGCGACGTCCTCGGCTTTGGCCTTGCAGGGCTTCTCCGGGAAATCCACCGTGAACTCGCAAAATTGTCCGGGCTCACTTCGCACATTAATGTGACCGTCATAACCGCGCGCAATGCGATGGCAGATGCTCAGCCCCAGTCCCATGCCTTCGCCGACGTCTTTAGTGGTAAAAAACGGATCAAAAATTTTCGCGATGTTCTTTTGCTCAATGCCTGTGCCATTGTCACGGACAACGACAATGCTTTTGCCCTCCTGGACGCGTCCCTCAATCCAAATCGTCGGCTCCCCGCTTTCAAACTTCTTGTCGGAAAGCGCGTCCAATGAATTTTGAAGGAGGTTGACGAGAATATGGACCATTTTGTTTCGTGTCGCTTGCGCCACCTGGCCCGGCACAATGCTGTTTTCGATCCGGACCTTTGTTTTCCATTCGCTGGAGAGAAAACGAAGCGAGGCGTTGACCGCTTCGGCCACGTCTACCGACTCGGCCGGCCCGGATTCAGGATGAGTAAACACGCGCAAATCCGAGACGATATTGCGGACACGTCTGAGGCCCTCGTCCACGTCATTAAGAATCTCTTCGAATTGGGCCTTTTCGGCGACCGGCAGGTTTTTTGCCTTGTTACGGAGCGCGAAAATGCCGGTCGTCGCAAAGTTCAGCGGGTTGTTGATTTCATGGATAATGCCGGCGCTCAAACGGCCCAGCGAGGCCAGTTTCTCCGACTGTACCAACTGCGTCTCGGTTTCTTTGATTTGCTCGATAGCCGAGGTGAGGGCATGGTTTTGCTTTGAGAGTTTGCGCTGGTAGTCGTGGGAATCCACCAGGTTTTTAATGCGCGCGTGAAGTTCGGTGGCGGAGAACGGCTTGGCCAGAAAATCGTTGGCGCCCATTTGCAGGGCGTCAAACTTCGTTTCTTCGTCCGCGCGCGCTGTCAGCAATATCACAGGAATGCCCGCAGTCGCCTCACGCGCCCGCATTGCTTTGCACACATCCAGGCCGTCCATTTCCGGCATCATCATGTCCAGCAACACCACATCCGGCAAAAATAACTCTGTTTTTTCCAACGCCTGGACGCCGTCAACTGCTTCGATAATATCGTAATCCCTTTCCAGTTCGGTCCTCAAAAAATGTTGCATGTCCGGTTCGTCATCAGCGATGAGGGCAACAGGTTTGCGCCCGCTCAAGGCGACCGGCGCGGATGACGCGGCGGGTTGACGCGAAGCCGGCGCGGCGAAAAATTCAGCGCGCCGATATAAACTTGCCAGCCATTCGCCGGATCCGGCGTCTCCCGCTGTGGGGGCGGCCGGCACGGGTTGGCGATCATCGGCCGATTCCGGTGGCGCCTCTTTATACGGTAGCGTCACCGCAAAGGCCGTTCCTTTGCCTTCGACGCTCGTCACGCTAACCCCGCCGCCCATCATTTCAGAGAGTTCCTTGACCAACGCCAGCCCGATGCCAACGCCCTGGTATTTCCGACGCGACGAATTGTCCGCCTGCCAGAACCGGTCAAATACAAAGGGCAGATTTTTTTCAGCGATGCCAACGCCCGTATCGCTGACCGTCAGAATAATCTGGTTGTCCTTGTTTTCAGCTTTGAGGTCGATTCGGCCTCCGGATGGGGTAAATTTGATGGCGTTGAACAATAAATTGAGCAGTATTTTTTCGAGCTTGTCGCGGTCGGTCAGGATGGTCTTCAGGGCTCCATCCACGTATGTCTGCACCTGGACATTTTTTTCCGCCGCGACCTGGCGGATGGCGCTGGAGAGGCCCTTGAAGAAATCCTGGACGCGCAACGGTTCGCTCCGGATGTCCATGCGGCCGGATTCCAGGCGGACGAGATCCAGCAAATCGTTGATGAGCTTGAGCAGCCTCATGCTGTTGTTGTGCATGGTCTCGAGCAATTCGCGCGCATTCGAATCGAATGCGCCCTCCGCGCGCCGAATCAGTGATTCCAGCGGGGCGATCAACAGCGTCAGCGGCGTGCGCATTTCGTGGCTGACATTGGCAAAAAACCGGCTTTTCAGCTTGTCCAGTTCAACTAATTGAGTATGGGCCTCTTCCAGTTCGCGTTTGCTTTTGTCCAGTTGATAACGGAGCGAAAATTCCTGGATGCGAAGCTGTGTGTAAAAATAGTTCCCGACAACAACGATAATCCCGGTAAGCAACAAAAAGTAACTGTTATTAACGAACATTTTGAAGTCAGTCGGCCCCCGATAACACGTGGCAAAATACATCAGAAAGATGCAACCCACTGCCACGACTGATTCAGTTATATTCCAGCGGACTACAACGCTGGCGGACAGGACGATAAGGTTCAATCCGGCGTAATAGGGGGAAGTCTCGCCCTGAGTGTCAGCCATCATCCAGGTAATAAAAAGCGCAGGCAGCAGCGCTATCGGGACTCCCAAAAGGCGGAAATATTTCTGCCCAAGCTTTGTCGTATGCAAATACAGCAGGCCCGCGGCCAGAACCGAGCACGCCAGGCGCATCGCAAGGAATGATTGAAATTTGTCCGGATACACAATGTAATCCAAACAAGCCCCAAACGGCACCAAAACCATCACCAATAAACACCCGATTTTACCCGTGTAAATACGCTGGGACCGCTCATGTGCGATAAAGGCATCCGCAAAATTCACGTCCCTGGCTGTTGAAACGTTACGCATAATCGGGTTTGCGAATCTCCAAAAATAAATTCACGCCGGTTTCATCCGCGTAAACGCGGGCATTTTCAGCCAACGACGTGTCCGGCGCCAGAATTCGCATCTCGGCTTCGTTTCGGTAGATCAAATGCCAATCCAACAAGTGTTCCATGCCATAACGCAATGGATTGACGCAATTCACGTTGCTGACCAGCAAAAGGCCGCCCGGCAGCACCAAATCATAAAAAATATTCGTCAATTGTTTGCACGTATTTTCAGTCAAATAATCAAAAAGACCCGCGCAATAGACCAGGTCGAATTGTTTCCGGGACGCCGAAGCCGTTTGTGATTCTTTGATAAACTGGAAAATGCTTTTCTTTTTGCAGGTCACCAGAGTATCCAGCCGTCGCGAATTTAAAATCTGATGCAAAGCTTCCCGGCAATGGGCCAGCGCCTTGTCCTCGAAATCCTCCAACGTAAATTCCGCTTCGTTCGCCAAACGGGAATGACTGACGAAATGCCGGACCTCCACCGCCGGCCCGCAGGCGAAGTTAAGGATTTTGGCGGCACGTCCGGATCGAACGGCGCGATGGACCTCCGCGTCAATGCGCCTGGCAAGGTATTGGAAGCGGTTGCGATGCGCCTGCGCCGGCGGTTGTTGAACAAACCATTTGTGAACGATTTTGGCAAACAACGAGTCTCCTTCGAAATCGTCGCGCTCAATCATAGTCACCACTTCAAAATCACCAGCATAACCATGAGGTTTGGTTATCGTATGATTCGCAAAAGGAGCGCTTAAAACCAGCGGATGCAGGCGCTGCCGCATATAATCCATATAAATGGATTTTTCATCCTCCCGAACGCCGTGCGCAACTTCTTCAAATCTTTCGAAAATGCAATCAATCAATGGAAGAATGACAGCAGCCAATTGACGCACCAGTTTGCTTTCCGCATCTTTCCTGAAAACTTGCGACTGTGCCTGAAGCCGTAATTCCGTTCGATCAAGCAAAAGCCGCAAATCATGGAAGAACGTCTGCATGTCCGCGACGATGAGCTTAAATGCATCGAAAACTTTATGATTTTTCCGCCATTCGTTTAGAAAATTTTTAATGTCCTTTTCAATCTGCCCTTCCTGAAAAGCCAGGACCAGGTCCAGGTCTGTCCAATCCATCAATTCAAGCGTTACCGCGCACACCATCTTCGTTCCCGCATCAACGAGATTGCTGACGACGGCGTGTCCAAAATAAACTTGCTCCTGTTGCAATATTATTCTGAAGTCAGAAAGGGCCTCCGACAATCGCGGCATTGCCGCATGATTATAAAGTTCAAATACGGCTGCATGGCGCTGTACGCGCACTGGCACGCCGCGAAATGCGACTCCCTCGGCTGTCTTAAACGTAACGCTGTTTTCCTCGATCTCGATTGGTTCGGGTTCACGCGTGGACGCCGACGCCGCGAGCTTCTTCTTGAAGTGACCCGTTACCATGGACACCCCGTGTCCATTACCGTTCCCATTTTGCTTTTGGCTCATATCACGGTAAAACATGGAACATTTTTTAAGCCAAACAAAGCATTTATTGCGCTGATTTGGCATTTCGCGGCAAATTGGCACCGTCGATGCTTTCCCCAAAAATATCGCAGGTTAATAAAAAATAAGGTCGGTGGACACAAAATGACAGGCCTGTCCCGCGATAAGACAGCCATGTCCAAAACTCAGTTGAAGAAAATATGCAAAAGAAGAATGCCGTAACATCGAATCAGCGGATGCGCCAGTATGCGCTCGCGATCGCCCTTGCCATGGCATCGGCCGAATCCTCGCGCGCCGTCGGTTTTCTTTTGCCGAACCAGGACCCCGAAGCCATCGGACGCGGCGATGCATTTGCGGCCACTGCCGATAACCCGTCGGCCATCTACTATAATCCCGCCGGCATTACCCAACTGCCGGGCATGCAGGTGTCATTGGGAGTCTATGCCATTTCCGCCTACTCGTCCTATACCGCGACTAACGGAGCGACGGCGCATACGGACCCATTTCCTCAATTTGTTCCACAGGTTTATGCCACATACGGTTTGAAGAACCTCCCGCTCTTCTTCGGCCTGGGAGTCTATGCGCCGTATGGATTGGGAATAAGCTGGGGACAGGATCCGCAGTTTAGCTCGATGGCACAGAAAGGCAGCCTGACGTATTTAACAGCCAATCCAGTGGTAGCATGGAAAGTGAACAAAATGCTTTCCGTCGCGGTGGGCGGGACGGTCAATTATGGTGACGCAAGCTTCCAAAATACGCTGCCAACCGCTGAATTTCCCCCGGGTTATTATTTCAAATTTAGCGGACAAGCTTTCGCACCTGGTTATACCGCTGGTATTTTATTCCAACCTCTTCCGAGGTGGTCATTTGGAATCAACTATCACTCGGGAACGGTCATGCGTTTTGACGGCAAGGTCGACCAGACTTTTCCGTTTTTTCCAACGTCCATTTACTCCAGCGCAAAAATAGATTTTCCCCAAACGATTGTCGGCGGTATCTCATTCCGTCCCACGCCCAAATGGAACCTGGAATTCGACTTGAACTGGACACAATGGAGCAAGCTCAGCCAAATCTCGATCAACCCTTCGCCGTACGAATCGATGATACCCGGACCGGAAACGGTGACGCTCAATTTCAAGAACAGTTTCATCTATGATTTCGGCGTCACCCGGCAATTGGGCAAAGGTTACTACGCGAGCGTGGGCTACATCTACAGTGAAAACTCCAGCCCGGACGGCAATTTTAACCCATTAATCCCGGATGCTGACTTGAACCTGGGGAACTTCGGTTTCGGGCATAAGGGCAAACGCATCGACTGGGCGGTTGCCTATCAGTTTGCCTACAACGGCGGCCGCCATGTCACAACCGATTCCAATGATCTCGCGGACGGCACGTACAAGACTTTCAATAACGCCGTAAACGCCTCCGTGACACTGAAGTTCTAATCTAAGCAAATACAACGCGGTCGCCGATGCTGCTGTCCACGTCGAATTCAATTTCTTTGATCCAGTTCTGCATCCACGCGTTGGTCACGTCGGGATTAGTATTCAGTTCCGGATGCGTCTGAATCAAAAGGCTCAAGCGGTTTTGAAACGTCAGGCAACCGGCGCCGATTTTTTGAAAACGCAGAACCGGCGGCGCAAATAGCCAGCTCCCAAGACATTCTTCCAGGGCAATTTCCTTTTCCGAGTCCCAATCACCCAGGTTTGAAAATCCGCCGAGATTCCACGATGACGTCGCCAATTCCTTTTGGATCAAAAATTTTCGCATCCTATTGGTGGTAAAACGGCCCAGATCATATGCGTACCAATTTGCCCAATGCTCCTTTCGAGCCAGCGCCGCGTAAATGTTCCGGTGAATGTCATGCACCGTCTCATAAGACTGGACCTTGATGCTGATATAGCTGGAGTAGTTCGCCGTGTCCCGGCTCTGAAACACCTTGCCGCGAACATTGACCGGGATCATCCACGGGACCACGGACGATGGGTCTTCCAAAAAGAAACGAATGGCCCGGGACAGGTTTTTCAGAAGGAACGAGTTTACGGTCACGCCGGCCTTTCGGCAGGCCCGCCGGATGCGCAGTGTCTCCGATTCATCAAACACATGCCACGCCGCGGCGAGGGGTCTGTCAAAGGGCGGTTTTGCCGGGCCACCGTTGAAGGGCGCCCATTTTAGCTTTCGTCTCGGTTCCAGGTACTTGGACACCAACTTCAGGACAGCCAATCTTGAAGGCGACGCCGGGTGCCGTATCTGAGGCAGGCGTTTCAACGTGGCGCCGCGTTTGCGAAGGATGTCAGCAAAGCCGCCGATACCGTCGAATTCTTTGTGCGGAAGAAACATCCATTCCGGTTCCGATTTCCCCGGCGCAATCCGTCCGAACCGAATCCCGATGAATTCGCCCAGCTCTTCCGCCGACTCGAACCACGGTTTTATTGGATCAAAGAGTTCTTTGTCCATACATTTGCCGGATGGCCGCAATTTTCAGGCCACCGCGACTTCTGTTGGAATGATTTTTTCGAGAGATTCGTTGGCCCAGCGCAACATGCGCTCGGTCGTCTCCCAACCGATGCAAGAGTCTGTGATACTGACCCCATAACGCAAGTCTTTTAGTTTGGGCGGGATAGGCTGGTTGCCTTCAAAAAGATGGCTCTCGGCCATCAGACCAATCAGGGAACGCGTCCCGTCAATCCGTTGCCCAATCACGCTGTGCCACACGTCTTCCTGCCGGGCGAATTTCTTTTCTGAATTGGCGTGGCTGCAATCCACCATGAGCACAGGCTGCAGCTTTTCTGAAACCAGCTTTTCCTCCGCGGCGCGGATGCTTTCGGCGTCGTAATTGGTCTTGGCCCGGCCACCCCTCAACACTACGTGCGCGTGCGGGTTTCCAGTCGTCCGAACGATGCTCGTGACGCCATCCTCGTTGATGCCCAGAAAACTGTGCGGGTGCCGCGTCGCGCCCATGGCGTCTATCGCAGTTTGCAGGCTGCCGTCGGTGCCGTTCTTGAGTCCCACCGGCATCGAAAGGCCGCTGGCCATTTCACGGTGCGTCTGCGATTCCGTCGTGCGCGCGCCGATGGCCGCCCACGAAATCAGGTCGGCGATGTATTGCGGCACAACCGGGTCCAAAAATTCCGTCGCCGCCGGCAAACCCATGCCCACGATCTCGATCAAAATTTCCCGGGCGATTTTGAGCCCGGTTTCAATATCCTGCGAGCCGTCCAGGTGCGGGTCGTTGATCAATCCTTTCCACCCGATCGTGGTGCGCGGTTTCTCGAAATACACGCGCATGACGATTTCCATCCGGCTGGCATATTCCTTTCGAAAAGCGTTCAGCCGCCCGGCATATTCGACGGCGGATTTTTTGTCATGAATCGAGCAGGGGCCTATCACGACCAGCAGGCGCGGGTCTTCCTGCCGCAAAATCCGTATGATGCGCTCGCGGCTGCGCGCGACCGTTGCGGCCATGGCTTCATTGGACGGCAAATGCGTCCTCAATTCGCGCGGCGACAACAGCCGCACGATTTCTTTTACATGCAAATCCTGCGTGCGATACATTGCAATTATACTAGCATAACTTTGACCTGATAAAAGACCAAAAATTGCGCGCAAAAACCCGTTAAATGCGTGCCACCCATAAATTTTACTGTGTTTTCTTATGAGGGTGTTAAGTTTAGCGCATGGCCAAATCGCCAAAACACTTCAACCGCCTGGCGCACGAAAAATCGCCTTACCTCCTCCAGCACGCCCATAATCCCGTGGATTGGTTCGCATGGAGTGACGAAGCCTTTGAACTCGCCGCCCGCGAAAACAAACCCATTTTCCTGAGCATCGGCTACTCCACGTGCCATTGGTGCCACGTGATGGAGCGGGAAAGTTTCGAAAACGAGCGCATCGCCGCCTATCTCAACAAACATTTCGTGAGCGTCAAGGTGGACCGCGAAGAACGTCCGGACGTGGACAAAATTTACATGATGTTTGTGCAGGCATCCACGGGCGGCGGCGGATGGCCGCTGAGCGCTTTTCTCACGCCGGACCTGAAACCGTTCTTCGGCGGGACCTACTTTCCGCCGGATAGCCGCCACGGGCGGCCCGGCTTTTTGCAGGTCCTCGAGCACGTCGCGGAATTATGGCGAAAACGCCGGAGCGATATCGCCGAATCCGCTGAAGGCATTCATTCCCAGCTTGAGACAGCCGCAAAAACGTCGGCGACACCGCATGGGTCCAGGCCGGCGCTTGATGCCGGCATCCTCGAAAACGCGGCAACGCTTTTCAAAAGCGCGTACGATTCGCGCAATGGCGGCTTTGGCGGCGCGCCGAAATTTCCGCAACCCTCCACGCCGCAACTGTTGCTGCGCTGCGCCAAACGTTTCCAGGACCGCGAAGCCGCGCAAATGGTCCTGCACACCTGCGAACGCATGGCCGCCGGAGGCATTCACGATCAATTGGGCGGCGGGTTTGCCCGTTATGCCGTGGATGCGGAATGGCTCGTTCCGCATTTTGAAAAAATGCTCTATGACAACGCCCAATTGGCCCAACTGTATTTGGACGCCTCGCTGGTTGCAAAGGAGATCAATAATACAGGCGAAGCGGAGACTTTTTCCAACGTTGTCCATGACATCCTGAATTATGTTCTGCGCGACATGACGCATTCCGGCGGCGGATTCTTTTCCGCCGAAGATGCCGATAGCGAAGGACACGAGGGGAAATTCTACTGTTGGACGCATGAGGAATTGTCCGAACTTCTCCCGCCCGACGAATTTAAAGTGGCTGCCAAATATTTCGGCGTTACTACTGAAGGAAATTTTGTGGACCACAGCCATCCGGAACCGTTGCGCGGGCAGAATGTGCTCAGCATCGCGCACCCTTTTGGCAAAGACGCCGGCGCTCAAAAGCTGCTCGCCAACGCGAAGCACGCCATGTTCGCCGCGCGGGCCAAACGCGTGCGCCCCCATCGGGACGACAAAATCCTGACCTCATGGAATGGATTGATGCTCGGCGCTTTTGCGCGCGCTTCCGCCATTTTAAACGACCCCCACTATCTCAATGCCGCTGAACAGGACCTGCGGTTCATTCGGGAACATTTATGGGTCGCGGGTGATGACAAATCGGGGCCGTCGCTCTTTCACCGCTGGCGCGACGGCAAAAGTGACACCGTTCAGTTGCTCGAAGACCATGCGTTCCTTCTTCTCGGCGTAATCGAACTTTACGAATGCACACTTGAACCGGCGCACCTGGATTTTGCAATCGAACTGGCGGGCGCGATGCTCAAAAAATTCTTTGATTCGAAGAACGGCGGTTTCTGGCAAAGCGCCGCCGGTTCAAAGAACCTGATTCTTTCCCTGAAGGACGACTACGACGGCGCCGAGCCCAGCGGCAATTCGGCCGCCGCCCTATCGCTGCTCAAACTCGCGGCCATCACCGGCCAAAAGGATTTTGCGGGGGCGGCGGAAAAAACACTGGGCCTGTTTGCCGGGCGTCTGCAAAAAATTCCACAGGCCGTGCCGTTCCTGTTGCAGGCGCTGGACTTTTCGTTGCAGGAGCCGGCGCGCGTGGTCATTGCCGGGCGTCGCGATTCCAAAAAATTTCAGGAACTCCTGCGCGCGGCGCATTCGGTCTATCAGCCCAATAAAATTGTGATTGGAAACACGGGCCCCGTGGATGATTTCTCCAGAACGCTGCCCGCGAAAGGCGACGCAACGGTGTATATCTGCCATGGCAATACGTGCCAGCCGCCGATGGATGACGCCATATCCCTCGTTAAAACGTTAAAATGTTAAATCGTTGAAACGGTTCGTGCTCGATCTGCGGCCCAACCGTTTCAACGTTTTAACGTACTATTCAATGCTTCAACCCCGCAATCAGCACCACCACATCAATGATAAAGAGCAAAATGATGGTTACTTCCAAAATCATCATCCAGTGGTTGGTCTGGTCCTGTTTGAGCAGTCCATAGAGATCGGCCAGCGTTTTTAATTTTCCTTCGATGTTTCTGTGCCATCCGCCCAGGTGAAACCGGCTCGCGAGCTTTTCGTAAATCCGGGCAAGATGCCAGTCGCCGAAGAATTTGGTAATGTTGGACAGCTCATCGTTAAACCGGGCCAGGTCAATTCGTATTTCACGCAGTTGACGGAGGGTATCCGCCCGCGACCGGAGCGTGCGATCGGCCAAATCGCGATACGATCGTTCGAGGGCGTTGTCTAAAATCCGGTCGTAGGCTTCCAGTTCCGCCAATTGCAGGTTTGCCAGCTCCATGATGTAGAGCGTCTCATCAAAATCCTCCGGTTCGTCCACCAGCAGCGCGGCATCCCAGTCAATGACCACCAGGTCATTTTCGTAATAGCTCAGATAACGGCCAGTGGATTCTTCGGATTCCTGTTTTGAAAGGCGGTCGCCTGCGGATTCCTGTGTGAGCAGCGCCGCCACGTCCCGGCGGTGAGATTGAAACCAACTTTCAGCACTAACAGGAAGGCCGTCGCGGCCCGTTGGCGGAGCGGCGATGCAAAAAACGGTGTACGCCTCCTCTTCGGGCAATTGCTCCTGCGGCCGAATAAAATGGCTTTTCAGTTCGGCGACAACGTCCTGCGCGAGCCGGCGCGCCTCATCGTGAAGCGAGCAATCGCCAAACTTCAGATCGTGAAATACAACCAGGTCTTCGATTTTCCTGACGGTGAAAGGCATGCGCATCGTGATGCTGATGGCGCCCACGGGCAATAACTTGATGGCGCGTTCGACCGGCACGCGCCCAAACGGTCCCTGGCGCTCTACCGCCGGCAACCGGATCATCTGCGGTTTATAAAAGAAAAACTGGCGTGGATTGCGTTTGCTGCCGTCCATGGAAAACTGCTCGACCGGCTGGCCCAGCAGCTTTTGAAGCGGCTGGCGCGCGGTGTCGTAAGCCACGTCAAATGCATAAATATAGACGACCTGGCCCGAATACCGCTCTTCCGGGCGAACAGTCTGCCTTATTTGGGATGCGGGCGCAATCATGCCCTAAAAAATACTCCACAAACGGCACCGAGGCAAAGCCTTGCAAGGGGTCGGCGAGGGGTCGGTTCCTGGTATTGTAGTATTTGTCTCTGGGATGCCATGGTGTTAAACATTTAAATCACTCTAATTGAATAACTTGCACATTTCCGTTAACGGCGCGTTAACGATTTATAAACACTTAAGCCCTCGATGGCATCATGGCACTGACGCCGGCGTCTGCACCCGATAAAACCGCCCGGCCGACGTCGCGGCACCTGGATCAGACACCTGAAGAAGTCCGCCAGTCCCGGTCACGTTCGTAACGATTAACGTGTTCCAAACGCTGCCGGTCAAATTGGATTTCCATTCCACACCGTAAGAGCCCAACGGAAGACTGGTAAACGATAGATCGATTTGCTGGCCGATATTGTGAATGGCCATTGGACCAGGCGTGGCCAAAGCTTGCTTAAGCGCAGACAGTAATGGCTGCGGCTGGCCAGATTGAAAATCCTGGGACAGTTCCCAAATCATGACGCCTCCCAGCCCTTCGTTGCGGGCATAGCTCACCTTGGACTGGCAGGTGCGTTGATCGTCATACGAAATAAACATGTCATCGCCTGGGTTGCTATTGGTGATACTGAGCCAGGCGGCCTGGGCGTTGGTGTCCCAATGGTACAGACTTGCTTGATAATAACTCGCGATGATTGTGTCATAGGTAACGGCGGTCGTGGTGGGCGCAGTGGTCCACGTTTGGCGCGGTTGAGTAACACCGCCGGTCGAAGTGCCGCTGCCCCCCTCCCAAACGTATCCGTAAAAGGCAATACCAATGCCGAGTTTGGCGGGTGACACACCGTAAAAGACAAAATTGCTGACCGCGCCGTTTACTGACGGAACCAGTACACTAGTCTCCGGAACATCATAGCCGCCATCAAAGATCGGAGAATTATACCATGTCGCCCCGAGCCAAGTGCCGGAAAGGTCGTAAGTCATGATATTGATTTGGTCAAATTGATTTTGCATCGCAGCGTACATTACGTATTGCCCGGTCTGAGTGAGTCCGGAAGGTGAATAGGCGCTGGCCGCGACGGTCAGCAATTTGTGCTGGTGGAATTGATTCAACGCCGACCGCAAGCCAATGACTAAATTCGTGAATAACGGGGCATCGGCGTCGGTCAACGGCTCCCAATCTATGTCCACGCCGTCATAATTGCGCGTGGCCATGAAGTTGGTCAGATTATTGATAAACACGGGCAAAATCCCGTTGGTCGTGGCAGCCTCAAAATCACTTTCAGAACCCGCGCCGCCTACACAGATGAGCACGGACTTGCCGGCGGCGTGAGCGCGAGTCACGATGTCCGTCGAATTCTCAAACGTCACGCCGTTGTCGCTGCTGTCCAGCGTGCCGTCGGAATTTGGAATGACCGAAAAATGGATAATATGTGTCAGTGTGGTGAAATCGATATTGGAAGCGGGCATAAAACTTTGTTCATAACCGGGGTAATAACCCGTGCTCCAAAGCGCGGCGTGTGCAACGGAAACACAGAGGCAGGCCACGCCGCTTAAAACCCATGCCCGGGTTCTGGAGGCAAAACATTTCAGTACCTGTTTAAGGAGGAGGAGGGTTGGCGGTGGCATGCTGCGTAAACCATATCCAATCCGCGTTTTGGTCTCCATTGACCAAACTCGGACTGTGGCCGGTTGCATTTATAAGGGTTCCCGTTTGCCATTTATGTATCTCAACATGCCCGTCAGCGAAAGAAAACGCGCACGCCCCTCCAAGATATGCCGCCGGCACGTCCGGAAAACCCGGTGTAAAGCCCTGGCTGGCAATCTGAAGAAATCCATCGTTGATACTATAAGGATTCTCCTCACAAAAGACAAATCCCTGCGACGGAGTAATGGGGAATTTGAGGTCGGACTCTTTGCTATACTCAAGGGCGGGAGAATCATCGTTGAAGTTGTCCGCAACGAGATAGACGCAACCCATTTGTCCGTTCATCGAATAGCTTCTAATACGCTGACCATTGGCTGAGGGTATAATGTCCGCGGGGGATTTGTAGACGCCGAGTTGGTCCGACATAAATGGCGCCAGAAGGGCATCCGTATAAAGCGCCGTGTTTGTGTTGCCCTCCTCATTATTAGTACCTTCCTCATAAGCCATGGTGCTGACATCAATCCAGGCCTTTCCTCCGGGCTCGGCCGGCGTGTACGGCGCGTTGGGCAGCAGGTAGCCGTTATTGTCATCGGCATACATATTGGCCCCTATTTGAAGGTTTCGGATATTATTCGCCGATTGAGCGCGCCAGCCCTGCATTTTGGCCTTGCCAAGCACGGGCATGAGAATCGCCGCAAGAATCGCGATAATGGCGATGACCACCAGCAGCTCAATTAACGTGAACCCGCCGCAATTATGGAAAAAAGCGGCGGGTCCTCCGTTATCTCTTTCGGTGAACCGATGGCGGGAAAATGGATGAACGGCCTCGCGGGCGCGGGCGCCTGCTTCAACCTTTTCGATGGATGATCCTTGCATCGCAAATCTCTCTCTGGGCAACTCAACGAGCCATCCGTTTCAAACCCGCCCCGCCGGCCGTTGCTCATGGCCAGCGGGGCGACTATTGGCTTGTTGCCTCAAGTTATTGTCTCAACAGTCGAAAGAACATGGTTCCACTGTCGGAATTGGTGTAAGGCGGATTCACCCCCGACATATTTACCCAGGGCCCGTTCAGTTTGGTGGATTCCTGCAGCGTGCCGGCGGCCGACGGCCAACTCAGAATCGCATTATTGCCGGACTGCTTGATGTTCAAGAAGACCTCATTCAAATAATGATTCTGAATTTGTTGCGGGGTGAGGGCCTGGTCATAGACGGCCACATCAGCCACTGCGCCGGCAAACGGATTGAAATTACCGTCAGACCGCCAGCCGATGGTCAGTGGACTGCTGCCTGTGGGAAGGCCAGTTGTGGTGTTGTAGTTATAGTTGTAGTCGGCGGCGCCACCGCTGGGCACATTTCCGTTCTGGGCAAACCCACTGTCGGTTAATGAGCCCTCGTCCACGTCATTCACGTAAAAGGTGAAATTTGTGCCATCGTACACCATTGCAAGATAATACCACTGGTTGGCAACGATCTGATCATAGTCGTAAATCTGGATGCCATTATAAAAACCATTATACGGCCACCACGACCAATTATTGCCAGCGGTTTGATATACCAGCCAGCCGGTCGGGCCTGCGCCGTACGGATTGCTTATGGACGAAATCGGGGTGCTATAAGCGGTTGCGACCGCAGCGGGTTGGAACCATCCTTCCACCGTGAATGGGCCGGGAGGATTGATTTCAATTGCATACGGAACGACGACTGTCGCTCCATTGGTAATCCCCACTGCCGTGTTCGTATCGCCGGGAACGCCCGTGGGCTCTCCGAACGTGAAGGCACCGGACCCGGCAGTGTAGCTTCCATCGAAGCTGCCCACGGCATCGATCGCATTGGTGCTGCCGTTGGTTTCATCCAACTCCCAGTAAGCTACCGCGCCATCAGCCTCAACGAGCGCGCCGTACGGGGAAACCGGAACATCAACCGGGCGGGGTTGCACGGTGAGAGTTGCAGGCTGGCTATCGATGGATGTGTAAGGATTGCTGATATCAACAGAGTAATTCGCGCCACTGTTGGTTAATTGAACATCGCTCAGCCATAGAACGGAATTGGTGGCGCCTGCAATAGGGGAACTTCCATTGTACCACTGGTAAGTGATCGGCAGCGCTCCTTCCGCCACAATTTCAAAGGCCGCCGCACTGCCCACATTGCGAGTAATAGAGGTCAGGGGTGCGTCGATCTGGATAGCGGTCGAAACAGTAAGAGTCCCCGTGCTGCTGGTTACCGAGCCGATCGCGTTGCTGACAATAACATAGTAAGTGTCGCCATTTTCTGCAGGCGTGCAAATGAAGGATAATGTATCGTTGGTTGCGCCACTGATCGGACTGCTTCCCTCATACCACTGGTATTTCAAAGGAGCCGTTCCAGCCGCGTTCACGCTGAACTCCGCGGTGGTCCCGGCATAAGCCGTTGTTGAAACCACATTTTGCGCAATCGATGGCGGGACCGACAGCGCACTAAGGGCATTGCTCCCTACCTCATAGTCGTTCAAAATTTGTGCGGGAGTTAACGTATTGGTGTAATAGGCGAAATCGTCCAGGTAACCGCTGAAAAATTGCGAATCATCGCCGCGCTCTCCAATGCCCAGCGCGTTGGAGGTACCTGCAGCCGTCTGAGACAGATAGCCGGGGTCGCTCTGGGTCCTTACCAACTGGCCGTTGACGTAAAAACTAAAATTCGTGCCATCATAGGTGATGACCAGGTAGTACCAGTGCCCGGGAATAACCCCGCCGCTGGAAGGGATATAGACATTTTGATCACCGGTTACGAACTCAAAAGTGCTTGAACTGGCGCTGCCAGGTGTCTGATAAACGTACCACCCGGCCCCGGTGCCGTAGTTTGGGGGAAGCCAGCCGGAAAAATTGCCGATGGGACAGTGATAGTTAACGGAATCGTCACTCGATGGATCGCACCAAATCTCGATAGAGAACGCATTTGTCCCGTTGAACTGCGGGTAATAGGCATAAACAAATCCGGGATCCGGATCTGACGCCGATAGAAGGATGGAATTGGTGTCAATGCCAGGCTGTCCCAACTCCGGGTAAAGGCCGTCAGTGCTATACTCATAGCTGCCAGGGTATTGCCCGGTGGCACTGCTGTCGGCGGCGGCCGAGCTGCCAAACGGGTCATTAAATTCGTAGAACGCGATGGGATTGTTCGACAGGACGGTGGCGTTGTAGCTCACCTGCGCGCCGGCGGCAAACGCGGCGCAGACAATCGTGGCCGACGCCGCAAACTTCATCGCAACAGAGTTTATTGATGAATTCATATATCGTTGTTTGAGATTTAATCAATCATGACCAAGTTATTACTTTCACTGGTACTCATCTTTAATTATTTTTTTAAAGGCGTCCATCCCCTGTTTTGGGGGGAACAGGCGTGGACCCTCCCTGTGCTTTTGTGACCAGAATGGCAACGAATGGACAGTAAGAATTACTTCTCTATGTACCGAATGGCTGCCTCTACTCGCGTGCGCACGTGAAGCCGCTGGAAGATATTCTTTATGTGGTCGTGTACCGTCCAGATGCCAATGCCCATGGTCTGGGCTATTTCTTTGTCCACATAACCCTTGCTCAATAGCTCGAGCACCTCACGTTCGCGAGGCGTCAGGCTCGCCAGGGCGGCGTTATGCTGGCTGGAGGGCAGTTGAAGCAGTTGCTGAAAATAGTATTTGACGCGCAGCAGAAGGTCTTCAGGCGTCAAATCGGGGCGGTTGATCGCTTTGAGAACAGGCTCCATGAGCCGGTCCGGCGGGACTCTTTTGACCAAATAACCCGCCGCGCCGCCGGGGGTCGAGACGAACATCTGGTCGCCATCCACATGGACCGAATACGTGGTCGCCAGCACCCCGGGCTGAACCGGCGCAACAGTGCCGACGGAATTATGACCGACCGCTCCGGCCAGTTTGCGGCTCAGCAGAACCACGCGAGGTTTGTGGGATGCCAGCATCTGGCCAAAAGATTCCGGTGACGCGCACGGCACACTGACAAAGCCGGCCTGATGATCCACGCTCCAGCACAATGCCCGGCGGATGCCGTCATCCGGTTCGACCACCATCACCCGGTGGCGATTGGGATTGGCATGCGGCAGGTCCGTAGGCGCCTCCGGTCCTTTTCCAGTCAACGTGTGGATGGTGGTATAGGTCCACAAGACGGGATTGATGCACCACTCGAAACTGACGATCAATTCCCGGGAAAATTCCCGGCAAACTTCGTCCCATCCCTGCTCTGTGGCCATTTGATATATCCGGCATGCTTTGGCAGCGGCGGTTTCCACGTCCGCGCTGCCCAAAGGGAAAAAATACCCCCCCTGGGTATCATTCACATACGCAGCCAAATCACCTTCCAATTCTCCCGAGGCCGGAAAGCGATACTTACGCACGATCAATCGTTCTTTCCAATAACCGGCATGTGTCTTGGGAAAATCATTTTGGGCCCGGTGGTTCCCGGAAAATTCGGGGAACACGGTGGTGGAAATTTCACCGGTGGATTTTACGCGCGCAAACGCGTCGTGGCTCTTGCTTTGATGTTTCATCGCCAGCCGTCTCTATAAAAGAACATTCCGCTCGCGCCGTCAAAGACTTTCCCCATTGACCCGCAATCGAACCCATTTAAGTTCTATGATGATCGGCTATGGCCGGAGCCGCTGCTTTGCCCCATCGGCCGGAATTTGCCGGGGCGCCATTGGGCGCTTTGGCATTCCCTCGAAAGGCCTGCCATTGCGGTTCATTTTCAAAAATCCACCGGTAATAATCCGTTTCCTGCAGATGGCCCGCGGCGGCCTCGTCCAGCACCACAACGCAACGCGGATGAAATTGCAACGCCGTGGCCGAAAGCATGCTCGTGACCGGACCTTCAATCGCGCGGGCCACAATCTCCGCCTTGTCCTCGCCGGTGGCAAGAAGCACACACCGGCGAGCCTCAAGGATGGTCCCCACCCCCATAGTTATGGCCCGGCGCGGCATTTCGTCGGGCGGCTCAAATAATTTTGCGTTTTGCGCCCGCGTCACTGGAGAAAGCACCTTAATGCGCGTGCGCGAGCGCAGCGAGGAAACCGGTTCATTAAAACCCAAATGCCCGGCCAGTCCAATGCCGAGCAATTGCAGGTCAATCCCGCCGCATTGGGTCAACAGCTCTTCGTACTTCAAACATTCGGCTTCGATGTCAGCGGCGGCGCCATCCGGCAAATGCGTGTTTTGTAAATCCACATTTACATTCAAAAATAAATTATGGTTCATGTAATGCCGGTAGGAATTGCGATGGCTGCCAGGCAGCCCGGCGTATTCATCCAGGTTAAAGGTCCGGCACGATGAAAAATCAAGGCCCTCTTCCCGATGCAATTGAACCAGCCGCGCATAGACGGCCTCCATGGTTCGGCCCGTGGCCAACCCGATCACAAGGCGCGGATTGGCCCGCAACTCCTGGGCGATGACCCTCGCCACCAAATCAGTCGCGGCCTCCGCATTGGGCCGAATAATAACTTCCATAAAAAGCAGTTCCAGGTGATCTACAGAATAAGGTCAGCTTCCAATCCAGTTTCATCGAATACCGTCTTTGTCACAACCCCCCAAAATTGGGGATTGAGTTACAGCCTGCCCTGTGAAATAGTGCTCGCGTTGATGTAGTAGTTTATAGTACGGGAATATGGCATGAATCCTTATCAGAGTTTTGCCTCTTCTTTCGCGCAACTCGTCGCGAACGGCAAATCTTTGCCTCTAGGCGGCATCCCGGCGCGCGGCAAACAAACACCGCAGCCCAATGCCGCGGTCGCCCTGATCTTTTCGCCGCATCCGGACGATGAATGCCTCATTGGCGGTTTCGCATTGCGTCTCATGCGCGAAACCGGGATGAAGGTCGTCAATGTCGCTGTCACGCAGGGCAGCAACAAAAGCCGCCAGGAACCCCGCCTCCACGAACTCAAAAACGCCTGCGACTGGCTCGGTTTCGACCTCGAACAAACCGCGCCGGATGGTCTGGAAAAGGTCAACCTTCAATCCCGCGCCGATGATCCGGCGCGCTGGTCCGGCGCCGTAAGAATCGTTGCCGGCATCCTCTTACGGTACCAACCCAAAATTATTTTTTTCCCGCACGAAACCGATTGGAACATCACACATATCGGAACGCATTTTTTGGTCATGGACGCCCTGGGCGCCCTGCCCCGGGATTTCCAGTGTTTGATGATCGAAACTGAGTATTGGGCGCCCATGGTGTCGCCCAACCTAATGGTCGAGTCGAGCGTGGACGACGTTGCGGATTTGCTGGCCGCATTATCATTCCACGTGGGCGAGGTGCGGCGCAATCCCTATCACCTGCGAATGCCCGCATGGTTGCAGGACAACGTGCGGCGCGGCGCCGAAGTCATCGGCGGCCAGGGCGGCCCGGCCCCGGATTTTACCTTTGCCACGCTCTACCGGTTGCGCCAGTGGAAAAACGGCCACCCCGAAAATATTTACCCCGGCGGAAAACAAATCAGTGCGGCCGAAAACTCGGGCGCCCTGTTCGGTTTTTCCCAATGATGCCAAAGCCGGAAAACGTTTAAACCTTCATGACCGAATATTGGACTCCCCTGCATTGAACCTGGCGATGAAATCCCTCGTCATTCTTTGCCTCATGGTTGCGGCGGCAACCGTGTCCGCGGCAGACGCAAATCAACCGGCTGTCATTCCCCTGCCACAGGAAATGACTCTTGAAGCCGGACATTTCATGCTCACCTCCGATACGCGCATCTGGACCGACATGGCTTCCCGCAAAACGGCGGCATTCCTGACCCGGCAGCTTCGCTCCTCCACGGGCATTCCTTTCGCCGCCCATGTCGCATTTTTTCCCGGCTCCGGAATCCCCAACGGCATACTGTTAACGTGCAAAAACGCGGACGCGCAATTGGGCCCCGAAGGCTATGAACTGACGGTTTCCTCGAACTCCGTCGTCCTGCGCGCGCCGACACAGGCTGGCTTGTTTTACGGTGTGCAAACTCTCCTGCAATTGTTTCCCTCCGAAATCTTTTCGTCAAACGTTGTGGCCAATGTGAATTGGCAGGCCCCCTGCCTTCACATCCGGGACTGGCCACGGTTTCAGTGGCGCGGGCTGATGCTGGACGTCAGCCGCCATTATTTCGACAAATCTGAAATCGAGACTCTCCTGGACGCCATGGCATTGCACAAGCTCAACACGTTCCATTGGCATCTCACCGACGACCAGGGCTGGCGCATTCAAATTAAAAAATATCCGCGCCTCACACAGATTGGCGCCTGGCGGGACAGCGTCGGATTCGGGCTGGCATCCAATTCCACGACGGCTTATGGCCCGGATGGCCGTTACGGTGGATTTTATACGCCCCGGGATGTCCGTGAAGTTCTTGCTTATGCCGCGGCGCGCCATATCACCGTCGTTCCCGAGATCGAAATGCCCGGTCACTCCACCGCCGCGCTCGCCGCGTATCCCCAGTACAGTTGCACCGGCGGACCTTTCACGACTTCGGCCACCGGCGGGATCTTCGATGGCATCTATGATCCCGCAAACGAAAATACCTTCAATTTTTTGGACGACGTATTGTCTGAAGTGTTTCAAATGTTTCCCGGCAAATACGTGCATGTCGGCGGTGATGAAGTGCCCAAAAAGACCTGGCACAACAGCCCTGAATGCCAGGCCCTGATGAAACAGGAAGGTCTGACGAACGAAGACCAATTGCAAAGCTGGTTTACCCGGCGCATCGAACGATATGTCAGCGGCCGGGGCCGCACGCTGGTCGGCTGGAGCGAAATTTTGCAGGGCGGTATCGCCCGCAACGCTACCGTCATGGATTGGATTGGCGGCGCCGTCGCGGCCGCACGCGCCGGCCACGATGTGGTGATGTCACCCACCGGTTATTGTTATTTTGATTACTATCAGTCCGCCGACCATTCCGCGGAACCACCGGCAGCGACTTATGCCCCGCCTTTGCTCCTGAGCCGGGTTTATTCCTTCGACCCAATGCCGGCGGATCTGCCCGCACAATTTCAATCTCACATCCTGGGCACGCAGGGGAATTTATGGACCGAAAAGGTTCCAAACCTGAGACATGCCGAATACATGATCTTCCCGCGCGAATGCGCCATAGCGGAAGTCGCCTGGTCCTCCCAATCATCGCGCGACTGGAACGATTTCCTCCGGCGCCTCCAAATCCACGCGCAACGCCTGGATGAACTGGGAATTAACTACCGCCACGCATCCATCACAAGGCCGGAATAACACCAAACGCTGAACGTCCGTCGTCCACAGCAAGGGGGTCGTCCTGCAAGGGGTCGTAGTATTGTAGTATTTGTCTCTGAAATATATACCTGGGCCCGATGCTCAGACGCCGTGGGTGTTGACATTTAAATCGCTCTAATTGAATAACTTGCACATTTCTGTTAACGACGCGTTAACGATTTGTCAGGTTCTTGGACCGAAAAGGTTCCAAACCTGATACACGCCGAATACATGATTTTCCCGCGCGAATGCGCCATAGCTGAAAGTCGCATGGTCCTTCCAGCCATCGCGCGACTTGGAACGATTTTCTGAGGCGCCTCCAGATCCACCGGAACCAATTTGGTATTGATCGCAGGTTCCGGAAGTGTCAACAAACCTTGCTTCCGGCCCCTGGGTACCTGTGCCCGGACAACCTGTGCTATCCGGCGACCTATCCAGCAAATACCGCCGGGAATCACCAACCCTGGCGTGTTCTATCGCCTCCATTTCGCGGGACAATAAAACGTTCGAGAAAACCGCAGCAATTCGACGTTCTCGTCCTTTCGCGGCTAAACTTTTTCGGGCCGCTCACGGTGCTTGCCGAGGAATGAGCGGCAACGTTCCGAATTCATCCAATCCACGTTTGGATTTGATAGTCATCGCAAACAGGGAGTCCGGATAATCGTTTTCTTCAACGTAAAACCACAGGGCATAGGTTTTCCCGGGTTCCAACCTGTCCCGATTGATCGTTTGGATGTGCAGCGTGTGACTATACGGCATGATTTCGTGAAGGCGCGGATAATTATTTACATCGTCAAAGAGGTCGGGGTCAAAACGACCGTCCCCAAGCGCATCGTCTTCGGTCATAATCCCGTAGGCCCCGTTTTGCGACGCGAAAGACTGGTTCTCCGCCGTTTTGGCAAGTGCATACATCCATTGAAAATCGCCGTCGCACCATTGGGGAACGGTAAACTTGATGCCGAAAAACATCGCCTCGTCCTTATAGTGGAACATCGTGTCCTGCGCAGCCAGCCGTTGCAAGACAGCCTCTCCGTTGGGGCCTTTCTTGAACTGGACCGTGGCAAATTTTGAGAAATTCAGCCGGAGAAAATTAATCGGCCAGTCACCGTCGAGTGGATCGGGCCCCAGGACAACCGGCTGCCCGTCCAGAACGGATTTGTTCAGGCTATATACATCGTAGCTCCCTCCAAACATGCCCCCGGCCAGAATGACCAAATTATCGCCATCGTCAAAAATCCATTGGACATCGTCCGGAGAGTTCAAATGACATTCGGCGATGACTTGCTGCGTTCGAAGGTCAACCACTATTACCTTTCCGTGCGTGCCGCCAATCCACACAATATTGGGCCGGGCTGGGTCTACGAGGCACGATGACGCCAAATTGGCGTCGAAATCATTAGTCAAATTGAAGCCCGTCCAATGGCTGCCATGTGGCGGACAGTAGACGATGCAACGAAACGGAGCGAGCGCGGCCATGAAATTAGCGTTTGTGCCGGACAATGGAGGCAGGGGACCATCCTGTCCCGAATCGGGCCGGGACTTAAAGATATTAACGTCCGACATGGCGCCCGTGAATTTTCCCGTGCCTGGATCAACGTAGCCGGCGTCATGATTATTAAAGCCGACCATCAGGCGGCCTTTGTCCCATTGCAGCGCCTCAACCGAAGCCGTTGGGAAACCATCCTTTTCAGAGAATACGCGCTCCGCTCGGCTCGTCTTGGAAAGCTGGATGAGCCCGTTTCCCTCCGTGGCCAGCCACAAACAGTTTTTATCAGTTTCAATCGCATTGATGGGACAATTGATCGTGTCCGGCAACTTGATTTCCACCGTGCTTTCCGTGGGTTGATCGTATTTAAAAAGCTGGATGCGCCCTCGCCTTAACGGCGGCGGTTTGGTAGCGACAAAGACGTCGCCATGATCATATTGCACCGCGCTAACGTTTTCAAAATAACCGCTTGGACGCGGCGATGCTATTTGGGCCACCGATTTGGCCCTGGGCTCGATATTCGTATAGACGTTCAACGCCTGAACGACCGGGTCAATGAAATTCGTTGTGGGAATTGTTGGCCACGATAGAGGCTGCCCGTGATGGTCAATCGTAACGAGCCCCATGCCGATTGAGCGTTTCGTGAGACGGCCGGTCGCAAAATCATCCAATAAATTTTTGGCCATGGTTGAATATTTCGGATCATCGGATGCTGCGACCTCATCCAGGATTTCTTTGCCTTGCCGGGTTTCTTCCGGATCGGCGCTTTCAAACAATCCCAGGCCCAGCATGTATTTGGGCTGCATCGCGTGCGGGTCCAGGAGAATCGCTTGCCTGAATTTGTTGAGGGTATCCTCTCTTATGGTGTCATTGTCTCCATGCCCAAATTCGTCGTAGCCGGCCGCATATTTCATGGCGATATCGGTGTCAGTCCTGGACTCAGCGGCCCGCGTCTGGTCTGGCGTTGTTTGCGGGGCATTGGTCAGGGCCGATTGAATGCTATCCACTACCGCTTGCTCCACGTCGGCGACAGGTTTATCAAAACGAAAAATCTGCGGGGCGCAGCCAACTTTCTGGACGCGTAATGCCACGCTTAATTTTTCCTGTGTGTCGTAGACCCATTTGTACCCGCCGTCCACGAGCCAGAACGCCGGCTTGAGCATGACACGGTTGGTGTAATCGCCGGTCATGCCGGACGACTCAAACTGGAACTCTGAAAAAATGGGGGCAATCGCCTCGCGTTCCACCACGCCATAACCGGCAGCCAGAAAATGTTTTTCAATCAAGGCCGGCAAACGTTGCGACCAGTCTGAGCGCGACGACGACAGGCTCTGGTCCGCGAATCTTCCCAACGCGATAAATTGGCGCGGCTGTGACTGCGAATCGATCCCGGCCAGATACTGCGGAATAGAACTGACAGTGGCGGATACATTTTTCGGATCATAAGGAAACGTCTTAAGGTCCAAAACTACCCCGCTCCGGACATCAATGACCTTGATCCAAACCTCGGTCCTGGCGCCGATTTGGACGAGCGAACCGCCGACAAGCCAATCGCAGGACAAAATATGGCCCAGCTTCTCCGCCGTATCCGCGGAGACGTAGCCGTCCTCGGCCAGGTGCAATTCGCTCCAGATCGCATTCACTTTCGTCCTCTCAACCACTTCGAAGTGCTCTTGGGAGGACAGTGTCACCATTAAAAGATCCGGCAGTTCCCCGGCGGCCTGTTGCAGGGCGGTATTTTTTAGAGGCGCAGAAAACGGGATAATCGCAACCTTGACGGGGGTGGCTTCCGCCACAGCGGTACACAGCACAACCAGCATGACTACAAGCGTTGAGGTAATCGGGACCTTCATATCAATCTGGCTACGAGCAGGTTATTTGCCAGAATCAAGATTTCGCGAGCCGGTAAGGTCAGTTCCAACAATCCAACCTCAGGGACGGCTCACCAATTTCGGCACGACCCGCTCCGCCAAATCGTCCATCCCGTTTTGCAAGGCGGTTTTGGCCGCGATATGTTCGGCCAGGTCCACAGCCACACTGGTTTGCCGGTCTACATCCAAGACCGCTCCGCTGGCTGCCTCACGCGCCTTGATTTCAATCCGCGCGCGGCAACTGACGAGGTTGCCTTTTCGCATCCCATATTCAGTCAACGCTTCACCGGTAATTTCAATGTCTGGCCGGTTCGTCGAAGCCTCATCCACAATCGTGAATCCACATTGCTGTAAAATGACGGACAACTCCGTCTCTGCCGCCGGGTCAATGACGTATTCCCCAAAATGTTGCTCAGAGATTTTAACCGAAACGCTGGGAAGTTTTTGGCCGCCCAATTCCTTTTTCATTTTGGCAATCCGGTCTTCGCGCGATTCGACCGCGGCGACCAGCGTGTCGCCTTTGGCGGCGACGTCCGCGGCGATTTTTTGCGCCAGTTGCGCGGATAAATCCGTAATCGGGGCGTTTGCCGGCCCGGACACGATCTCCCCATAAACGCGGCTGGTTTCCGTCCCGATCGTTTTGGACACCAGGATCATTTGGTCGCCCGTCTCAAAAACTCGCCCGGTGACAAGCACTTTTGCGCCGGTCAATTGCCCGACCTTGGCGGCGCTATCCGCCGCAACAGTTCCGGACAAGCCAAGTTCCTGTTCACTCAGGATTTTTTTCAAGTCCGCCCGGTCAACAGTGATGATTTGCGGTTGAGCGGACAGGTTGGCGCTGAGCAGCGTGGCCACCTGGTCCCCCAGCCCTTGCACAGGCGCGTCGCTGGAATCGAAATCAAGGACGGCGACTGTCAGTATATTGGTGCTGTCGGCGCGGGCTATTGCCGCAAACAAGGCAACCGCGAGCAAAACTACGGGTAGACAACACTTTCGGCCTTTGTGAATTTTCAGTTTCATATTTCGATGATCACGGGTACGAGACGATAATAAGACTAATCTGCAGGCTCCAGACGAAAGAAACCGGCGGGTGAATTTTCGGTGAGTTCTCATCTTTACTTATATTGTTTCATCATCGAAATCATTAAATGCCTGAGGCAGGATCGGCAAGGCCATCTGCTCCGGATCCAATGCGAAGCGGCACAAATAAATCAGGGTCACCTGTGATTGCGGATTTTTGGGAAGATCAGAAGCCATATCCGGCCGCACAATCACGATGGCGGTTTGTCGTTTCCGCACCCAATAATACGTCGGCTCTATTCTTTTCCGTTCCCAATTCAGTGGAGAGGCCAGTGAAACGGCCTGCGGCGGCTGAATCCAAACCACGGCAACATTTTTCCGCGCGATGGTTTTAATACGATTGGCGAGTCCTTTGGGCACTTCTTCTTGTGACTGAAACGGCCCGATAATTGCCAGCCGGCCGCGAAAATCGTCCAGCTTCATTTCGCCAAGGTCGGCAAATGAAATTCCCTGCCGCTTCAACAACGGCTTGAGCTGGTTGCCCGGGTCAAACACACCAAAATTCTTTCTATCCAAAAACGGCCGCAACGCCTGAAACAGGTTCGTCGGATAAACCAAAACACTCGTCGTGCCCACAACCCGATTGGAATCGGAGATCCATTGAATGAGAAACAGCGTTTCGGCGTTCACCGGGGGAAAATTCAACTGCGCCGATTCGAGGACTGTTTGCTGCGGAAGCACCTCGAGCTTTTTCCACGCGGCTTCGCCCATGGAAACCGCCGTATCCGAAGTGGCTTGAAAAACTCGCATCCGAATTTCACCGTCAAAGCTCTCGCTGCCTCCATTGTGAAATATGATGGATATCTGGTTTTGAGACCCGCAAAAAACACTTTCGGGCGCGCCATTGGAAACAATCTCCAATTGCGCGCCGGCCGCGTTCAGCCAACCGCAGGCCGCCGCTATCAGAGCCCAAATATTTAGCGTACTCATTTGATTATTCTGACAATCGCCCCCGGCAAATCCTTTGAAAAATGTGGTTCGACGCTTGGCAAATTGTCTGCGGAAATTGGCCCTCAGTTGGTGTGCGCCCCGGAGTGCGCCCAATAATACTCCACTTCCAATTGGAAAGCTCTCGTTTTACTCATTACCCCGCCGGGTCCTCCGAACTGGATCCAGCGCCCGGGCAATCCGAACCCTCGGAGTCTGAGGCTTCCGGACGTCTGCTGTTTTAGAAAATTCTCCAGTGCCGGGAGATCGATCGGGCCAAACATCCGCCCCGGAAACTCCGGGGCGTCGAAAGCTTCCCCGTTAGCGCTCACGCAGGCTTGCTTCAAATCGCTGAATTCAGAATCGCTCAAATAACCTTTCCCATCTGCATCGAATTTTTTCATGAGACGAACCGCGAGCAAATGCTGGGCGATGTTGATTCCAGCCGCCTCTTTGGGATCCAGATGTTTATTTCGGTTGGCGTCAAACCAGGACACCTCATTGGCTTCAAGCCAACCGTCGTGGTTGGCGTCAATGTTGTCCAGTTCGTATTCGATAAAGACGGGGTCATCCAGCGCTTCTTCTTTTTCATCCGGATCAATGATTCCGTTGTGGTTCCGGTCATATTTAGCGAGCAACTGCCGTCGGATTTTTTCCCTCGCCGCCTGTCGCTCAGCCATTTGTTTTTCCAGGTCCGCCTTTTCCTGGGCAATTTGGGCAATAAGAGTTTGTTTGGCGGTAGCAACGGCAGATTGCAGTTCGGAGGCAGGAATAACCCATACGCCGGGTGTGCCACGCTCAGTCAGGTACAGGGCATCGCCGGAAAAGTGAAGGATAGGCTCCAGGGCCGATGAATCAAAATTCAGCCACGGCTCCATTTTTTGCCCGAGAACCTTCAGCGGAGGCTGGGCGCGAGTCGTGTCAAATCTCAAAGGAACGGCAATCGGCCTGGCCTGATCGCGAGAAAGGCAAACCAGCCTGGCATGGTAACTGTTTTTTTCCACCGCGCTCCAGGTGCCGTTGTCGCTCCTCACGGCGTCAGTATGTTCCACCAGGAAATACAGGTTCGAATTCCAAGCCGCCGCAGGCGCACTTGTAAGATAATCATCCGGCAAGGATTCCCATCGCGGATGCAGAAGTTGCGTTTTGTGCCGCCGATACGGTGAAGTAATAATCCCAGGATGAGGCCTCGGCTTGTCGGACAAATATAATTCCGGCTCAGCCTGGCTTTTGTTCCAAAGCCACAAGCAGGAGCGATCGTCGGAGCCGTAGGCCGCAACTGCGCGGAACACCAGGGCGTCATCGAGAATTTCCGGCGGCTGTGAGATATTCATGCTCAGAATCTCATGCCAATCCTTTCCGTCCCACCGATAGATTTTGTTGCCAATGCTGGCACAAAGCGAGTCTTCCGGCCCGGCGAATAATTGAGGGCGCGGGAAAAACGGCCTCACGGCGAACGTGTCCAGAGAATCCAACATCGTAACCGCCGGGCGGCGGCGCGTACTGGCCAGGATTTTACATCCGCCGTCATCGGTGATTTCGATAATCGACTCTGGATCAGCCGCATAGAGATGGCCCGCCACGGAAAACAAGTCACTCGCATTTTCCCCCGAAATTTCCAGCGTTCGCCATTCCTGCTTTTGAAAATCAAATTCCTTCAACGTCCCATCCATGGATGAATACAAATGGCCATGGTACAAAATCAATTGGGGGCTGATATCCTGCATGGTCATGGCAAGCCAGCTGCCTTCGCGAGTTTCAGGACAGTTGACCGTGTCCCATTGTTGGTTCGCCGGATCAAAGATGGCGATTGCGGATTTGGAGTTCTCGGAGGCGCTTTCCAGGCTGCCGTTTGTATAGTAAGTATCCTTTTCTTTGGTGTAAGCGATTCCGAACAGCAATTTCCCCTCACTCCAGCGTTGCGCGAATATCTGGCTGCCGGAAATTTCGTCGGGCTGAATCGGCTCGCTGGGAATTTTTATAAATTGGTTCACTCGGAGGATATGCGCGGGAATCTCCTCCGGCAGTGGGAAGGTCGCGGCAACAGGCACAGCCGGTCGTGCCCTCACTGGCGGCGCAGCAAGAGGATTTTTAGTGGCAACGGTTGCAACCGGAGCAGGCGGATTGAGAATGTCGTCGATGGGTTTTTCAAGGAATAGATGGATCCACTGCGCATCAGCCTTGGCGAAGAATAAATCCTTCTGGGATGAGGCCCTGGCGACCATATTGGACTCGTACGCAGCAATCAACGGCTTCAGTTCGGACGCCTGCTCTCTTGAATAATTTTTAGACCCAAAGAGGTCTACAAACGCCTGAAAATCGTATGGAGTGAAATGTGCAAAGTATTGTTTCTGCTGTTCAAACGCTGAGGTTGTCTGCCTGGCCGGTATCGTTGTTCGCCAATAGTCCTCATCCATCGCCTCTGTCTCAGGGTTGTAGACAAATCCCCAACCCAAATAAAAGAGTTCGACATTGTTTCCAACGAGTTCGTCGCGGTGTGAGCGGACAATGTTCCACCACGCTGCGACTGCGGCTTTCGCATCTTCATCGTTTGTGGCATCCGCATTCATCAATGCCTTGGCCTCCATTTGCAGCAGGACATTCGTTGAATCGTTCAGGCTCCGCACAAAATTCTCCCATATCGCGGGAATATTTTTTTCATCTTCCTCATCCCACGCGACGAGGCGCGGCTGTATCGGAGTTCTGTGCCAAAAATCGGAGTGAATGTAGCAGAAAACCGGACTGCTCATCAGTTCGCGGTAAAGTGCAATCGTATCTTCGGGACGCTCCTGCCAAAAGCAGCCCCAATTGACTTCACAACGAAAAATGTTTGGACTGTCCTGCATCGTGCGGCTCAATTCATCGTGGTTTGCGACACGGTCGCCGACGAAATATCCGTCATGGATCGACGGCGATTCCGAAATGAGTTGGGCCACGGAACGCGCCGCGGAGCGTAAATCGGCAAGTTTGTCTTCAACCGCCGCCTGTGATTTGGGCTGATACCAATACTGTTGCAGGACTTGTGACGCCGCGGTAAGCGCATCAACACCCAACCGGTACCAATCGGAATCGTGCCAATCGTTCCAATGAGGCCGCGAAAGAACTTCCGATTTGGCCTCGGGCGAATTTTGACAAAATTCCTCGTAAGCGCCCAATGCGTATAATGCGCGGTCGAGGTTCTCGGAACTCGGCGGATCGTCGATGTGAGTGTAATGCGGATCAGCAATTCCACTTTTGTAATCCGCCAGGCTGTCATAGCGTTGTGCGCCCTTCTGTTCAACAGTCGGAATCTGGCTCACGTAACTTCTCACTCGAATGAGCGCACAATCCAAATCTTTTTTTTCCCAGGGCCTACGCGGATTCCGATGCCGCCTGCGCTTCCCCGTACATTTCCCATTTGAGCGCCCAGTTCGCCTCATCAAAATAACTGGATGCTTCGTCCGCGGCGTTCCATGGCGTGGCAGTCGACTGGATATTTAGCATCCCGGTCACACGCGCGGCCAATGCGTTGACAACTTCCGCCAGGTTAGTGCGGCTTCCACTGACTTCGAATAGCAGCGGCTGCCCTCCCCGGGGCGGCGTCAACCGGGCATTGATGGTGATGGTGTCCCGGGAATATCCGTTTTGGTCTACGACGCCGTCCAAAAGATAACTGCCGTCCCAAAATGCGGATGTATCTGCCTTCAAATCTTTTTCTTCGGCCAACAATTGCAACTTTTGGCGCTCTAAAACGAATACGCGCGGTTCATGGCTCAACCGCTCGATCACGAGCATCTTTAACGTATGTTCAGTTTGCGCCGTTTCGCGCGATTGAATGGCAGAGCGAAGATTCACAATGGAAATCGCAACGGCGTCCCCGGCGGACACCGACAATTTCGGCAAATACGAATCCAAATAAGCCGCGGCAGATTTCGGCCATTCGACGGCATCTTTCGCGGACCACGCAAAAGCGCCCTCCGCCAGAATCACACCGGGATTGATCGCAACAAGACGTACGGTGATTCGCTCTCGAGGTTGCGTCGAGGACGGCGCTAACGCCGGCTGCCGGGGTGTAAAAACATTAATCAACAACAATCCATCGGCCCCCAAAATGCGGCCCAGTTTCAGATCATTGCGATTGGCTGCGGACAATCCCTGCTCACGATAGACCCTGTCAATTTCGTCCCGGTCCAGGAGTTGAAAGCGGCGGTCACCCGATAGTTGCGCGGTCATAACATCAACTGCCTCCGCCGCCTCGCCTGACTCCGCAATTAAAGCGAGTTTCACGGGGACATTGGTTTGCGCAAACGACCTAGCCACCAGCCAAAAACATAGAACGATTCCAAAAATATATTTCATGTCTGATTACAAAGCCGCCAAACCGAGGTTCCGGGCCTCTATATACATACCATTGACGGATGCTATCTTCTGGTCGCTGGCCCATACAAAATCATTTCCCGTCAAAATGATGCCGCCATGTGTATCGGCCAGGACGGTCATTTGCCGCCCGGCCACCTGAATTTCCTGCCCGCTGAACGTCACAAACGATGAACACTCTTTCCCGTCACAAATGCGTACATATAACGGCGGTGACGGCGGCAGAGTACCGCCGTCGGATAACACCAACCGCAATCCGGAATGATCCTCCACAATGGCGCGGACCTGGTTTGGAAACATTGCCAATGTTTCATGGACGAGTTTTGGGTTGGCCAAAATATCTTGCGGCCTGCTCGCTTCCATCCGACCACGCCAATGGCCTGCTATAAAAGCCAGGACAATGCACATAGCCGTGCCAAGCCCCCAAGCCAGCCACGAAAACCAATTCCGTCGCGGCAACCGTTCGGGTTCGGACTTCGGCGGACGGTTGAGTTGTCGGGCCACCTGCCCGGGAAAGTCTTCCCAAAATTCAGCCGGCGGCTCGGGAATCCGCGCCTTTTTCAAAATGGAATCGAATTCGAACTTTTTCATGCGCCAACTCCTTTCAACAGGCGTTTGAGTTTTTGCCGGGCGGCGAAGACGCGCCAGGAAACCGTCGCTTCGGTGCAGTTTAACAGTTCCGCGGCCTCGGCGTGGCTGCGATTTTCATAGACCGTCAGGACAATCGCCGCCCGTTGTTTTGCGGGCAATTTGTCCAGCGCCATTTGGACGCGCCGTGACAATTCGTCCGGAAACCCACTGGACGAATCCGTGAGCGCATTTTCCGCCCATTGCGAATGGACCTCGCCCCGCCGTCCTTCGCGCGTCCGCCAGTTCAGGCTTAAATTGATCGCAATTTGGCAAAGCCACGTCGAAAATTTGGACTCAGCCCGGAACGACCCCAACTGCCGGAACGCGCGCAAAAACGTCTCCTGCGCCAGGTCCTCTGCGTCCGACAGCGAACCCGTCATTCGAAAGGCCAGTGCCACGACCATCTTTTGATACTCTTTCACAAGCGCCGCAAACGCCACGCCATCGCCGGCGAGGCTTTTCTCAATCCACATTGGTTCGTCGGGCGGCGGGACCATGAACACGCCATTTTATCCAATCAGACAACCGAACACAGCCCTTCCTTTGAAAAATCTTGAGTCTGTGCCGATGCATACGCTTCATCATCACGATCGTCCTCGTCCTCGATGAAACCGAAAAGATTCGAATACGGGTCGAATACGGGTCGGTTCCTGGTATTGTAGTATTTTCTTTCCACAGCGCCTCGCTCCAACGCTTCAACAACTAAAATTTCTGTCCATTCCGCCCGGAAAACCTATTTTGAATGGACGATGACCGCCCCGCGCCTCATTTCTTTTTTGCCGGCCGCAACGGAAATGGTGTTTGCGCTCGGCGCAGGGGACATGCTGGCCGGCGTTTCCCACGAATGCGATTTTCCGCCCGAGGCAAGGACCAAACCCATCGTCGTCAAACCTGCGTTGCCCCTGGAAACGATGACGCTATCAGAAATTGACACAGCCGTCGCGCAACGCATCGGCGGCGGGCAAAGCCTGTATCAGGTCGATGAGCGTCTGCTCGAAAAAATCGCGCCCACGCACATTCTGACACAGGACCTGTGTCAGGTCTGCGCCCCCTCGGGAAATGAAATCTCCAGCGCGCTCACGGCCCTGCCGATCAAACCGCAAATTCTTTGGTTCAGCCCTCATGGAATCGAAGATATTTTTGACAATATGCGCGAGCTGGGCGCGGTCATCGGAAAATCGGCACGAGCGGAAACATGGATTGTTGCCGCCCGTACGCGCCTGCAAACGGTCACTGACAAGGCCAAAACCGCATCGCGGCGTCCGCGCGTGTTCTGCCTCGAATGGGTTGATCCCTTGTATTGTTGCGGCCATTGGGTCCCGGAAATGGTTGAACTGGCCGGCGGCGAAGACGGCCTCGGACGCAGGGGAAAAGATTCCGTCCGTATTTCGTGGATAGACATCGAACGATGGTTGCCGGAAATTCTAATCGTTTCCCCTTGCGGTTTTGATACAGAAAAAGCGGCTGGCCAGGCAAAACAACTATTGCGACAGCCCGGCTGGGCCAATCTGCCTGCCGTGCGGAATAACAACGTATTTGCAGTAAATGCAAACGCGTATTTCGCGCGGCCCGGCCCGCGCGTCGTGGACGGCGTAGAATTGCTCGCGCATTTGATCCATCCGGAACTCTTCCCGTGGAATGGTCCGCCGGATGCGTTTCAGAAAATCACCCCCATTTCCACTTGCGCTAACCCGCAGCAGGACTACATTTCCCGTTGCAAGCAGGAACAATAACAATTCAACCAATCGACTTTTCTTATGAAAAAAATCCTCTTCAGCACAATGGCCATGATGGCCGGGTCGTTGCTCGCCGCGTATGCCGACCCCCAGGGCGACGTGACCAGCGCGGCGCAGAAGCTCGCCGCCGGCTCAAATTACACATGGCGCGCCACAGTGGTCGTTCCCGCCGACTCCCGCTTCAAGCCAGGTCCCACAGACGGCAAGCTCGATGGCAGCATGACCTACGTGAAAATGACGATGCGCGATAATCACACCGAAATAATCATGGACGGCCCCAACACCGTTGTCACGGACCCGGACGACGGCTCGTGGACAAAGCTCTCGGATTTGGACGATAGCCAGATGCCCGGGCGTTTCATGAAAATGATGGTGCAGAATTTCAAAGCGCCCGCGGCGCAGGCGATAGACCTGGCCGGGGAGGCGCAATCTCTGCAACAAACCGGAAACTCGTATACCGGCCCATTGACCGACGACGCCGCAAAAAACCTGCTTATGTTCCGTCGGGGTCCGGGCAACAATGCTTCCGTCAGCAATCCTTCTGGCACGGTGACGTTTTGGGTTGACGGCGGCCAACTCACAAAATTCGAATATCACGTCAAAGGCACAATCACATTCAACGGGAACGACCGGCCCCAGGACCGCGATACAACGGTGGTCATTTCAGACGTCGGCACCACGAAAATTGACGTGCCGGCGGATGCCAAAAAATTGTTGCCATAACATCTCATGGTGGAGGACGGCGCTTTTCGCAAGTGGCGCTGCCACCGCCGTCCCCGCCCGCTCAGAGCGGGCGGAACATACGTGGTACAACGGCTGACTACGCTCATTGCGGCGCTACACGGCGTCGTGCGCTGTATTCCACCACGGTTCAGGAAAGAGCGCCGGCGTGAGGGCATGGTACGAGGTTCTGACTTGATTTCATGACTCCAACGGTGAGCGGCGGTGGGACAAGTGAATGGTGACGGCTTCGGTGCGCGAGCGGACGTGCAGCTTTTCGTAAATGTGCCGCACGTGCGTGTGCACTGTGGCATAACTGATTTTCAATTCATCGGCGATTTCCCGGTAAAGGTAGCCCTTGGCCAAATAGTCCAGCACCTGATGTTCGCGCGTGGAAAGCTTCTCGTATTCGTGGACCGGGTTTGTGACCTTTTGGAAGGACGCTACGACTTTGCGGGCGATATGGCTGCTCATGGGCGAGCCGCCGCCGTGAACGTCGCGAATCGCTTCAATGATTTGCTCAGGCGAACTGCGCTTCAATAAGTAGCCGGTTGCCCCCGCGGTCAGGGCTTCAAAGATGATATTGGTATTTTCATAAACCGTCAGCATCACGATTTGCGTTTGGGGCAGCATTTGTTTCAGGCGCCGGACGCATTCGACGCCGTCCATGCCCGGGAGGTTGATGTCCATTAAAACGATCTCCGGTTTGATGACCGGGATTTCCCTCAAGGCATTTTCCGCATCCGGATGCTGGCTGACACAGGAAAAGGCATCGGTGGAATCAATTAGCCGGGCGAGACTGCCGCGCACCTTCACATCGTCTTCCACGATGGAAACATGAATTGGCATGATAGCAAATGGTTTGGGCCCGATTCGTAACGGAATGCGCTGAAATTGCCCGAGGAAAAGCGGAAAAGCAAGACGGGGCAGGCAAACTTCAGGAACACCCGGCATAGCCAGAACTGATTATACCCCCCCCGTTCGTCACCTTTAGTGGTGATTGAATTCGCAGGTGTTACTGTTACGTTTTTCACATGACCCAATGCAGTTCAAGTCGGACGACTCACCCGAGCCGGAGCCGGGGCTTTACGCTCATCGAATTGCTGGTGGTAATCGCGATCATTGCGATTCTTGCAGCAATACTGCTTCCAGTGCTTTCGAAGGCGCAACGCAACAGCCTGCGCACCGTGGACATCAATAATATGAAGCAGATGGCCGCAGCCTCGTTTATGTACGCCTCGGATTTCAATGACTGGCTGCCGGTTTCTACGCTCGGCAGCGGCAATGACTCCCCCACGATAGTCGACATTCTTCAAGGCATCCATTACACCCGCTACATAGCCATCAATCCTGTGTACGGCAATCCGGCGCTGACACCAAATATGCAGATTCCGCAAAACTACGAGCCCTACGATCAAAATATGGGGCTCCTGTACGGCGGCGGACAAATACAAAATGCCAACGTTTTTTTCTGCCCATTATTGCAGGATCCATTACTGTCGCCGTCACAGTATTCAACCCCGAGATTCCTAAGCTCAGACAGCGGCGGGGTCGTTCGCAGTCCGTATATGTATAATCCTCGAGTCGTTTCGGCTGGGCTCCCGGGCGAACCGCCTCAGAATCTCGAGCGAAAGTATGAAAAAACGACTGACGTACATCAAATGGATGTATTTATACTGGATTATATGGCTCCAGAGAGCACCAACGCTAACCCGGATGCCACTACTTCACCAACAGGAGTACCGTTTGACATTCAGGATTGGCCGCAATGGCCGTCCGCGGGCACCGAGGTGACGTTTACCGACGGCTCAGTCAGCTACGCAAATTTGACACCCTTGATGCCTTTGATAACCACCAAACTCGTGGCCACCGAGACCGCAGCCTCCTACGAGGGATACGATGAAATTTTCTCGTATATCCAATCTCAACCGTAATCGGCCATTAGCCCTGCCTTCAACAGCTCGTCGAATTTGCAACACTGGTCAATGCGTCGCGAGGCGCACTATGGGCGTTAGTGTGACCGGCCCCAGCAGCCCCGAATCCGTGAATGGCCAGTTCGCCGCATCGAATTTGTGATACTGGCTGTCGACGATGCCGATATCGCCAAATATTTTCCAGGGAACCTGACGGCGATCCAAATCGCGGATGCGGTTGGCTGAAACGTTGGTGACCTCAACTTCCAGCTTGTTCTCCCGAGGCTTCAAGTTGTCAATCACCACACCAAACGGCGGCGCGATCAATGTGCCGTAATCCACACCGTTTAGCCGGACCCGGGCGCTTTGGCAGACCGTGCCCAAATCCAAAAAATAAGGTCCATCGCCGGCCCTTGGCGCATCGAAGGTAATGGTATAACTCGCTGAGCCGGCAAACCGTTGCGCGTTGGTGTCATCCTGTGCTGTCCAGGATGCAAGATGAGCGGTGGTAAATGAGGCCGGAATCTCCGGGCCGCCTTGCACGAAATTCACATTCCAATCGCCGGTGATTTCGGTCGCCGGGCCGTTGGTTTCCCAATAATTCCAGGCCGGGCCATCGACTGCGTGGCTGTTCGGTGTCCATTCGCCAGTGGCGCTGCCACCTTTAGCGTGCTCCGTTGGACCGCCGAACAATCGCAGGATCACCGAGCCGCCGGGCAGAAGCTGCAAATAAACCTGTGTCTGGCCATTCATCTGCCGAATAGCCGCCACGCCGCTTTGCCCGGTCATAGGGTCCAAAAGCGCGGCGGCCGTGGCCGGATGCCCGACCGTCACCCAGCCGTCCAGCGCATCGCCATGGCGATTGGCGATGAAATAATTCCACCCGCCATCAAACGAACGGCGCATAAAGAACACGCCGGCATGGTCGCACATTGGTTCACGGGCAACTTTCGAGAGTGACAGCGCCTTTACTGCGTCTCCGATGAAAATTCGGCCGTGGCCAACGACTGCCATCCCAAAACCAAGATGATCTGTCACGGGCTGGATCTTTGCCAGCAACCGTTTGAATTGCGCCCTTCGTTCCTCGAGGTTTCCCCAACCGGGCACATCTACTGGAAGGTTGGATTCAAAAATCACAGTCCCGCCTGACTGCGCAAGCGCTATCAGTTTGGAGAGCGTTTCTACAGGCATGAGCCGGCACGGTGGAACGAGCACCACTTCGTAGTTACCGCCCGGAACCTGAATTTTTGCTCCCTCCGTTTTCGCCGATATCAACTGGCTGTCCGAAATAAAATCGAACGCGTAGCCGCGTTTCCATAGATTCGCCGCTGTGACGCCGATGGGTTGTTCCGTAAACCAGGCTATTTTGCTCACCGTCATGTCCGGCAACATTCCGTCCGGATTGTTCCACAGGTCAGAAATTGGCCAATACAGAAGAATGTCATTGTCCGGTTCGCCGGATTGGAGGATGGATTGGCAGCGGCCGATGTACGCGTTGAGCGCCGGCACGTCGTGCCAAATGGAATTGCGCGGATTCATTTCGGTGGACGCATAAAACAACCAGCCCGGCCAGGCGGTAGAGGCGGGCGAATAACAGCAACCATGATAAAAAATATGATTAACGCCCGAAATGAACATATCGTCGGCCAGGTACTTCAATTCAGCAAGCGTCTCGGTAAAATGCTCAGACAGCCAGGTCCCCGTTTCGGCGCCTGTCAGCGGATGCCCGGCCACATGAGCGGCGGACGAAGCGAATTTCGAAATCAACGGGTTTCGATCCAAATGAAACATCTCTGTTTCGGGGATGTCAGCATCCGCATACAGGTCCAGCCAATTCCCCGGCGAACCGTGGGCCTGGTAGCTCACGATAAAACCATGCCGATGCGCCCAATCCATCCACATAGGGTCCGTCCGCTTCGCCATTAAATCGGAAACCGTCTCGCGATAATCAGATTTGACGCGGGCCACTTCGTCGGCAGACGCGTCTCCGAACAGCGCCGGCAAAACCGTTTTCAAGTTGTAACCGCGGAACCGCTCAAATTGAGCGAAGAAATCGGGCGACCAATTGCATTGGTACTCATATGAATCCTGGAAAACAGCGCGCGGTTTCGCTCCTGAATACGAGTCGAAAGCAGCATCGAACCATTTCAAATAATCGCCCATCGCTTTAGGATAAAACGGGTCCAGCATCGGCCCGCGTCCGCCCGGGGCGGCGCGTTTCACATTCTGACCGGAAAATCGCTGCGAGATTGCATAGACTGTCCATTGGCCCGGAGGCGCTGTCCATTGAATGTTTCCGTCCGCGCCAATATCGGGCGATAAATACATGGCAACGCCATTGGTATTGAACGCCATTAATGCCTGGATTGGAGACGCAAAACGATGGCTGAATTGTTCTCCGCCGGCCACTGCAAATGTCCTTTCGACCACCAATGCGTTCGCTTCATCCCTGCTGATAGTCGGACCACCAAAACACCATCCAGTTTCGAGCGCCATGTCGGCGTCCATTCCCAGCGCACGCGCGCCTTTGACGGTTTCATTCAGCATTTCCATCCACTCGGGACTCAGAAAATTAATGTAATTCGATTCGCCGCCTTTGATGCCGTAGATTGGAATAATCTGCACGCCACCCAGGCCCGCCTCCTGAAACATCCGCAATTGGTTCGCGATATTCGTCGAATCCACCGCGCTGCCCGGCCACCACCACCATGTCCAGGGTTTGTTTTGAGACGTCAGTGGCGGCCAGGAAAGGAAGCGAGGCTGGAGGCTGGAGGCTGGAGGACTGGAGCCTTCGGTGTCGGCAACAGCGGCCGTATCTCCGAGGTGCAACGTTCCAACGATCGAAAACGGCAAAAACGCCGTAAGAACGGCGCGATGAAGGAAATTCATGCGCTGATTAACCGCCATTCTTTCAGGCCGGTCAATCATCGAAACTGGTGAGGTTATTGGCATGCGGAGCGCGGCTGTGTGCGAGGCAAAAGGGCGCCAGCCGCAGCAGCCACGAACGTTTCAACGCGCTGCGGCTGGCCTTCGACACAGCCGCGCTCCGAATGCGGTTCATTTGGATACCCACGCTACGGCGTTGAATCCGGCGCGATGAATCGCACTCGTAAGAACTCGCTTCGCGTCTTGGAGTGCGGTGGCAAGTCCGCGCGACACCGCTTTCGGTTGTCGTTGGACTTTCAAATGGCGATTGACGCTTTGAAGTGGTAAGACGTTCTCACGCTCTTCACTCACTGCGCCGCGGTGATTTCGAATCGCGGTTTCAAGCGGATATCATCGGAGGCCGAGCCAATAAGTAGCTGATATTTGCCCGGTTCAATGACGTATTGCTTTGTGTCAGTGTCCCAATATCGAAACCGGTCGGTCGGAATATCCATGGTAACACGCGCGGTATCGCCTTTGGCCAGGTGAATACGCGTAAAACCGCACAGCGCCAATAGCGGCTGCGGCACAGCGGATTTGATATGCCGAAAATAAATCTGCGCGACTTCGTCGCCGTCCCGGTCTCCGGAATTTTCCAGGTCAAAAGAAACCCGCAGCGTGCCCCCGGCGGCCACGGTCGGCTGGTCCAACTCCGCATTTTTGTACGAGAATTTGGTATAGCTCAACCCGTAGCCAAAGGCGAAGAGCGGCTTGCCTTTAAAATAACGGTACGTCCGGTTGGCCATGGAATAATCCTCAAAGTCCGGCAGGTCGCCCGTGGATTTATAGAATGTCACTGGAAGCCGGCCGCCGGGATTGACATCGCCAAATAAAACTTCGCCGACCGCTTTGCCGCCCTGCTCTCCTGGATACCACGCCTGGACGATAGCCGGCAGATGTTTCTTCTCCCACGGCATGGCCATGGCGCTGCCGCTGCAATTCACGAACACAACAGGTTTGCCGGTATCCTGAAGCGCTTTCAGCAAATCTGTCTGCACGGATGGCAACTCGATTTGCGTGCGGTCGCCGCCATAGAAACCGATATAACCATTGGCCTTCCTGGATTCTTCGCCTTCCAGTTGAGCCGTGATGCCGCCGACATAAATCACAACGTCAGCCGCTTTGGCGTCCGCCAGCGCCTGCGCGGTCATTTCCGGGGTTGGGGCGTTGGAATTATCCTTGGCCAGGGCCAGCGGACAGCCCGGCGTGTACGTCACTTGAATGTTCGGCCCCGCGACGGCTTTGATTCCGTCCAATATGGTCACTGGCCGCGCCGGGACGCCGTTGTAATTGCCAACCAGCACGGGAACAGAATCCGCATTTTCACCAATCACCGCGATGCGCTTGATGTTATCCCGATCCAGAGGCAGCGTACCGTCATTTTTCAGAAGTACCATGGATTCCTCCGCCACCTTGAGCGCTAGCGCCTCGTGATCCGGAGTATCGTTCTGGTCAATGCCGATATTGGACCACGGAACGTCCTCGGGCGGATCGAACAGCCCAAGACGAAAACGGGTTTTCAACGCGTAATAGAGCGCCCGGTCTATCTCGGGCTCGGTGATCAGTTTTTGTTCGACCGCCTTGAGCAGCTCGTTGTAGGTCCCGCCGCAGCAGATATCGCAACCCGCCTTCACGGCGGCCGCGGCCGCGGCCTGGGGCGAGTCCGTGTAATGATGTCCTCTATAAATGTCGCCCACAGCATCGCAGTCGGACACGATATAGCCATCAAAGCCCCACTGTTTACGGAGGATGTCCGTCAACAAAAAGGAATTTGCGCAACAGGGCACGCCATCCAGGGCGCTATAGGCGCCCATGACGCCGCCAACATGTCCCTGGCGCACGGCCATCTCGAATTGCGGGAGATAGGTTTCGTAGAGATCGCGTTCAGGCGGCGTGGCGTCGAACTCATGCCGTTTCGGCTCAGGCCCGCTGTGGACGGCGTAATGTTTGGCGCAGCCCATGGCTTTGATGTATTTGGGATTGTCGCCCTGCAATCCATGAATGAAGGCCACGGCGAATGAGCCGGTCAAAAATGGGTCTTCACCGTATGTTTCCTGGCCGCGGCCCCAGCGCGGGTCACGGAAAATGTTCACGTTGGGCGACCAAAAGGTCAGACAATAGAAACGTTTGCCGTTTCCGTTATTATGGCGGGTGTAATCGTTGAATTTCGCGCGCGCCTCGGTAGAAATGACATCCGATTCACGGAGCATCAGCGGCGTATCCCACGTGGCGGCCGCGCCAATGGCTTGTGGAAAAACGGTCGCCGTGCCGGCGAACCCGACTCCATGCAGCGCTTCGCTCCAGAAATCATAAGCCGGAACCCCGAGCCTCGGAATTCCCGGGGTCGTATTCCGGATTTGCTGAACCTTTTCCGCGAGCGACATACGGCTGATCAAATCGTGGATGCGGTCATCGAGCGGCTTCGTCGGGTCTTTCCAAATCACCGGGCCGTCGACCACGGGCGCTTTGCTGGCAGCAGCGGATAGCGGGTCAGCCAGGTCTGAAGCATTCAAGGAAACCAGCGCATTACCCGAAGCATCCAGAATTTCCAGCGTATTAAATTTGGCCCCGTGTTTGACCGCATCAAATGTCAGGATGAGCGGGCCGTGGACCGAATCCGCCTGATGGTCCACCTGGGCAGTGATCGTGCAGACTTTGTTTGGAGCGCCGGCAGCGGCAATGATATCAAAATTTTTTGCCAGCGTTGTGCCGTCGCACGTCACATCAAACAACCGTTCACCGGGTTGTTTATAAAATGTTTCAGCCTCCCCGATGATGACCGTGAGTTTTCCGGCGGGCAAATGGGAAGCCGTGATGGTAAAATGGCTGCCATTGACCTCCTCAGAATAGGCGGCCGGGTCATTCGCCGGAGCGCCTTGAACTTGTATGTCCGCGGCGGTCTTGTAATGCTTGAACTGTCCGCTGGCCTGGACCAACCGGTCGCAGGACGCGCACGATTCGTCATCAGCGCGCGCCGGAGTGATACAAAAAAGAACGGTGGAGAGTAGAATTAGAGGCAATATACGCATAGTTGATATTATAGGAATGCTGCCCGAGCCAGCGTCTGGGTCAAGGAAACGTATTGTTGCCGCGCAACCGCATAACTCGCAGCAATACCCTTGTTCGGCTCGACTCGTTCGGATGGATTCGTTGTCACGACGTCGGCAGCCCAGCCGGTGATGGATTTATTGGTTTGAACAGCCGCCAGCGCCTGAATGGCCGCGCCCAGGGCCGCGCCTTCCGATTCGGCCAGGGTCACGACCGGACAATTAAAAATGTTGGCGCAGATTTGCCGCCAGACGGCGCTCTTGCTGCCGCCGCCCGTGAGCCGGATTTCCACCGGCGCGATTCCCAGTTCCTTCATGCGTTCCAGCCCGTAGGCCATGCCCAGGGTCACACCCTCCATCACGGCGCGCGCCATTAACGCCGGCTTCATATTGCGGGTGTTCAGGCCGTGAAAAACGCCGCTGCCGCACGGTAAATTCGGCGTGCGTTCGCCTTGAAGATACGGAAGAAAAAGAATCCCATCGGCGCCCGCGGGCGCGCTCTCGATCGCGGCGTCCAATTGCGGCACGGACCAGCCAAAGAGACTCCTCACTGCTTCGGTCGCTACGGTCACGTTCATGGTGCACAACAGCGGCAGCCATGCGTCCGTGCTATCGCAGAACCCGGCAATTTCGCCCTTCGGATCTACAGCCGGCTTGTCGCTGTAGGCGTAAATGGTGCCCGACGTGCCGATGCTCGCCGTGACACACCCGGGAATGACATTGGCCGTGCCAATCGCGCCCATCATATTGTCGCCGCCGCCGGCGCTGATGACCACGTCTGGCAACAATCCCCAGCGTTCCGCGAGGTCGCGCTTGAGGGTGCCCGCGGGTTTGCGCGAGGAACCAACCGCCGGCATTTTTTCCGGCAACGCCGCGTCAATGAATTCCAGAATTTCGCGCTCCCACTGGCGGCTTCGCACGTTCAACAGGGCAGTCCCCGATGCATCGCCATATTCCATCCGGAACTGGCCGGTGAGTTGGTAATTTAGATAATCGTGCGGCAACAGGACTGTGGACAATTTCCGGAAATTTTCCGGTTCATGGCGCTTGAGCCATAGAATTTTGGGCGCTGTGAAACCCGGCAGCATATCCAGCCCAACGCGCTCGATAAAATAGTTCGCGCCGCCAAATTGTTTGCGCATCAAATCGCATTCCTCAACGGTGGACGTATCGCACCAGAGTTTTGCCGGCCGAATCACACGGGCTTCGCTGTCCAGCGGCACAAATCCATGTTGCTGTCCGGAAACGCCGATGCCGGCGACTTCTTTTTGCCGGCCGCCCAAACCTTCCAGGACATTCTGGACGGTGGCATCCACAGCCGCAACCCACGTGGCCGGATTTTGCTCCATGTGACCTGACGGCAGGCCGGGCAACACGTCATAGTTTTGCGCCGCCGAAGCAATGATTTTTCCCGAGTCACCGTCGAGAGCGACAGTTTTCGTGCTTTGTGTGCCGCAATCTATTCCCAAATAAATCATGGGATCAGTAGATCAGTAGAGGCATTCTGCCAAATATCCGGCCAGGGCGGTATAACGCTGGGCCGCTCGAAATTCCGTGATGCGTTTGCGGTCCACCTGGAGCGCTTTGGCCCATAGCCGCTGCAAGTTCGCGGCGCTGGTGCGCAAAATATCGGTGATATCCTCCTGCCGGTCCGTGCGTGGCGCCTTGACATCAAACGCCAGGATGCCGTCCCATTTTGCATCCTGGAGAACGACACACAACGCCAGGTCTTTCACCGGTTCGATGTAACCAAACGGCAGGTCCTGGTCATAGCGCGTCGTGTCCTGGGAATTCAGGTGAATATGAAACAATTTGCCCGCTTCGAGGCAAAGTTCAACATCCCACAAATAGTCCAGCCCGGCCATCCGGCTGTGGGCCGTCTCCGGATTCACCCCAAACAACGGCTGCACCTCGGGATCCAAACGGCTAATCAGGTAAAGCACCTCCCCGACGTTGCTCAAATACATATTGGCGCGCGGTTCATTGGGCTTGGGCTCGATGGCAAAGCGCGGCGATTTTTTGCCGTGTTTTTCCAATGCGTAACGGCCCACGGCATTGAATCCCTCGACCAGCCGCCGAAACGATTCCTGCCCGTTCTTCGCCAGGACAAAATCAAATCCTTCGCGCCCGTTCCAAAACACCATGATTTCCGAACCCAGCGCAACCGTGACATCCACCGCCTCCTGGGCATTGAGCAGCGCGCGCTTGCGGATCGCCTTATCGTTGCTCGTCATCGCGCCGTCCTTGAAAATCGGGTCGGCAAAAAACGATGGCGTGTACATGCCCATCTTGAGGCCGTACCGTTTCATCAATTCCTTGGCCTCCGGCACGACGCGCGCGGGAATTTCCACGTCATGCGCTTCGATATAGGTGATGCCGGCGTCCGCCAGCATGGGAATGCGCTCCAGGACCGGAATCTCGGGGCGCGTGGGCCCGCCGAACGGGTCGCGGCCAGCGCCGATGTTCCAGACGCCCGCGCCGAGGCCCTGTTTTCCTTTTTTGGATGAAATTATAATTTTGCTCATGTGCTTCAATTCTTTGGCCGATCAATCAATGTCAAAAGTTTGTCCGCAACGGTTCCGGCCAACACGAATCTTGCCCGAAGTTTCTGGACTTGTGAACTGCAACTTTAATGGACATAACCGCGCCGGTCTTGTATAGATTCACACCGGTAAAAAATACACGGCCTATGATTCAAGCGAGGCATTTTCCCCGCAAACCCCGCCATTTCTCTGACTTGTTTGAAGAGTATGGCAGCGGCAGCATCGCGCGGTTGCCGGCGCACCAAAACGGTGGGTTTGAAGTCCATTACATTGCCAAAGGCCATCTTCACTGGGAAATTGAGGGCCGCCCGTTTTTGGTCGCGCCCCGCTCGGTCTTTTTTACCTTTCCCTGGGAAAAACACGGAAGCTGCGTGGATTTTGAACCAGGCCATCAATTCCACTTCGTCGTCTATCGCCTCGCCGATGACGTGAGCAACCCCGCCGACGCGCGGCTCGTCGAAGCATTCGGGCTGGCGGAAACGGAACAGGCCGGCATTTTTGCCGTGCTCTCAGCGGCTGCCAATCGTTGTTTTGTCGCCAGCGCGGATTTTGCCTGGGCGATGACGCGGTTGACGGCGGAACTGGAAACGCCCGGAATCCTGGCGCGCATGAGCGTCATTGCGCTATCCCAGACCGTGCTTTGTGAATTGGTCAGAAGCATCCGTCATGCGGAAACGCAAAATCCGGAGAATTCCGCGACGCAGCGGCGCGTGCATCGGTTCATCGAAGAACTTCGAACGCGATGCTCCGAGCCGTGGACCCTCGACTCGATGGCCGCCGCCTGCCGCCTCAAACGCACCCAGTTCGAAACGCTCACCAAGGAACTCACCGGCGACGCGCCAACCGTCCTGCTCAATCGCTTTCGGGTCCGGCAATCTCAAGCGTCGTTGAAAAACAATGACAAGAACATCACCGAAGTCGCCTTTGAAGCCGGCTTCGGCTCCAGCCAATATTTTGCGCGCGTTTTTAGGAACATGGTGGGAATGACGCCGTCCGAGTATCGCCGTCAGCGCGGAAACATGGCCAAGTATGATCGGCATTTTTTGAAGGCGCTGGAGAGGCTGAAGGCCTAGCCCGGATATTTCATAGTTAGATTTGATTTTGACAAGAATGGTGCGGAGGCGGGCGACGAGGGCGATTTTTCGATCGATTGGGTTGCCTAACCGAGGTCCCCGTGCGTTCGGGGAT